>Ga0209347_1005466_pt1 | contig 12043 bp, 5 predicted proteins | sample AutmiccommuBRH23_FD_187382 | JGI IMG/M metagenome (GOLD analysis project Ga0209347, IMG submission 187382) | Deep subsurface microbial communities from Mt. Terri, Switzerland - Autotrophic microbial communities BRH/23 (SPAdes) (version 2) | ecosystem: Environmental > Aquatic > Deep subsurface >...
TCGTATCGGCGAGCCCGGCGCGCGACTGGCGCAGCGCCTCGTCTTTGAGCACTGCAGCGAACGACGGCGCCTGCAGGTCCGCGTAGGCGCGAACGGCGTCGCGGGCGTTGCGGAACGACGCCGGCGGCTCGATTTCTTCCGGCGTCATCAGCAGCCCGGCGCGGCGAAATCCCTGCCCGGCCGCACGCGAGCCGGTCCAGTAAGAGAGATGTCCGGCGAAAATCAGTCCGATCGTCGCCGGCGCCAGCCACGCGGCGAACACCGGCGAGATGATCAGCGCCGAGGCGAGCAGTACGACGCCGAGCGCCATCGTCACCGCATGGCGGCGGAACACATCGGCGGCGCGATACCCGCCATCGCGCTGTTGCGGCGTCCAGCCCGAATCCTTTCCGGCGAGAATGGAAATGACGGCGGTCGTCTGCGCCGCCATCAGGATCGGCGCTACGAGAATGGAAATGATCATTTCGACCAACACGCCGGCGATCATGCGCACCGAGCCGACCGTGCCGCGCCATTTTCGCGAAACGAGACCAAGGATCAGGCCGTAGATCTTCGGCGCGAACAGGATCGCCATGGTCACGCCGAACAGCGTGAGCGCGCGCGCCGAGTCGATCACCGGCCAGTTGGGAAACAGCGACGTCTCGTCGCCGAAATATTCCGGCCGGAGGAACTTGCCCTGCAGCGACAGCGCCATGCCGACAAGGATCAGCAGAAGCCAGCTCGGCGAGGCGAGATAGGACATGACGCCCGTCATCATGTGCAGCCGGCTTGTCCATTTCAGGCCGCTCATGCGCGTCAGCACGGCGACGTGCTGCAAATTGCCCTGACACCAGCGACGGTCGCGAACCGCGAGATCGATGATCGTGGGCGGACACTCTTCGTAGGACCCCCCAAGGTCGTCGGCGATCTGCACGCGCCAGCCGGCCCGGCGCAGCAGCGCCGCCTCGACAAAATCATGGCTGAGGATAGGGCCGCCGAACGGCGCCTTGCCGGGGATGACCGGAAGACCGGCGGACTCGGCGAAAGCGCGCATGCGGATGATCGCGTTGTGCCCCCAGAAATTGCCTTCGTCCTGCGCCCACCAGGCGACGCCGGCGCCCAAAAGCGGTCCGTACAAACCGGCTGCGAATTGCTGGACGCGGGCAAAGAGGGTTTCGCCGCCAACGAGCCGCGGCACCGTCTGGATGAGGCCGACATCCGGCGCGGCTTCGATGCGCCTCGCCAGTTCAAGCAGCGAGCCGGCGTCCATATAGCTGTCGGCGTCATAAACGATCATGTAGTCGTAGCGTCCGCCCCAGCGGGTGACGAAATCCTCAATGTTGCCGGATTTGCGCGCGCGGTTGATCGTCCGTCTGCGGTAGAAAACCGGCGCCTCTTCTCCAAGTCGACCGCGCAGCCTCTCGAACGCCGCCTCTTCAAGAAGCGCCGTCTCGGGATTGGTGCTGTCGCTGAGAATGAAGCATTCAAACCGGCCGGGCGCGCTCGCAGCAAGGCTTGAGGCGACGCTTTCCACGGTCGCGAAGACCCGGCGCACGTCTTCATTGTAAATCGGAAACACGATGACGGTGCGCCCTTGCGGCGGCGGCGCCGCATCTTCTCCCCGGCGGGAAAACTCCCGCCCCAGCGACACAAGGAACCCGACGCTGGCGCTGGCGAACGCGAAGGCGATCCAGCAGATGTTGACGCTGAAGATGGCGAGCAGCGCCCATTCGAGCGCCGTCATGCCGGCGACTTTCAGCACCTGCCACATCTCGTGGGCCGCCCACGCCGTGACCAGCACGGCGAGAACGCCGACAAACGCCTTGCGCCAGAGGAGAGAGGTCGTCCGTTCCTTCCGCGCCGGAAGCGGCCGCTTATAATCCTGCGTCGGCATGGCGAGCGGACTCTCCGGCGGACGCGGGGGGAGCGTCGTCACGATGCGCTCCAGCGGTAAAGCCATGTTTCGGTGACGGCCCGGCCGGCGCGGTTGAGAACCGCGCGCAACTCGGCCGGCGCCCCCGCCTGGTTTTCAAGCTCGAAGCTGAGGCGCACCCCGCCGGAATGCGAATTCTTCGTCAGCGTCACGTTTGAAACGCTTCCCGCCGATGTGGTGACTGTCGGGGCGGCGCCCTCGAAAAGCGACGCGTTCTCGCTCTCGAAGTCGATGATGAAAAGCCGGCCGCCATCGGGCGCAATGCCGGTCTTCGTCGCCTCGACGCGCGCGACCGTGGGCTGCACCGGCGTTTCGAGACCCCACTGCATCGTGTAGGCGAGCTTGATCTCTTCGCCCTTCTTCCACGCCGCCTCGGGGCGCCAGAACGCGACGATATTGTCGTTGAATTCGTTCGAGGTCGGAATTTCGACTAGCATCAGCTTGCCGCGGCCCCAGTCGCCTTTCGGCGTGATCCACACGCTCGGACGCTTCTCGTACTGCGCTTCGAGATCTTCATAAGCGTCGAAACGGCGCTCGCGCTGGATCAATCCGAAACCGAGCGGCGTCTGTTCGGCGAAGGTTGAGATTTCGAGGCGGCCCGGATTGCTGAGCGGCCGCCAAACCCATTCGCCATTGCGCAGCCGGAACATGAGGCCGTCGGAATCGTGGACGCGCGGGCGGAAATCCTGCCGGCCGGGCGCCGGGTCCTGCGGCGCGAAGTCGAACATCGAGGTCAGCGGCGCGACGCCCGCTTCGTTAACGTCCTTGCGCGGAAAGAAGGTCGCTTCGACCTCGATGACGGTTTGCGCGCCCGGCTCAACGACAAAGTGAAACGCGCCCGCGACGCTTGGACTGTCCATCAGCGCGTAGATCGACAACCGGTTGTCGCCGACAGCCGGGCGTTCGATCCAGAATTCCCGAAATGCCGGAAACTCTTCGCCGTTGGGCGAAGCCGTCGCAAGCGCGAGCCCCCGCGCCGAGGCGCCGTACAAATTGCCGGCGCCGAGGGCGCGGAAGAAGCTCGCGCCTTTGAAGTTGATGACATCGTCGAACTTGCCTGCGGAGTTGAGCGGCGCGGTCGCATGCCAGCCGGCGAAACGGAGCGCATTTTTGTCTTCGTCCGAAAGGGGAAGGTCGAAAAAGTTGAACTCGCCGGGAACCATGGGACGCGCGCGCGATTGGCCGTCCGCGACCAGATTGACGGCGATCGGATCCTTGAAAAGGAAACCCTGCGATTCGTAATGGAGGTGAAAGCCAGATCCCTCCCCGTCGGCCCAGTCGGCGGCGTCGCGCTTGAACTCGATGCGCCGGTACTGGTCGTAATTGAGATTGGCCGCCGCGGCGGGTGCTTTGCTGGATGCAGGCTCGTACGCCGTCGCCGCTAGCGCGCGCGCCTTGCCGAGCACTTCAGCATAGGAGAACGGCGCTGAGGGCGCGGCGCCGGGCTTGAACGGCGGGCGCGTCGCCGGAGGCGGCTGAACGCTCGACTGCGAAAGCTTCAGCGGAGACCGCACCGCATCCGATCCTCCGCCCGCAGCCGCGTCATCGACCGGAATCGCCGTGTTCAGACCGCCCGCTCCCGCAGGCATCCCGGCGCGAGAATCCGGCGCGAGCAGACCGTCAGCCAACAAGCCCAGAACGACGGCGGACGAAACAACAAAAGCTCCAAGCCTCGACATGCGACCCACACAACAGCCGGGCCCGGCTAAAGTTCGAACGGCCTCAGGAAAATGCTGAGGATGGCGGCCCCAGCCCAAAATAATGCTGCGATGCAACAAACGCTAGTTAGCGCCTTGTAATTATTTACAGGCGCCGGGTTCGCCTGCTTTCAGGCGGAAAGGCCGTTTCGCCTCATCCGGGCGAAAACCGCCTGCCTTGGCTCTGAAAGACGCGCTTCCGAAAAGCCCCCCAAACGAAAAAGGAGGCCCACCGGGCCTCCTCCCTCTTACGCTCTCTCCCCCAAGCGTGAGCGATCAGAAATCCGCGCCGATGGTGAAGCGGAGATAACGCGGGTACTGCACAAAACGCGCGGCGAGGAAGTCGGGATCGCGCGTCACGAGGCTATCGCCCAGTGTGATGATCGAGTGAACGCCGGTGATTTCCTGCGAGTTCAGTACGTTAAACACATCGACGCCGAATCGAACATCCGTACCGCGGATTTCCTTGCGCCATTCTGCGTTCAGGTCGAGCTTGGCCACCCATGGCGTGCGCCCATAACTGCCGCGCGGGATATACTCGTACACCCGGCTCTCGGGGACAGTGCTCGTGCAATTCTGAACGCAAAGGAAATTGTATTCGAGGCTCGTTCTATAGGTGAGCGGGTTGCCATTCGCCCTCGCATTGATTGGCGCGCCGGAAAGCAGCCGGAAGTTAGCGCCGACAGTAATCTCATCTGTCAGAGCGTAGCGACCGAATACCTTGAATGCGTGACGGCGATCATTCGGCAACGGGCCGTCGGAGGCGACATCGAATCCGACATCGTCTCCGGACTCCGTCCAGCCCGGAATATCGTTGCCGGTGTCAGAGTTGACCCCCCCTTCATAGTTTCCAGTGCTCTTGGAATAAGTATAGGCGAAACGCGCGCCCCAGACGCCGTCCCAGGTGCGATCTGCGACAAGCTCAAGCGCAAAGTACTTGCGATACGGATGCGGCGCACCGAACACATCGCCAATGCCGTCGCCGTCAATATCCTGTCCTTGCTGACGCATTTGTTCGAGATCGATGGTCACCGTCTGAATGCTGGAGTCGTCGCATTCCATATCGACGGTGATTTCATCGCCAGGGTTGCCGAATATCCATTCGCTCAACTGGCCGCAGCCGGCGATCGGAACATTGACGTTGATATCTTCAATCGGGCTGGTGAACCGGCGATAGATGCCGCGCATGCCGAACATAAGGTCGTCGGTGAGCCACTTGTCTAGGCCGACAATGAATTCATCCTGCTTGCTGGCGTTGAGGTCCTGATCGACGCGGAATCTGAAATCTTCTCCGAGACCGTTCCCGCCGAAGGCGAGCACGTCGCCTATCTGCGCGCCGGCGACTGGAGTGACATTCGTGCGGCCAGTCGAGGTTTCGTTCGTATCAAGCCCGGCAAGCAGATACCATGTCCGCGTATCGGTGCTGCCGCCGCCTTCGCGTGCAGCAAGACCATTCGGAATTGGGAAATAGTAACGGCCTGCGTTCGCATAAATGCGCAGCGTGTCATCCACCTGATATGAAACGGCGCCGCGCGGCGAGATCATGTTGCTGATCTTGAGGAACGAGTCGCCTTCCGCATCCTTGCTGTCGAACTGATCCCAGCGGACGCCAAGCGTGGCGGTCAACTGATCGGTGACCTCCCACACGTCCTCCAGATAGAACGCCATCGTGTTCTGGTCAAACGTCCCGCCGCGAACCTCTGTGCGCGCAAGATAGTAATCGGTATTCGCCGCAACCGCTACGCCGTTGATAATATCGCCGCCGGCGCCGGTGCGGCTGAGAGTGTAATTTGTAATGTCCGGACCGACGCTCGCCCGCTCGAACAGCGTCGTGCGCTGTTCATAGTCGAAGCCGGCGCGAAGGAGGTGGTTCCTCCACTGATACTCGCCATCGACCCGAATCGCGTCGCGTGAGTTTTCACGATGGTCTCCGACTGTAGAGGTCGTGCACCCAAGGTGGGCGCTTGGCGATGAACGAGAGTCCAGCACGCGATTGCATTCAAGCGTCGCGTCTGTCGACGCATCATAAAGGCGCTTGCTCCGCCCATAGAGAGCCCGGAGCGTGAAATTGTCGCCGAACTGTCCAGTGTAAGTCGCCGCCCAGTTCAGGCCGCCGCGTTCTGTGAACGCAATTTCTTCCGTGGAGCCCGTTCTTGTGTCTGTCGAATCGTTGCTGTCGTTGAAGACAAAGCCCTCAAGCTTATGGTTGTCAGTGATGAACCAGTCGATCTTGCCGCCATAAAAAATCGAATCGTTATCCGTTTCAGTGAAAAGCGCCTGATTGCGGTCAGTGCTCACGCTCTCGGAGATTTTCGGTTCTGCGACTGCGTAAAAGAACAGCCGATCCTTGATGATAGGACCGCTCGCATACACTGTCGCTGACGCGTCCAAGGCGTCGTCGTCTTCGCCGAAGATCGTGAAGTCGCCTTCGCTGTTTGTATAATTTTTCCCCTTAGCCTGCCCCCATTTCGGCTCATAGCGAATCTCGCCTCCGGCCTTGAAGTCGTTCGTGCCCGATTTCAGCACCGCGTTGATGACGCCGCCCGTCGTCCGTCCGTATTCGACGGAATAGCCGCCCGTCTTCACCTGGAACTGCTCGAACATGGAGAACGGCGCATCCGAGAAACCGACGCCGGTTTCAACATCGCTGACGTTCAGGCCGTTGATGAAGACGGCGTTTTCGCTCGCAGACGAGCCGCCGAACGACACGCCGCCGAAGCGCGGGGCTTCGTTGACGCCGGGCGCGAGCTGCGCGACTTCAAAGAGGTTTCGCCCGATGGGCAGCGCGTCGATCGTCGCCGCGCTGAGCGTCAGCGCCGATTCGGTCGGGATGCTCTTGATGTTCGAGCGGGTGCCGGCGACGACGATTTCGTCCGTGGTTCCGCCGAGCGCAAGTTGCACGCTCACCTCTTCGCCGAGACTGACTTGCACGCCCGAGACCGTCGATCGCGCGACGCCGTCCCTGCTGACGGTGACATTATACGTGCCGATCGGAAGACGCCCGAAGCGGAAAGCGCCGTTCTGGTCCGCGCTCGCGCGGCGCGTGAACCCGTTTTCCGGATTGACGATCGTCACCTCGACGCCCGCCGCTGAGACATCGCCCTCGGCGACGACCCGGCCTTCCAGCGCGCCCGTCGTCGCCTGCGCGAAGGCCGTGTTTGTGGAGAGCGCCGTCGAGCCCAACAGGCCGATCGCGACTGCCAAGGCTGATAGGTTCTTTTTGGTCATGGCTCTGAATGTCCCCGTCACTGCGATTGTTTCTAGATTCAAGCTCAAGCGTCGGCCTCAAGCGTCGGATCGGGCGGGCGCCTCCGACAGTCGCCAGAAAGACTCTTTACCGAGCGGCCTTGCCGAATGCGTCGCACCCTGCCTTACTCATCGCATCCCTCCCCAGGGTCGGCATAATTTATTCCGTCATGCTACTAAATTATTTATCGCTGTAAACCGTCCTCCGGCTCTCAAATGGCGATCCGTGTAAAATCCTTGCGAAAAATGGCCAAATTCACGCAAAGCTCGAGTATGAGGCGCACTGAATTCTCCCGAACGATGCCTTTAAGCCACACCCCAATCTGTACTATCCGGACTCAATCGGAATAAACTATTCCTCGCCCGCCGGACTGCGGATGGGGCGTTCGCGCAGCTTTTCAGAACGGCGGAAATCTTCGGCATGATCAGCGACGGCTTTTCCTACGTAGCCCTACTGATGTTTATCGCCGGCAGTCTGAAACTGCTGGAAAGCCGCGTCGGCGGACGGTTTTTCGAGCTTCTCCCCGCGATCGTGCTCCTCTACGGGCTGGTGATGGGGATCGCGAGCCTTGGCGTCTGGGAAAAGTCCGAAAGCGTCAACGCCGCCTACGGCGCGCTCAGGAACAACCTTCTCCCCGCCATGATTTTCCTGATGCTGCTGAAAAGCGATCTGCGTCAGATCCGGAAGCTCGGACGCAAGATGCTGCTCGCTTTCGCGGTCGCCGCCGTTTCGATCTGCATTGCGTTCACGATCGCTTTCGCCCTGTTCAACCCGCTTCTGCCGCTTGAAGCCTGGAAAAGCTTCGCCGCGCTGAGCGGAAGCTGGATGGGCGGGACCGGCAACATGGTCGCCATACAGGGCGCCTTGAATGTGGATGAAACCAGCATGGGATATGTGCTGCTAGTCGATTCGATCGACTATTCCCTGTGGGTCATCTTGCTGCTGGCGCTCGTGCCGTACGCCAAGCGCTTCAACCGTTGGGCGGGCGCGGACGACAGTTTGCTGAAGGACATCGGCGCCAGCCTTCAAGCGGACGCTGCGAATGCGCCGCCCGCGGACGTAAAAGGCACGGGCGCCTTTACGAACACGCTCTTTCTCCTCGGCGCCGCGCTCGCGGTTTCCGCGCTGTGCCAGGCGGCCGCCGGAATGCTGCCGACGACCGTGTTTCTCACCTCAACCGCATGGACGGTGCTCATCGCGACCGCCGCCGGCACGCTCGCCGCCATGTCGCCGCTCGGGCGCATGGACGAATCGGAAAATCTCGCCAACATCATTCTCTACGCGATCGTCGCGCTGATCGCCTCGCGGGCGAACTTCGCGGAGCTCACGCAAGCACCGCTTTACGTGATCGTCGGGATGACGATCCTTCTGACCCATGGGCTGATCATGGTCGCCGCCGCGCGGCTGTTCAAACTCGATCTGTTCAGCTGCGGCGTCGCCTCCCTCGCCAACATCGGCGGCGTGGCGTCGGCCCCGATCCTCGCCGCCGCCTACTCCCGTCACCTTGTTCCGGTCGGGGTGCTGATGGCGATGCTCGGCTATATTATCGGCACCGGCGGCGGCCTGTTTGTCGGAAAAATCCTGTCCCTGATCTCGACGTAAGGATCGTGCAATGACTGTCTTCCGTTCGATATGTTTAACCTTCGTCGCTTTATCTTTCTGCGCCACCGAACACGCGAGCGCGCGCGAGGCTCGGGAGCAAAGCGCCTGGTCGACGGATATTCTCGGGATATCGGAGGAACAACTGTCCGCGGATTACTGGATCGGAAAAACTCCGGACGCGGATGTTCCCTTCGTTCCGCAAGGCGGTATCGCAGCGTTAAACGAGAGAACGTTCGACGCCGACAAGAACCTCGTTCGCCTTGAACGCCTGCCCGATTCCTTCGATCGGGAGACGCTGGAAAGCTACATTTCCGAGATCAGCCAACCCGCCAGCAGCGACAGATTCACACGGGACGGACGCAAGCTAACCGCGGGCGATTACAGAAAATACCAGCGCGCGCTCAATCTCGGCGCCGTCGGCGACGACAATCCTGTCACGTTTGGCCTCATCGTCCGGCGCACGAGCATGCGCACCTACCCGACTGACGATGAGACTTACCGCGAAGGTTCCGACCGCGATATCGACCGCTTTCAGGAGACCGGCCTGTTTCCCGGCCAGCCCGTCGCGATCCTGCATGAAAGCAAGGACGGCGAATGGGTTTTCGCGCAGTCGTACAATTACCGCGCCTGGATGAAAAAGGCGGACGTCGCGATCGGCGGCCGGGAAACCATTCTCGGGTTCGCGTCAGGCGACGACATGCTTCTTGTAACCGGCGCCAAGGCTTACACCGTCTTCAACCCCGACGACCCCTCGGTTTCGGAAGTGCAACTCGACATGGGGACCCGCCTTCCGCTCGGTTCGCCGGAACAGCACGGCCACGACATTCTCGGCCAGAATCCGTATGCGGCGCATATCGTCACCCTCCCGACGGCGAACGCAAAAGGAGAGCTTGTCCTGAAACCTGTGCTCATCGCTCGCAGCCAGGATGTGAGCGCGCACTATCTCGCCTTCAACCCGCGAAACGTCATCGCGCAGGCGTTCAAGTTTCTCGGCGAACGCTATGGCTGGGGGCACGATTATAATGGCCGGGACTGCACGGGCTTCGTGTCGGAGGTCTACAAGTCGATGGGCATCCTGATGCCGCGCAACTCAGGACAGCAGGGCGAAGGCGCTTACGGCGTCAATATCCGTTTCGACGAAAACACGACGTACGAGGAGAAACTGGTCGCCATCAAGGCGCTCGATCCCGGCGACCTCATCTATATCCCCGGCCACGTCATGATGTTTCTCGGGCTCGACAACGGCGTCCCTTATGTCATCCACGATGTGAACGGCTACGCCCACAAGGACGCCGAAGGAAAATTCTACCGGGGCGTGCTGAACGGCGTTTCCGTGACCCCGCTCACCACCCTGCACCTTTCCGAAGAAACCCGCTATATTGACCGAATCTACAATTTGAAAAAGCTGAGATAGGGACTGAGCGTTGAGAATTTCCGGGTTTCGGTTCGGCCGGTTGCGGATTCCCCTGAAGACGCCGTTCAGGTCGGCCATCCGCGACATCGAGGCCATCGACGATGTCGTCATCATGATCGACACCGATACGGGCAATGTCGGCTATGGCAGCGCGCCGACGGTGCTGCGGACGATGGGCGAAACCCACCGCTCGATCATCGACGCGATCCGCCACGGGATCGAGCCGCACATCACCGGCATGGATATCAGCAATCTCAACCAGATCACGACGCGGGTCCAGCAGTCGCTGGTGCGCAATCACAGCGCCAAGTCCGCCGTTGAAATCGCCGTGTACGATCTTTTCGGCCAGTTGCACGATGCTCCGCTCTACAAGCTGCTCGGCGGCGGCGTCCCGCGCCTGTCCACCGACTTCACGATCAGCGTCGACTATATCGATAAGATGGTGTCGGACTCGCTGAAAACCGTCGAGCAGGGTTTCGACGCGATCAAAGTGATGGCGGGCAAGGATGTCGGCCTCGACATCAAGCGCGTCGAGGCGATTTACGCCGCCATCGGCGATCAGGCGCTGATCCGCCTCGACGGCAATGAAGGATGGAAACCGAAGGAAGCGCTGGTCGCCATTAGAGAGCTTGAAGCGCGCGGCATTCCCCTTGAACTTGTCGAACAGCCCGTGGCAGGGCACGACCGCGAAGGGCTGCGTTATGTGGCCGAGCGCGTCAGCACCCCAATCCTGACGGACGAGGCAATTCAGTCGCCGCTCGACGCCATCGAACTCATCCGGATGCGCGCCGCCGATATGATCAACATCAAGCTCGGGCGCCTTGGCGGCATTTCAAACGCAATCAAAATCGCGGACATCGCCTCGCTTCACAATGTCGAATGCATGGCGGGATGCGTCACGGAATCGAGCATCAGCGTTGCGGCGGCTGCGCACGTCGCCGTCGCCAAGGCGAACATCATCACAAAAATCGATCTCGACGCGCCGGCGCTCAGCAAGTCGAACCCGGTGAAATGCGGCACCGTCTTCGACGGACCGACCATCACGATCACCGACGCTCCGGGCCTCGGCGTCGAGGCGATTGACGGGCTGGAAATGCTCTAGACGCAACCGTTCAATCGACGCGCGCGAAATCCAGATCCTGAAAATCGAAACTGAAATCCGCCTCCGGATCGATGCGGGCCATGCGCATGCCGGTCACTTTTCCATCGAAGTCGGTTTCAACCATGATGTAAGCGTCGCCGTCGCCCAGCGTCCGGTCGGTCCACCGCACGGCGTAGATGCTCGGCTGACGGCAGAAGGAGACGGCGCCCGTAAGGCGCGGAGATTTTTCCGAACGGAATGTCAGCGCGCCTTCTTTATCAGCGATCTCAACCCGCCCGAACCACGGATCTTCGTACAATCCAGCAACGCCTTCCGTTCCTGCGGGCGCGCTCGTCTCGCAGCCGGGATCGACTGGCGCTTCTTCTTCCGCCTGCCGCCTGCTCTGATAATGCGCGACCCAGTCCGTCTGCGGCATGTCGATGAAGGAATAAACGAGGCTGAACATCACCGACTCGCGCACGTCATAGGAAGCGCCGTTCGTGAGCACCACAACGCCGAGATCGAGTTCCGGAATAAGCGTCACATAGGAAAGCATCCCCGCGAGCGTTCCGGTGTGCGAAACCTGCTTGTAGCCGTACACGTCCGCAAGACGCCAGCCGAGGCCGTACGCCTTGAAATTCGTGCGGTCGCGCGCGCGTTCCGATTCGGAGACGTTGATGATCGTATGCGGCTTCCACATTTCCCGGCTCTGTTCGGCGCTGAAGAGGCGCACGCCGTCCGGCGACAGGCCGTTGTTAAGCTGCGTTTCGACCCATTGGAGCATGTCGCGCGCGCTGCACCTCAGGCCGCCCGCCGCCGTCGACGCGATCGGCTCGTTGTTGATGACAGACCGTTCGATGACGGCGATTTTGCCATCGATTATGCCGTGAGGCTTGGCGACGTTACGCATCACTTTTCTGGAAATCGGTCCGGCGAAGCACGCATCCAGCCCGAGCGGTTTCATGATGCGCTGATCGATGAACGCCTCGTAGGAGAGCCCGGAGACTTTAGCGATGACTTCTCCGGCGACGATATAAAGCGTGTTGTCGTAGGCGTACTTGCTGCGGAAGCTGCTGGCCGGCTTCAGATA
>Ga0209347_1005469_pt1 | contig 12033 bp, 15 predicted proteins | sample AutmiccommuBRH23_FD_187382 | JGI IMG/M metagenome (GOLD analysis project Ga0209347, IMG submission 187382) | Deep subsurface microbial communities from Mt. Terri, Switzerland - Autotrophic microbial communities BRH/23 (SPAdes) (version 2) | ecosystem: Environmental > Aquatic > Deep subsurface >...
TGGGAAAAACTTCTCTTAGTCTAATATATTACACCTTAGACTGATATTTAAGCCTTTTTTGTTTGTAATTTGTACCTTGGTTCTTCCAACTACGGGAATCCGTAAGGTATTCTATTAACGCGCGGATACCTTGTATCTTTTAAAAACTAAAGCGATGGAAAGAATAAAAAATGTGTTCAGTGTTATACTTCTGATTTGTATAGCAATTATAGGTTGGATAGTTTCCAAATTCGTCCGAGACGGATACAACAAAATAATGGAAGAAGATTAATTTCTTTTATTAATCCACACTGCAAAGATCAACACACCTGCCCCGGCAAGCGCAAACCAGGCCCACCAAGGCCATCTGGTGTCCGTTACATCAGTTTCCCGTGCTCGTTTAACCTGGCTAGCATTTTCCTTTGATTTGTCCTGTAGATTTGTTGTAGTGGTGTCGCTGCGGGTTTCTTCCTTGGTCAATTCCGTATCCTCCTGGATGATAGTAGCGTTCTCAAATGTGGTATTTCCAACCCGGGAAGGTTTATCAGGATCCACCGATGAGTAAGTGGTGCGTTTACCAATGCTATCTGTCAGTATCCTGGCATTCACTATCTCAGTCCTGGTAAGCACTATATCGTTTTGATTTGAATAGACGATGGTTTCTGATTCTCTGGAGGAAAGTTTTTTTTTGCTGCCACAGCTGACTGCTAGGAGGAGTACCAGGATGAATAGTATGAGAGGTAGGCGCTTCATGGTTTTATAAGTTCATGATGTGGCATATCCCAAAAGGTTTGATCCAGACCAATCACTCCATCACTGTCCCAATTACCACCCCAGCGGATCAGGTGCTGCACTTCACCTTTTTCATAGAGCTCCGCGGCACAGGCATCGATAACCCCTGCAATATAGCTCAGGTGCTTTTCCTCGTAGATGATCCGGACTCGGGTTTCTTTATCAGCATGGTAGACATACAGATCCGCGGCCAGTGAGGGATCATAATTATGCTTGCCTTTGGAACTCACTCCATCAATTTTGCTTTTCCCTTTCTGATAGAGCTTCCATTGCCGGTCCAGATCCCTGCGACCTTCAGATACTCCAAAATCAACCTTTGACCTGGTAATGGCCAGCTGCAGGATTTTTTGCAGATCCGGATGACAGGTAGCCAGCTTCTCTTTGCTTTTTTTTCCGAAGGTATAGCCCATGGTTTAACGCTGCCTTAGCAGTCCTTTTATTTCCTGAAGATCCTGGCCAATCTTCACCTGATTTTCCTGCACTTTTATCTGGACCTGTTCCATAATGATCAAGCGGCGCTTTTCTTCGTTGGACATATGGACATTCTCATCCACCATGTGATCCAGGATCCTATCTCTTTGGCTTTCTGTGAGGACGGGAGCTGCTTCAAACCGGGACAGGAACCGTTGCTTTTGCTGATGGCTATCAAAGGTGAGTTCGTCTTTCTTAATAACATATACCATTGCCGACAAAATGGTTAATATGATTGTCCACCACATAACCAGGTGCTTCCAACGAGGCACCAGGACGTACTTGTGGGATTCAAGTTTTTCAAGTTCACTCATGACTTAGTTCTTTGTATTCGGGGCTACCTTCTGTTGAGTGGGTATTGCAATTTTCTTTCTTCCAAATTTATATAGCAGGAGGGCTGTGATCACCGGAGCTAAAAGCCAATAGAAGCTTACATCTTCAAAATGCGGTATCACCCAACCAATACCTGTTTTCTCAAAAAATTGATTAAGAAGGTCTATAATTTCATGCGAATAACTCACCACCATAAACGCAACGCCTACCTGGATCACATAGTCCATCCAGTTATCCTGTACCCAGTACCACAGGTCAAACTTTAAAGGGCCTGTGGTGGTATCCCGAAAATACCTATAGTGAATAAACTTTAGGATGGTGATTACTAGGATACTCCAACCTATACCTTTCAGAATTTCCATATCGCTTGAATTATTGATTTTCGGTTACACCACAACACCACAGCCAGTCCAATAACAAGGCCCGCCCGCAGGATCACGGTTGCTGTTTCACTTATAAATTCGCTTCCATTCATAGTACATCCAATTAACCAGGTACATGGCGAGGGCATAGAGAACCAGTAATGTGACGGCCTTTTCCATTAGGGTAATAATTGAGCAACATACAATTCTTTAAAAGTAGCTGTAGCGGGTGCCGGATGCCAGTTATTAAATGACAGCCTCTCACCACTATGATCTGGAACTCCATACCACTCATTATGACCATCTGCATCTGCAACATCATTTGCAAAATGTAGTGCATATGTTCTGGTAAGAACATTGGCAATTCCTGTGGTATTCTCATCCAATTTAATGGCAAAGAATTTCCGATAGGCTGCCTGCTCAGTTCCTGAATATGTGGCATAATCATTAGGTTTCCAATCATCCACAAAAGCCCATCCCGGTTGCAGGGTGTTTTTGCAGCTTACATGTGAAATTCTCGTTGTGCCTCCAAAAAAATCATTTTCAACCCCGTTATCCAGGCGAACCATTCGGATCCTGTTTGAATACCTACCTACAAACACCTCGTTTCCTTGCATAGAGATTCCCAAATCACCATGTCCGGGGAAAGGGTATTCATTTCCTGCTCCATTCACGTCTGTCTGTCCGGCATTATTATTTCTTATTGTTAGGCCCGAGTTAGAAAACCCGGCGCTTACCTGAATTACGACATAGTTTCCTTTAGGGGAAATTGCATACCAACCATTCTCAGGGTCAGGGGCCGCACGTTCACTGACAATTTCATTCTGAGTGATGTTATAGACAATGCAATAATATTGCGTGCCTACTGTCGCCTCCAGTGCTGCAAAATAATCCCCGTTTTCGTCTGGGTAATAAGACATACCAGCTTCAGCCGTCTGCAAAAGGTTTTTTCCTGAATCATAATTACGGGTTGCTCCATTTGCTATGTTGAAGGTGCGCGTGAATAACGTGCTTCCATTTCGGACGATGGTAAACGTGTTGTTATCCCCCGCATAACTATCGTCAGGAAAATTTGGATCAAACGACATGAATCGTTTTCCGTTCTCATTGGCTCTCGCCTGGTAATCATCACCATCAAAGTATTCTCCAGGAAATCCTTGAGTACGCATGTACTCTTCATTAATGTTCCATCTTTGAAGCTTTGCATAGTCACCCTCAACTTCATCAACATCTCCTAATACAGATCTTTGAGAAACTTTTTGCTCTGTAAGGCCGAATGCGTTGGTATAAGGTGTAGTATTAGAAGGCTCAGAAGGCACGGAATACCCGGTAGCCACTAGGGGGACTTCCGGCGGGTAAAGCCCTAACCTGACGTTGTTTTCAAAGGTGAATGACCCGATTGCTCCATTATCAATAGTAGCTATCTTAAACAGATAATTGGTATCTGTGGTAAGACCGGAAGCTGTATAGGAATTTATATCTGTGGCTACCGTAGCCAGATATGTGCCATTCATGTATATTTCATAACCATCATTGCCCGTCACATTATCCCACTCTAAAACCACTGAGGTTGGCTCTATATCAGAATCATAAAAGTTAGAGGGAGGCGCAAGAGATCCGCCGCCTGGCAATCCGGATGGTGGTGGCCCTATCCTTATACCAGCGAAAGGGTTAATATCTGTTCCTGCAACATATACACCTGCGGTGTTCCCTGCAACCGTTACCTGAGCGATTGACAAAAAAGGAAATATGAAGGCTAAAAACAGGACTGTATTAATATTCATCCTTTGCCTGAATTTTAAATATTAATAAAATCCACCACAACGAGAATGCTACAGTTACGTTGTCGACCCCCAACCGCATCCCCGCGTCGGACGTTGATGTTCCTCGTATATTTACTTCAGGATCTGCTGAATTTGTTGTGCCAATTAAGGTTACGAGCACCCACGCTCCACCACTTCCAGTAATAGAATCCGATACGCTTGCAGTCCATCCATGCCCGCTATCCAACCTGCACGACCATGAAAGACCCACTATTTCATATACATAAAAAGTCACCGTAACCGTAACCCCACTTGGAACTCCAACTAAAGTGAAATAAGAATCAGTTAATGTGTCTGTTCCGTTGTTATGCTCAAACCTCAGATAATAGCTTCCATTTTGAGGCGCAGGTGCAGAGGCCTGAGAAGTAATAATCATTACCCCTCCATTGTCATCCGTGTTGGCTATGCCATTGACCTCGTTGATTGGATCGGCCGCGTTTTGCATATCAGGGATAGGAGTGCCTCCAGCTTGCTGCTGACTGACAATAAGCATTTCCCCGCCTCGTTGCCCAAAAGATAGCATGGGCAGTAACAGCAATATGTATAGTGCCTTTCTCATTAAGCTGCTTCTTTATAAAAGTTTCTTCGGCTAAAGCCAATGAGCAATACCCACCACATTAAGAATTCCGTAAACCAATATTTAGGGGTCCCATCGAAATCCTTAACATGCAAAATCATATTCGTGGATGCTACGAAAGCTTTTGTACCAGGTATCTGGGTTGCCCCTGTAACAACCGGGGCCGCTCCCGCTTTGTTGATTAAGTTTTCCACATATCCCCCGGGCCTTATATTTATCATTGTAAAGGTGGCCGCTGAACTAGCCGCCCCAAAATTGTATTGGTAATATCCCAACATTTCCAAAGCTGTTCCTGTTCCTGTTTTGGCAGGTGGGGCATTTGTTGATATCCATATATCAGAAGCTCCTAAAGTAGCAAGTGCTTTTTCTGCTTCCGTGCCGGCGCCTATTCTTAAACCCGAAAGCCCTGTGTCAGGATGTTCAACTATCCCCCCCCCTAAATTTGAAGGGTCATACCCGTACCAGTTTACACCATCTGATATTTTATATAATCCATCTTCTTCGTCATAAACAAAAGCCCCAGCCTCGGCCGCAGGCAATACAGACGCGGAAGTCATTAATACATTGATGCCAAAAGACCCTAAATCTAGGATAGCCCCAGAGGTGATGGGGTTAATGACGTCAGCAGAAAATACGCCTTGAGCAAAACGGGCCACATCCCCACCTAAATTATCTTTAATCTGAAGTTCGCCCCCGTCGAATAATGTGTATGTTCTGGTAAGGCCCGACTGTGTTAAGTTGGAATTTCCTAAATGGGTATCGGCAAACCCCGCAACGTCAGCCCCTAATTCAGCCAGTGCGGTTTCTACGTTGTTAACTGTAAAATAATCAGCTGTATCGAGTATTGGATAGTTCCAGCTGGCTGTACTCCAGTCATAAAGCAAAGCAGGGTTAGTTCCTCCGATAGGAACAAGACCGGCCTGAGTTCCAGCCCCACCAAAGAACCTAAACTCCATTGTATTAGTGGTGATGCTATTTTCGATTTCTACTAATTCCGTGTTAAGGATATCAAACGCTTGGGCATCCAAATTGCCCGCTAAAACAGGGGTAGGGTCATCGGCTACCTGCGTGATCCCTACATCATCCCCATCTAACAATCCAGCAGGAATAGACACCAGGTTGCTGAACACATATCCAGTTAGGTTGGTGGCAGTTCCGCTCGATGGCGTCCCAAGTGCACCACCAGGCTGCAGAGCGGTATCTGCTAAATCTAAGGAAGCATTCACTGATAAATCCAACTTTGATTCATCTATGCTGGCTGCAACCAGGGCCGCAGTGATGCTGGGCGTAATATCAGAGTAAGTAAAGTCAATTTCACCGGTATCCGTTAATATTGTACCAACCGCATCCTGGGCCTCCTCATCGGTATATGAACCCCCTCCACCTACACCACCCACATCTACCGCTACTCCATTCCAAAACAAATCGCCTGCAGCGTCTGTGGTGAGTTGGCGGCTGCCAAATGCTCCCTGGAAGGTAAAAGCCCCGTCGCCTGAAATAAAGGTACCTCCATAGATATCATTGAATTTGTTGGTATTGGTCCCAATATCATACAGCCCGGTCCCAACGGATGTAATGGGCCCTTCAGCGGCAAATCCGCCAATATTCAATATCTGGAACCCGCCCATATCTATATCCTGTGTAGCTGTGTGGTTACCCAGGTTGTCACTTCCACCCGATAACCTGGCTACCCAGCCCGCGCCAAGATTTATTTCCTCCCGGGCGTTATCCGTGTTATAGGCGGTATAGATCACGGAGGTATCGGATACATCTATGGCGTCGATCTGTGCCTGGGAAAGTTTTCCTAATCGCACATAACCATGATAAACCTGGGAGGAAGCGAAAGAAGCCCATAACAGGGCTATAAGGATAATAAGTTTTTTCATTTGTCGGGTTTCAATTGGTAATTGTGGATTTCTTCACCTGCAGGGGAAGTCAGTATAGCTTCTCCTTTCGAGTTCTTGTAATAGCGAGGTGTTGTGAACCTCAACTCCTTGATTTCCTTCTTGACCTCAGCTTTGATATCGGAAATTTCCAAAGCTGCAGAGCGTCTGGCTTTAACCTGGTTGATCAGCAGGAAAGCAAAGCCCGCAATAAAAAGGGCTGCTAATACGATATCGGTATTTGTTATTTCCATTATGGTAATGCTGGTAATAGATATCTGTGCACGGCGGCAACGTCGTTCTCATCCACCGGATCATCAATCAGGCTGTAACCAATGACATATTCCCCAGGATAGAACTGACCGGTACCATAAAAGAAGTTGCCGGCCTTCATTTGTGTGTCGATTCCATTATCCCGGTTATCGGTCAGGTACCCGGAGTACCCCGCGATCCTGATCAGCCCTGTCAGGCTCTCTATGGCGCCGGTACGTACCCAGTCATCCCCTACCCCTGGCTCAGAATTAATACCGGTGGTATTGGTCCAGTAGAATCCCTTGTGGATGGTAGCGGATCCCACCCGGGGGCGAGAGTTGGCCACCCAGACGGTCGTTTTATTCTCTACCTTTGCGCGAACTCTAGCCATCGTTTGCTACTTTTAATACTTTGGAATTCTCATTCTTTTCCCCAGGGCCTTTTTTCTTCTTCTCCTTGGTGAGTTTTCCGTGGTTCTCATACCAGTCACCGGCATTCAGCTTCTCTGTGGCCTGTTCATTACTGATCAGTTCAGCATTGAGCATTTCCACGACAGCCTTAACTTCTTTGAGGGGATCTATATGGGGCATATTCTGACCAACAAACCGGGCACTGCTGTAAGCCTCCTGGACCATAAAGTTGCCGGTGGACTTCAGGTACCCGGGAGCGTTAATATTTCCCTTCAGGATCTCCGTGTGTAGCCACAACTGATAAAACGGAGCGTAGAACTTCTCGGAGAATTTCTCCCGGTAGATCTTGATGATGTATTCCCAGGCATTGATTGCCGCACGGGAGGCGCTGTAGTTGCTGTTATACTCCTGCAGGGCCACTTCCGGGGGTATATCCACGGCCGCGCATAGGGATCGGAATATTGATTTCCAGAATGCATCGTACTGGATCTCATTCTGTGAATACAAGGCACTGAGCTTTGCGCCGATCGGCATGTTGAAGGTTTGCTTGCCGGTAGTTGCTGCAATCGTGATAGCGGCCTTTTCTCCCAACTCATACCCCTGAGTTTCAGTAGCAGCGTTGTGGCCGCGGCCGGATGCTGCCCTGGTAGCCGCCAGTAAGGGGGATTCACCGGTGGAATCCTTGCTATGCTCCACAGCATAAACCAGTTTAGCGCGTTCCTCTGCTGTACCCACGGTAGCCTCCGTATATCGGTCCAGCTTGGTGACCTTCTCCAGGACCTGGGTAATAACTGGTATACCACGGTCATTATCCATACGGTGCTTCTTCAAAGTAAGCAACCAGGCCATTTTACGTTTAGTGCGGGTACCACGCGCCTCGATCCTTTCAAACTTAAACCCAAGGCCTTCCGGTACCTGAGTGCTCACATAATAGGCTACATGCCGGCCCTTCTTATCCAACTCGATCCCGTTACGGATGATGTTGCCGCGATCCTTAGCTTCCTTTTCCCAATTATTTTGATCATCCAGGAAAGGGGTTTTTAAATGTTCCCCATCTATCAGCTGAACGGTTGGGAAACTGTCCTCCACCCGCAGCACCACAAGGCAGTCCCCAAAAAAAGCAGCTTCAAATGCATTGGCGGCCAGGGTGTGCAGGTTCTCCATCCCCTGATAATCACAGGTGGTGCTCTTTGCAAATACCCGGAAACGCGCTTCTACCTCATCACGAAAGGATTCCGGAATGCCGGTTATCTTTTCGGTTTTAAGGCAGTCCTCATCAGGTTCCGCCTGGGCTTTCAGTCCGGACCCCACTACCCACTTGAAGAACTTGTTGGTAATGATGGAAATGGCATCGTTGGTGAGCTTGGCTTCATAAGCCCTGAGGCGTAGAAGTCTGTAACTGGGAAGGAGGTTGTAAACGGATCCCAGTTCCCCGGGAGTTTTCTCCCCGTTGAAGGTCCCGGAGCGAATTGGTACCCAGTTCCCCTGGTAAGCTTCATGCCGGTCCCCATACATGGAGTCAGGTCGAGATACTACTTCTTCAGTGGGCTCTTCCTTTTTTTTCTTCCCCCAGAATTTAAGGTTCCATTTCATATCAGCTCAGGCCTCTTATATCGCGAAGCACGGTTACTCTGCCATTGTGCTTATTGACGTAATAATGCTTCAGTTTAATCAGCGCCTCGATCCCCTTCTCAATATCTGCGATGCTCCTGTACTTGGTGCGGACCTTCATCTGGCCGTCATCCATCCAGTATTCATCCACGGTTGCATGCTGCCCTGCAGAGGCTTCTGTGATACGCAACATCATGGCATCGATCAGGGCGTCAATGGCCTCTATTTTCTCACGGGCGGTGCTCTTGGAGCCTACATAAAGGGTGATGGTAGTGTCGGTCATAGCGGCGCTGGAATGACCAAAACTACTTAGTATCAAATCAAAAAAATTCGGTTATGAGGACTTGACCTCTTCGATCTTTGAGGCGGAAATGTCGGTGGATACGGGAGCAACTACATAGCTTCCCCCAAGGGATCCTATGGCAATGGCAATCTTGGCCAGTTCAGCATTGATAAGATTATCCTGGGCCTTTAAAGCAGTGTCCAGGGCCTGGAAGCGAACCATATTATCGACGTCGCCGCCAATCTCACAGGTGCCATCGCCTTTCAAGTGTATGGAAAAGGAAACAGCCCCTTCCGGGGTAAGGCTGTAAATCCGCTTTTCACCTGGCTGGGAAATCTGGTTTTTATTGATGTATCCCAGGATCACCCGTTCGCCGGCCTCGGTAGTTTTAGAATAGATGGCCACCATGTCTTTCAGGGGGTTGCCATCTTCCCCAAAGGGGGCTACCTCAATGGCTGTCTTGGGGCCGAATTCCACCACCTTCAGGATCCTGCGGCTTTTCTCTATGAGGGTGCTCTTTATCTTGGCGTAGGATATCATGCGAATATGTTTTTAGGCTGGGCGCCGGTGTATGTTTCCGGAAGGACCAGGGAAATGGTAGTTGTAGTCCCTTTCTCGGATTTTACCCGGGTAACCTGGGATACCATGAACCGGCTACGGTTGTACAGGTATATTTCAGGATTCTGGACCTCAACAATATTACCAGGGGCAATCGTTATTTCCTTTTCCACGGTAACAGTAAGTGAGATAGCGGCCAGCTGGGATGCCATTTTATTATCCGCGGCCTTCTTTGTGTCCGTTTCTTTTCCGGAGGACAGCACGAATACCCCGGATCTGTAAATCCCTACCAAGGGATTGGTGGTCTTATCAGATAGGGAGACCTCAGCATCCTCTTCCGATGGTTGGCGAAGTACGGCAATCTCACTGTGCAGGGCCTGACCATTAATCTGGAATTGAAACTTCTGGGCAGTTGTCTTATTGAAAAAGAATACCGGTGCCGCTTTGGTATCTGGACGGAATAGCACCACATTTCCCCTGGCATCATGGCTTAGTACAACGTTGCGCTGGGAGGCCAGCTTGGCGAGGTACCCGGCAATGGTTTCCCCGGGCTCGGCAACTGTCTTTTCATATATGCCGTTCACTACGCTGGCCACTCCCGGATCAATCACCAGGTTAAGGGAAAAAGGGCTTAATAAGCGGCGGGCGATATCCTGCAGGGAGCGGCTAAGGCTTTCCAGGGGGTAAGAAGAAAGAGGAATGTTACAATCCTCCAGGATCCCCCCTTTGGAATATCCGGAAACCGTCACCAGGTTAGGGTCCTTATCCGAGACAAATGTATGGCTCACTATATTACCGGTGATCCGTAGGGTACCATCATCCTCAAAGATTTCAACCTTGGGATAGGAAAGTGGTTTAAGAATGGAGCGGTGCTGCGGGTTATCAGGATTAAATCGTAGCGTGAAGGAAAATATGGAGGCAACGGCATCCAGCTTCAATGCCAGGGAATAGTCATTGAAAAAAAGGAAATCAGTGCCATTGATTTTCAGTTGCATTAAACGAAGTATTTGATCTTCCTTCCCTTTCGGATCCTGAAGAGCTCATTGTTCCTGATGTTGTTGATGGCGCGGAAGGTTTCCAGGTTCTTATCATCGGCATCCAGACCCATATACCTGTGAGTAAGCAGGAAAAGGTTTGTGTCCTCCGGGACCTCCACAATACGTTCCTGCTTTGCGCCAAAGGCCAGCTGGTATAAATTACCTATGGTGTCCGTTACCAGGTCATATAGAGCTTGCTGCAGTCTCGGATCCGGGGCCCATTCATTTTCTGTGTCGTACCGGTCCACCTGGGCCAGGTCTATGGTGTCCAGGTAATCCTGGTATGCCAGGAGTACTACTTCACTACTTTGGTTTACCTGGTCCCGGGAAATGTAATCTTCCTCCTGGGGGTTTACGGAGGCCTGGGACAGGGCTGCAATAGCGGTGGCCGCCTGGGATTCAAAGTAATATTTATCATTCCGGCCGGTGATCACGGCTTTTAATTCCAGGTATGCCAGGTAGATGGCATTGATCCGCTTTACTACCGGGATATCATATGTGCTGGGCAGCATGATCAGCGCCTGGTTGGCCGATATCACCTCCCCGGGGGAAGCTATCAGGTTATCAGCTGATTTGACAGCCTGGGAAACCGCATTCTTATAGGTGGTGAAAGTATCCTGAGTCTGGATCCTGTCAAACTTGGCCGCTATATCCGTACTATTTTCCTTGATGGTGGAGATATCAGCTGCAACCGGCTTTGCCCCTGCTTCATAATTGGCTATCCCCAGGGTGTTGACTACCTCAACCTTACTGGATATGATATCCTTGGCGGATACACTGGTATTCGGATAATCTTCCGTGATGGTTTCCCAGAAATCCACAACAAACTTGGTCACGTTGTAGGAATCATCCACGCGCCCGATAGAAAGGGGTTGGCCCAGAATGGCACCATAAAAGGGATGAATCACTTCCCATGGGCGGGGATCCGCGGCGCTCTTTAAAAATGAACTGGCCTGCTCAACATTATCCTCCCCCTGGAAATAGAATGTCAAAGGGTATTTGGTGGCCATGGGTTGCTTTCGCTCGATCATGGATCCCTTCACATCTATGAATTCATACTTTTTGGTATTGAACTCCACACTGGATTCCCCATTAATCCATAAAGGGTTGAAAGATCGCCCGTCACCGGTGTTGATGCGAAAGCGGATGTTGTTTAATTTATCTTCCCAACTCATTTCAGTGCTCTGTTAAATTGGTATTCCGCATTCTTTTTATAGAATTCAGGCATTTTAGCCCGGGCCATATTCGCGGCTACTGACATGAAAGGGTTTTTGGGAACAGGGGAATTCCGTGATTGCCGGTATGAGTATATGGGAGTAAGCCGCCTCGAGGCCTTTAATTTTTTAATGAGAAACACCGTACCACGCCCACCTGACTTGATTAGTATATACTTACCTCCTGGAACCTTTCTACCAGGCCTTGCAATACTTATGTTCTTAAACTGATGCCGCCTTTTTAATCTCTTTGCGCTGCTACCTCCTATTCTCGCTTTGTCATGGGCTATAAGCTTCCGTCCTTGAATAGTACCACCAGTTTCCTGCTTTTCCAGGCCTTCCGCTACTTTGCTCCCTTTAGCTACGTTAATACCGGTTTCTGATTTCATCTGATTGACATTATACCCCGAGGCCTTATTAACGGTGGTAAAGGCCTTGAACATGGTCT
>Ga0209347_1005471_pt1 | contig 12032 bp, 7 predicted proteins | sample AutmiccommuBRH23_FD_187382 | JGI IMG/M metagenome (GOLD analysis project Ga0209347, IMG submission 187382) | Deep subsurface microbial communities from Mt. Terri, Switzerland - Autotrophic microbial communities BRH/23 (SPAdes) (version 2) | ecosystem: Environmental > Aquatic > Deep subsurface >...
AATTAGGCTCTTGATTATTCACTTGACCAGCTTCAAAAGAAAGTGAATCCTGAAATGTTTTTCCGTATCAACAGGAATTTTATGGTGCACATTGATACAATAACCGAAATTTTCAGCTACTCAACTACCCGGCTTAAAATAAAACTGCAGAATTTCAGTGATGACGGGCTAATTGTCAGCCGTGATAAGGCCTCCGAATTTAAGCAGTGGCTCGACCGGTAACGCTTCTGGTGCAGGACACAAAAAATAAAACAGGATGATACAATTTTAAATCCATATCATCCTGTTTCGAATAATAAGCATTATTTTTTACTGATGATTGCTGCCCAGCCTCCTCCGGGAGCCATAAGAATTTTCATTTTTGAACTGCCTGAAACCTGTAAATCTTCATTTTTAAAATCAGAAGCATGCCTGTTGGCATTTACACCATCTTTCCAGATTTGCATTGAGTAGTTACCTGTACCAAGAAAATTTAAATCAAGTTCCATCTCCCGTGGCGACCAATCGGTCATCGCACCCAAGAACCATGTATCACCTGAACGCCGGGCTATCAAAACATAATCGCCAACCTTGCCATCCAGTACTCGGGTTTCATCCCAAACAGTGGGTACCTTCTTCAGGAATCCCATGGCTTCAGGTTCACGGTAATAATTTGAAGGGTTATCAGCCAGCATCTGCAGGGGGCTTTCAAAAACCACATACATCGCCAATTGGTGACATCTTGTTCCTGGTGCCATTGGCGCATTGAATACCGACCTGAAATTTTCCTTTGTTGCATTGATCATTGCACCCGGGGTGAAGTCCATGGGGCCGGCAACCATTCTGATGAACGGCAGGGTGACATTCAGCTCCGGATCGGGCTGGTCCGACCATTTGCAGTTCTCCAACCCTTTTAATCCTTCAAAGGAAATCACATTCGGATATTTACGCTCAAGGCCCGCAGGTTTATAGGCGCCATGATAATCAACCAGCATCTGCCGTGCAGCACATTCACGGGCTATCTTTTCATAAAAGTTAACCATCCACTGGTCATCCCGCTGCATGAAATCAATTTTTATACCTTTCACCCCCCACTTTTCAAACTGGTCGAACGCCTCTGTAAGTTTATCATCAAGTGCTTTCCATACAACCCAAAGAATGACACCCACATTCTTTTCCTTTCCGTAATCCACCAGTTCCTGCACATCAATATCATCCACAACATGCATGATGTCGTCGAGATGGTACCAGCCTTCATCAAGAATGATATATTCAAGCCCGTACTCTGAGGCAAAATCAATGTAGTATTTGTAGGTTTCATTATTTACACCCGACTTAAAATCAACATTGTAAACATTCAGGGCATTCCACCAGTCCCATGCCACTTTCCCGGGCTTAATCCAATCTGTGTTTTCAAGTACGTTTGCCGGGGCAAGTTTATAAATCATTTCCGATTCAACCAGTTGTTTATCTTCCTTTGAGATAATCATCGCCCTCCATGGAAAACTTTTTGGTCCCTGCAGTTCAGCAATGTAATCTGCATGTTTAACCGGGGCTACATCCCTGTCGTTTCTCTGCTTTTCCTCGAGCACAACACCTGCATATTTTCCTTCCAGCCTGTATGGATTTTCATCGGAGCCCTTCAAAAACATCCCTGCATAATCAGTAACCAGGTCCGACTCCGAGATGTAAACCTTTACATTGTTGCCGCAATCCACCAGCAAACCTGTGGAAGCAAAGCGCTGGGGCGTAATCTCCGATAGTTTTACATTGAGGTACGACCGTTCCTGGTGCGAAAACATGCTTTCCTCCTCAGGAAACCACACCTGGTGATCGGCCGGAAATGTGAAAGTAGCCTGTTCAGCCAATACTTTTACTGGGCCATTTCTTGTAATTTCCCATCTATATGCCACTCCTTCATCATATGCCCTGAAATGCAGGTTGTAGTTCTGAAATGACAGCGTCAGCTGATTATAAATATCCGGTATGACTTTATTTTTCCGTGCCACTACCGGAATAATTTCTTCTTTAACCGAAATTACCCTGTCTCTCCTGACTTTAGCTCCTTTACCAAACATTTCGTTTTCCAATGTCATTGAAATAGGTGAGGGCGTAATAATCTCTTTCCCATTCAAGGAAACAGCATATTGAATAATATCGCCCACCGAAACGTTGACTGTCAGCTCACCTGAAGGTGATTGAACCGAATATTCCTTTGCATTTATTATGGATAACATGGGAATCATCAGCAGAAGGAGTAAGTATTTTTTCATTTGAATAAAGCTTTGGTTTTAGGGGAGAAAGTTAGCAAGAATTTTAGGAAAAAACGGGAATTCTGACAAAGACAATTTTTTCCCACAAAGGTAAAAAGGTGATAATGTTTTTAATAAAAAGAACAGCATCTGTAAGGCAGATACTGTTCTTTTTATTTAATTTTTGATGAACTTTTGTGTCACTCTTTCGCTTCCCTGAATTAATTGAATCAGATAAACCCCTGGCATCAGGTTACTGACCGCGATCTTTATCTGATTTTCCTTTTGCCTTGCTGATTGATATAAAACCTTGCCTGTTAATCCAATGATCTTTATTTCGTCGATTGGCTTGCCAGTTGAAATAATAATTTCATTGGTGGCAGGATTGGGATAAATAACCAGGTCTGTTTTTTTATTCAGAATGTCCGGAACATCAGTTACAACCTGAGTTTTAGCCCACTTGCGGGTTGAGTACAATCTGTATTCACCAGCTCCCAGGTTAAAACTTTGTGAAGCCTGGGTGATTTCAATTGAGTCACCAGTAAAGAATTCATGCCATTTTCCTGTAACCGGAAAAGTGACATCCGTTGTATTACCTGTAATTCCGAAATTTCCCAATCCGAAAACGTGTTGTTCATCATTGCTCAGCCTGTACCAGCGGGTTTGGCCGGAAAGCCTGAAATCAAAATCCCCGGTAGCAAACTCTTCATATGTCTGCTTCAGATGGTTTAATTGGTCTATTACCCTGAAAAGGTCTGTTCTGTCACTGTCCTGAAGGTATTCCCATCGCGGAGGCTTTTCCGAAAGCCGTCCCCCCAGGTCATTGATAGATACATCATAGCCCCTTTCCCCAAATTGCCAGATCATTTTCGGCCCGGGCAGGGGTATGTGAAATACTGAGATCAATTCCATCCTGTCAAGTGCAGTGGGTAACTGTCTGATGTTGTAACTGCCTTCAATAAAGCCAGATTTCAGCAAATCAACCATGATCCTTTCTTCATCATGGCTCTCGGCATATGTGATGAGGTTGGGTTCAATCCAGTTACGGCTTTTATAAACCCCCCAGCTTAAATCTGAATTCCCTGCATTTCCCCTTGCGGCTTCCCTGTAGCTTCCATGCATGTTGCCCCACATCAGGATGCCGTAATCTGCAAGCTCCTTTTCCTCCTGGTTATCGGCAAGATGCTCAAAAATGATCAGTGCATCTTCCTTTATTTTCCTGATTTCATCTGCCATTCTTTTAAGGTTGGCTATCCGGGCGGCATCATATTCGCTGCCCCAGCTGGAGGCCCCGTAAGGAGTGTTTGAAAATCCTTTTGTAAAATCAAATCGAAACCCGTCAATCTTATATTCATTTATCCAGAAGCTGTTAATGCTGTCAACAAGTTCACGTGTTACCTCAGCATCATGGTTGAAATCATAGCCCCAGGTAAGGCTGGAATTCTGAAAATTCGATTGAACATTGTACCATGGATTCTCATCCGTAATAACCCAGTTGTCCATGTACATCTGCACCAGCGGGCTCTGGCCGTAACTGTGGTTCAGCACCATGTCGATAACCACAGCAATGCCCCGTTTGTGGCATTCATCTACAAGCTTCTTCAGTTCATACCGCGGGCCATAATATTTATCGGGGGCGAAATAAAAGGAAGGATTATAACCCCAGCTGCTGTTGCCTTCAAATTCATTGACCGGCATCAGCTCCAGAACATTGATGTTCAGATCTTCGAGATAATCCAGCTTTTCACGTACAGCCTCAAAAGTATGTTCTTCCGTAAAATCACGTATGAGCAGTTCATAAATGACAAGCTTTTCCGTATCAGGAACCTGGAAATCTGTAATTTCCCACTGGTACTCCTCCTGTCCCGGATGCAGGATTGAAACAATGCCTTCAGCCGGTCCTTCAGGATATGAAACCAGGCCGGGATATGTGGAATTGCTGATGTACTGGTCATTCCAGGGATCGAGTATTTTTTCTGAATACGGATCGGCAATTCGAATATTACCATCAATCAGGTACTGGAAGGCATATTCCGTTCCGCTTTCCAGGCCTGTTATTTCCAGCCAGAAATGGTCACCATCCTTTTTCATCTGGTAATTGTTCTCAGGTTGCCAGTTGTTAAAGTCGCCCAGTACGAATACAAATTCCTTGAAAGGTGCAAACAAAACCAATGCTGCCGAATTATCAGAAGGGTAGTTGATTCCTTTGCGCCAGGATTCAGGGATGGCTTCTTCAGTGGTTTCCTCCCTGACCAGGATGAATATGGAATCAGCTACAGTTTCACTACCGGCAGTTGCTTCTGCAACCAGCATGAACCTGCCCGCCTCTGAAAATAAATAATCTGCTGTAATGGTGGTGCCAGTGGTTTCTGTAAGCAGGTCATTGTCAATATACAGTTTAAGTTCAGCTTCTTCTGATGCCTGAGCTGATAATGTCACCATTTGATTGATTGTCAATATGGATCCTGCTTCAGGGGCCGCCAGTTGCACAACCAGGCCTTCTTCATAAACCTGCACAAACAGGTCGTTTGTCTGGCTTTGGCCATTGGCAGTCCTGAAAACAAAAGCCATTTTTAAAACTTTTTCACCCTGTGTAACTTTGTAAAAGGAGTTAATGTCAGGGGTTATTTCCAGCGTATAAATTCCATTTCCGGTATGGGTTAGCTTTGGTTGCTGGGTGTTGTTTCCCCATGCACCGATTACATGTTTCCAATCGTTGCTTCCTTCAATAATCACTCCTGTGTGTGCATACAGATCTCCTGTATAAAAGCCAAGCCTGCTTTCTTTCGACGAATCGAAGGTAATGGTTACTTTTTGGGAAGCCACCGGAAGCTGCGGTTCTGTGGTAATTTGTCCATACAGTGAAGCGGGAATAAAAAGTGCAGCAAGGTATAAGAGGTATAACTTCTTCATCTCAATAAAATTAATTGTTTTACTTCCAAAAACTCCATGAATATTCCGGGTATTCATTTTCTGAATTGCCGGCAGTTCTGCCCCTTGAACAGAGAGCCATCAGACAGGTTCTGATGGCTCTCCGGTTCATTCATTCCGGCAGTTATTCTGATTCTCCTGAACTGCCGGATTAGAAAGGGATCGATCTATTCAGTTATCACAATTGAATTAGTTCTCAAATCAACCCGCACATGGTAGGTCCCCGATGGTTTTTTAAACTGCCAGTTTGGATCAGAATGACCGGGCATTTTATCAATATAACTGGTATCATAGTTGACAATGACATCATAGCCATAACTTGTTGGTCCCCAATCTTTTTGAGGAAAAAGTCTGAATGCATTATTCTGTGTGAAATTCACATCACCTTCCCAGATTTTGTAGGACACATAATCAAGCTGTGTTACCGGGTCATCCCAGTTCCACCCGTGTGTGGCATCACCGGTAAGATACATAACCGGTTCACTCACTGCTTCCATGGCAATCGTTCCTTCCTCTGTATTTACAACCAGTTCATACCATCCGGGTTCACCAATGAAATTGAAGTTCGGATCACTGTCGGAAGTGGCCGGAGACAGAAGATCTTCGGGATAATTTGTAAACACATCATACCCACCGATTGATGCTCCCCATTCAGGATTATTAAAGAACCGGAAATTGGTACCATCGGCCACATCAAAATAAGCGATGGTTGTGTATTGTGAAGGTTCTCCTGTTGAAACAACCTCAACTGCACGGTCAGTTGCCCAACCCCCCACTGCCGCTCCTATCATGTAAATTGACGGGAAAGAGGATGAATACAGGGTGATGTTCATAGCTACAGGTGGTGAGGGTAAGGCGCTGATATAAGGGCTAACTGTTGCAACAACCCTTAATTCCAAATCGATAGCTTCATTGGTGGGCAGACCGTGCAGCATAAGCTTGCTATTCAGCACCGCATGGGTCATTGTAGATGTTAACCCGTTGACGCTTGCAAGTTCCACCGCATTGGCAAATTCATTTCCTGCTTCATCGGCCTGAAGGCTGTATAAGGTGGCGCTTGGAAATCCATAATCGGCTGCACTCCATGTGAAGGTAACCGTTTCATCATTTGCATTTTCCCTGTTTAACACCAGCTGGGCACCTGCCGAGGGTTGTGAAATAGCAGGCCCGTTTCCCGGTCTGACAACCGGTTCCCTTTCAACTTCATCGCAGCCAAAGAGCAGAATTGCGGCAAGTAGTGTATAAATAATTCCTTGAATATTTTTCATTGCTTCAATTTTTTTGATTGACATTAATAACCCGGATTCTGAGTAAGATTTGGATTGGCAATAACATCGGCAGCCGGTATTGGAAAAATATTGAATTTAGGATCAATAGCCCTTCCTTCCTGAACAGCACCTTTCCACGACCACAGATAATCAGCCGTGGTAAACCGGCCAAAACGGATGAGGTCGGTTCTGCGATGAGCCTCCCAGTATAATTCACGGGCACGCTCATCAATTATGAAATCAAGTGTCAGGTCGGCGGCTGCAATATTTCCGCCATTTCCGCCGAAAGCTCTTTCCCTTACCATGTTTACATAGTTAAGTGCTGTGCCTGCATTACCTCCTGTTCCGCCTCTTAATACTGCTTCTGCATACATCAGGTATACATCAGCCAGACGGAATACCGGAAAATCGGTGTCAGTATGGGTCAAATCTGAACCGGTCTGGCCCCCTGAAGTGACATTCTTCCACTTGGCTATGGCATACCCGGAAGTAAATTCAAACGGATTATCTATCTCAAGTGTCTGTCCGTTTGTATAGAACATACTCCTGCTGTCGGAAGCATATTTTTCTATTGTATATGTATAATCGGGTGTCCCGAGCGCCAGTTTGATAAAATACCGGCCAGGTTCACCAACTGCTATGTTCGCGCCATCATATTCCAGGGTTCCGTTTTCACCATTATCACCAAGGTTGATGTCCCAGCCATCGTTGGCCCTGAATTTGAAACTTCCGGAACCTAATTCAACAACTGCCTGCCATTCCCGTGTTTCTGGATTGAATTCCATATTGGTGTCGGTATCCCATCCACCCGGTGTGGCATCCCCGATCACACCCCATTCGGTTCTTGTTGTGGAATAGGAAAAGTTGTTGAGGTTCACCTTGATCCGGTAGAATCCTGGTTCCGCGAGAACAAGATTCGCTCCATTAGGTTCAAGTGTCCCGTCGGCATTGTCATCTCCCCAGTTCACATCCCAGTTTGGATTCTGAGTGAATTTATATTCTGCATTGTTGGCAGCAAAATAAATATAGCCTTCAAAATTGTTGTCAGAGTTTACTGAAGCCAGTGCAGGCGCTGCATCGGGTGCCCAGTCGCCTGTACTGTAACCGCCGGCTGCCTGGTAGTTGCCCGGAACATATATGACCGGATACTGAACTGCTGCCTTTAAGGGAATACGTGCACTTCTTAGGGTTTCCAGGTTGAGAAACTTACCTGCAAACTGCGGAGTGGCGCGCAATCCTCCCCATCCGCCATCTATCCCGAAGGCTGCAGGATCCATGCTTCCTCCCACGGCTGCATGGATTATAAAAGTTGTTCCACCCCAGGTTTTGGTATTTATACCATCCTGTGTTATGGTAAAGATAATCTCATCTGACCTGTGGTTGTCGGCCAGGAAAAGATGGGCATATTCAGGTTCGAGCGTAAATCCGGCATTGATAATCTTATTGCAATAGGTGATGCAATCGGTATACCTGTTCTGATTGATATATACTTCAGCATTAAGATATAATTTGGCCAGTACCATCCATGCGGCAGCCTGATCCGCCCTTCCATAGTCAACCTGACCGGGAGATTCAAGAAGGCTTTCTATTTCCAGCAGTTCATTTTCGATGTATGTGAAAAGGTCAGCCCGTGTTATTTGTTCAGGGAAGGAAGATCCTACCAGGTTATCTTCCGTAACAAATGGAACACTTCCAAACATATCGATTGCATGCCAGTAACTGAGGGCTCTCAGGAACCGTGCCTCGTTGTGGAACAGCCCGATATCTGTCCTGATGCTTCCGCTGATACCCCGGTCGTCGAGTTTTTCATCAGTCGTTTCACGTATAAATTCATTGCAAAGTGAAATCTGGTAAAATATCCGGTAATACATATTTGCAATAAATTCATTGTTCGAGCTCCAGTTTGTTTCCTGGTAATTACGCAGGTTCCCGTCATTCCAGGCAATGACGGCTTCATCGGTGGGCAGTTCCTGTGCATACCAGTAGGCCCGCAGGTACTGACCAAATCCTTCATCAAGCCCGCTGAGGTCATTATTTCCTGCCGGACCCTGCTGGCCACTTACTGCCAGGCCTGCATACAGCTTTGCCAGTACATTGATGTAATTTTCAGGCTTTGAATAAACATCCTCTGCTGTAACAACATCCTTGTCGAGTGGTAATGTATTCAGATCATTAACACATGATGCAAAAGCAAACAAAACAATTGCGATTGCAGAAATAAACGGTATATATATCTTTGTTTTCATTACTTGCATTTTTTCAGGTTAATAATTTATGCTTACACCCAACTGAAATGTTCGCGGACGCGGATACATGTTGTTGTCGATACCTCCCGCCACTTCCGGATCCAATCCTTCATATTTTGTAACAACAAAAATATTCTGAACCGTGGCATAAACCCTTACGCGCAGCATCTCGTTCACAACATCTTTGAATGTATAGCCAAGATTGATATTATCAAGGCGAAGGAATGAAGCATCCTGCACATAATAGTCGGTAAAGTAGCTGGGGTTCCTGAACCCCGATTCAAAAACACTCCGGCTGATATTATTTAAATAGCCAACCGAATTGTAAAGGTTGTTATAGGTCGCCTGCGACGACCATACATTATTGTATACATAATTTCCCAGGTATACCCTTCCGCTAAAGCTAAAATCCCAGTCGAGGTATTTTACACCTGAAGAAAATCCCATAATCACATCCGCAGCTGCTTTTTTGTAACGGTACCTGTCTTCATTGGTAATTCTTCCGTCTGCGTTCCTGTCGACAAAAAGACCTTCCACCGGTTTTCCTGCTTCATCGTACACCTGTTCAAAAACAAAAAATGAATTGGCAGGGTAACCTACGCTGTGAATCTGGATGGTATTGCCCACAGCACCTGAAATTCCGCCCACTTCAACTCCTATATAGGTAGGATCATCGTTGGCTGTCAAACGGGTGATTTTATTTTCATTGTACGAAACATTAAAGCCAACATCCCAGCTTAAATCAGCCCTTGATACGGGAACTGCTTCAATGCTGAATTCAATTCCCCGGTTTTCCAGGTCGCCTACATTTGTAAGAATCTGGTTTGTTAGGTTGGTGCCTGCAGGTACCGGTATGAAATTTATCAGGTCGTCGGTAACACGGTAGTAGGCATCGATGGCTCCTGAAATCCTGTTTTCAAGAAATCCGTAATCCAGACCAATATTCCATGTTGTGGTTTCCTCCCATTTAATATTCATGTCATAACCTTCAGGCCTGATAGTGGTGTAAAAGGTATCGCCAAACTGGTACCTGGCATTGTCATCACCAAAAGTGTACCTTGGCATATAAGGATAATCGTTATCGGTGATATTTTGCTGGCCGGTTACACCATATCCCAGCCTGAGTTTCAGATCGGAAAGGATTTGTGAACCATTGAGAAAAGGCTCATCGGCTATTTGCCATGCAAGGGCCACTGATGGAAAAAGGCCCCAGCGTGTACCGGGTGAAAACCTCGATGATCCATCCTGCCTTAAGGTAAAGGTAGCCAGGTACCGGTCCATGAAGGTATAGTTAAACCTTCCAAAAAACGAAACCAGGTAACTCTCTGTTTCATAATCGGTATCGGCTATTATTTCATCGCCCCGGACATTGGTTGTTTTTGACATTCCTTGTCTCCAGAAATGCTGCCATGAATACCCTGCCATTACATCGAAACGGCTGTCGATCGGTTCAACATCCTTTACGTAATTCAGATAGAAATCCAGCAATGTATTTTTCTTATCCTGTGTATAATATGTGTCTTCCCCTCCCCCTGTTAAACGGTCGAAAGCCCAGGGGGCATTTTCGGGTACATTAATAGTACCTTCACTTTTTGAAACGTCATATCCCAGGTTGAGGTTCGCCCTCATATCAGGAAACCAGTGTAGGCGGTAATCTATTTCGGCATTACCAATGCTTCTTTGTACATCTGAACGGTCATCACGCATGTGCAACTGTGCCACAGGATTCATGTTTGCTATAGTAATAGGGTCACCGTTTGGCTGGGTCCAGGTAAAATAACCACCATACGGGCTGCCATTTGAAACCGGCTGGGTTGGGTCGAAACTGAATGCCGATCCTATGGCTCCCCTGTTTCCAAACTGGTTCTCAATCAACATTCCTTTTACATTCAGGTTTAACCTGAGATGGTCCTCCAGGAAGGAAGGGTTCAGTCCGATGGAACCTGTCCACCGGTTTAGCCCGTCGGTATCCAGAATACCCTGCTGATCGGTATATCCGATGGAAGCTCTGTATGGTACATTCTGAACACTTCCTGTAGCGCTCAGGTTGTGGTCATGACCAATGGCTGTACGGTAAATTTCATTTTGCCAGTCGGTATCGGCATCTCCCATCAGGTTTAGGGCAGCCGCATTATTGGCATATCTTTCCTCAATAAGTGAACGGAATTCACTTGTCGATAGCGGCATGATCCTGCTGGCATGGGTACTCACCGACACATATCCGTTATATGTTATGCTTAAAGGTGTACCTGCTCTTCCCCTTTTGGTTGTGATAATGATAACCCCGTTGGACGCACGCGACCCGTAGATGGCTGCAGCCGAGGCATCCTTTAAAACGGTGAACGTTTCAATATCGCTTGGATGTATGGTACTCAATGGATTTTTCATCCCTGAAATTCCGTCATTGTCAACCGGAACACCATCGATAACAAACAGCGGAACATTGCTGGCTGACAACGATGAACCGCCCCTGATCCGGATTGTGGCCGTTTCTCCCGGAGAACCTCCCCCGCTGATGATATTCACACCGGCGATTTTCCCGGAAACCAGCTCCTGGGGAGAGGTAATGGCACCCGGATTAAAATCTTCCGAACTGATAGCCCTTACTGAACCTGTGGCATCTTGTTTTCTCACCTGTCCATAGCCTATAACAACAACTTCATCCAGTCCTACCACTGATTGCACCAGCCTTACTGTCATTACATTTTCTCTTCCAACTTCAACCTCCTGCGGTGTATATCCAACAAAAGAAAAAACAAGTGTTTCCCCTTCTGCGGCTTCAATGGAAAACTGCCCGTCGAAATTTGTGACTGTTCCCCTTGTAGTGCCTTTTATGGCAATGGTAACACCCGGCAAAGGTTCATTGCTGTCGGCATCGGTAACAATCCCTGTCACAGCGTTTGTCTGTGCCCCTGCCGATAAGATTACCAGAAAAGCACCTAAAAACATGTAAAGTTTCAGGTATCTACGCATTATGCTCATTTTTTAAGTATTAAGTTTAAACAATAACGCAATTAGAAAATTTCGAGTAAACATTTGTGTTTGAAATCCTTATTTCCCCTGATACAAATGTATGCCTAATTTAATTAAATTTTTTTAAATATTTATCCTTAATGGTATGCGTACTTCAGATTTTAAAAGCAGCCTTCAATGTCAAAAAGATTATAAAAGAACTGGTTGTGCAGCAGAAAGTCGGGCTTAAGGTGTGTTTTGCCTGATCTTGTATGCTGATCATGCATTAATTGTAACTTATTAAAATTCTGTGACCATTCAGAACTTCATGAACTTTTTTATCTTCCTGTTGATGCAGCAGTTCATGACTTTCTATGAATGGCATTTTTAAGCTGAAATAAGTT
>Ga0209347_1005472_pt1 | contig 12027 bp, 12 predicted proteins | sample AutmiccommuBRH23_FD_187382 | JGI IMG/M metagenome (GOLD analysis project Ga0209347, IMG submission 187382) | Deep subsurface microbial communities from Mt. Terri, Switzerland - Autotrophic microbial communities BRH/23 (SPAdes) (version 2) | ecosystem: Environmental > Aquatic > Deep subsurface >...
AAAGCATATTATTTACCCCCTGTACAAGCCTTCCGTTTGGAAAATCTCCTGTTTCAATACCACTAAAAGTAAAAACACCGGCAAATTCGTCCTCATAAGGATTGAATTCATAGAGGTAATTGATGCTTTTAATATCATTGGTATTGCCATTCAAAAGGAAATAAAGATTACCATTTTCAGCCAGTGAAACAGATTCCATGAGCACTCTGTTTTCTCTTGGGATCGGGCCATCTATATATAATCTTTTATAGATATCTGCCGAAGGATCAAATTCAAACAACAGTTCCATTTCATAACCATATCCCTGCAAAACCCCGTATAATTTTCCATTACCTGCCTTACTTAAACTGCCATAAGGTTGCGACCCGCTATCGACACCCCCGGTAAACTCATATTTCAATTTGAAATTCTCCGATACAGGATCAATTTCAAACAGTACCCCAAGGTTAAAGCTTCCGCCATAAGGTGTTAAACCATAAAGTTTACCGTTGGAAGCCTCAATCAGACTGCCATGAGGGAAACGACCCGTGTTCTCACCATTAAACTCAAAAATAACAACAAACTCTTCAGAATCAGGGTCTATACGAAATATCACCCCATGATCATTTTCACCTCCCCAGCGGGTCATTCCATAAAGCATTCCATCAGATGCCTGAATCAGATTACCCATGGGATTGGACCCATGCTCATCACCATCAAAATCAAAAAGTTTTTTGAATTCTCCCGTAAGGGGATTATATCTAAAGATGACACCGGCTTCATAAGCTCCACCCATTGAAGTCATTCCATAAAAACTGCCGTCATTGGCTTCTATCAGGCCTCCAAGAGGCTCGCCTCCTTTCCCTTTACCATCGAAATCAAATTTTTTAATAAATGTGCCGGCTTCAGGATCAAACTCAAAGAGAATTCCCATATCATCCATTCCACCTCTTGATGTCATCCCGTAAAGTAGCCCGTTTGATGCCAGAACCATTCTTCCGTAACCATCTCTTCCACTGTCTTCTCCATTGAAATCAATAATCTTTGTGAAAGCTCCTTTATCAGATTCAAACCGGTAGATGGCTCCGAAATTGTATTTCCCTCCACCTGCAGTCATTCCATAAAATATGCCTTCCTTATATTCTGTCAGCCCCCCCTCTGGCATGCCAATCACTTCAAAAGAAAAGACAACATCCTGATTGGTACCATCTTCATCCATCTTGAAAATGACCCCTTTTTCATAGGTTCCACCATATTTTGTCATCCCCCAGATTTCCTGGGCACTGATGGGTGATAAATCAAAAATTAAGATTGAGAATAAACTGGCGGTAAATAAATTGGTTTTCATGTGTTTGTATTGTTTTATCAGTTATCATCTTCAATTGAAATACCGGTACCTGTTTAATATAAATGTTATACTCAGGTTCCTATTTCATATAATAGATTAAGCTTGAATACATTTTACCTTCTTCTGTACTCCAAACAACAAGCCGGATTTAAAAAAAGTTGAGGAAAAGAAGAGGATAATAATGAACATGAATAATTTAGAAAACAGATGTTTAAAACAGAAGATAAGGATCATTTAATGGGGGCTCAGAATACCGCTTTGTTTTTAACCGATACTTATTCCAGTGGAAACACAGCCAATTCATGATATACCGCCCCAGAAGGATTCAGTTTGCTTTGAAAGAAAATGATTTCAGTTACAGTTGACTGTTGAAGTGTAAGATTCCGGTATTTTTCTACTGCCGCAAAGAATCTGTTTTTATTTTTAAGGAACTTTATCCGTGCCAGGGTAAGATGGGGGTTGAAAGTACGTTTTTCCTTTTCAAAACCAAGGCGAACAAGATGATCTCCTGCCTCATCTGCAAGTTGTGCCATCGATCCATCTTCATTTATCCCTGCGAACAGCACGCGAGGCATGCCATTACTTATAAAGAAACCAAGACCCTCCAAACGGATAGAAAAGGGTTGATATTTTACTGAAATATCTGAGATTAATCTTTTAATTTCGTGAACTTGTTGTGAGGAGGTCTCACCAAGAAATTTCAATGTAAGATGAAGATTTTGTAGGTCAACCCAATTCAGGGATTCATCCTTTAGCTTATCCTTCAGATCAGATAAAATTTTAATTAGCAAAGGTTCTGCTTTGATTCTAATTGCTACAAAAGTCCTCATTTATTTATTTACAGATACCCAACTTCAATCAGCCTTACCACTTCTTCCAACAGCATATCTTCACCCTGTGGTTCATACTCCGATTTCAGATTGCTGCCAAACAAACGGGCTATGCCTTGCCAGAAAGTAGCAGATACCCCACCTCTGAATTCCTTAATAAGCGAAAAGGATGTCCGGCTGGTTTCCCTGTCAATAAGTTTAAGAAGGAGTCTGCCTTCTGAAAGTGTCATCCGCTTCATTTCATCCTTATATTCTGCAAGCAGCTGGTCTTCCAGATCCTTCATCATCTTGCGCCGGTCTTTATCATTGGTCAGGGCAAAATATTTAGGCTCATACTCGTCAAGCATAGCTCCTGCCATCCTTGCATAGGGATAAACTTTTCTCACTTTGTCAACAAATCTGCCGTACTGCCTCTCATGGCGTTTGTTCCTGAACTTTTTTTCAGGTAATACAACCACCTCAATGATATTCATGTGAATAAGGGTGTCACCATTTTGAACGGTGCCCATTACAAAAGTGGTATCCTTCCTCTGCCCATTGACTTGGTAATGAAAAACTACCAATAGTAAAAAAATTAAGAAACCTGCTGCCTGTATTATTTTCTTCATCACTGTTCTTTAGGTTATTACCTCCTTCTCTTTTCCAACAAGCAAAATGCCAAACAATCTGATTAAAGCCACTGAAGTTAACAAACTACCCTGCAAAAATAACGAAGATTTCCTGATCCAATTATTTAAATTGCAAAGTTTATATCTTTACGCCGGATTTACAACATGATCTGTTAAATGAAATCATTTATTAATTCAGAGTTTGGTAACCTGGAAGGGGTTATTATTCACACACCCGGACCTGAGGTGGAAAATATGACACCCGAAAATGCTGAACGTGCTTTATACAGCGATATATTAAACCTGTCAATTATTTCCGGTGAATATGCACAATTTAAAGGGGTGCTTAAAAAAGTGGCACGTGTTTTCGAAACCCGGCAGATGCTGACAGATATACTGGATAATCAAATTGCCAGAACACGCCTGCTGAATGAAATCTGTTCCCATGAGGGTATTCCTGAAATGGTTGAACCACTTTCCGAAAAAAGCAGTTCTGAACTTGCCCGGCTGCTCATCGAAGGTGTTGCACTCGAACGAAATAACCTGACAAACTACCTGAGCCCAGAAAAGTTTCAGCTCAAGTCCCTTCATAACCTGTTTTTTACCCGTGATGCGGCAATGGGAATGAATGGCAGCATGCTGATAGGCCGTATGGCAAATCCTGTCAGGGAACGTGAATCCATGATCATGGAGGCTATTTTCAATTTTCACCCCGAAATCGAAACTACAACCCTAAATCCCATCAGACCTTTGCAGGATATCCATTTTAATAACAAATCCACTCTGGAAGGGGGAGATTTTCAGGTTATACGGGAAGATGTTTTTTTAGTTGGTGTGGGTATGAGAACCAGCTCCCAGGGAATTGACTTTATTATTGAACAACTGAAAAAACAAAATCAGGGAGTACATCATGTCATCGTGCAGGAGTTGCCTCCAAAACCTGAATCATTCATACACCTCGACATGGTTTTTACCTGCCTTGGCCCCGACACCTGCATGATTTATGAACCGGTGGTTTACAGTATGAGCAGATATAAAACCATTCATATCCGCATTGATAACGGTACTGTACAAATCGACGAGGAACCAAATATCCTCATAGCGTTAAAAAAGTTAGGTATCGATCTGAAGCCGGTTAACTGCGGAGGCAAAAAAGATCTGTGGATACAGGAACGTGAGCAGTGGCATAGCGGAGCCAATTTTTTTGCATTTGCCCCCGGAAAGATAATTGGTTATGAACGCAATGTGCATACACTGGAAGAACTCAGCAAGAATGGCTTCGAAATCATGAAGGCTGTGGATATCATAAATGGGAAGAAAAATCCTGAAGATTATGAAAAATGCACAGTTACAATTGCCGGGTCAGAACTGGCACGTGGTGGCGGCGGAGCCCGGTGCATGACCCTTCCCATCAGAAGGACTGAAGTAAAATGGTAACCATTCCTGCAAATATCTTTAATGATTTCTTTTTGTAACAGGTTAACAGATGCGAAAACTAAAGATTAATGAACTAAACCGCATTTCTGAAGAAGCTTATAAAACAACCCCTAAAATGCCCGTTGTTGTTGTTCTCGACAACATCAGAAGTTGCAACAATACCGGCTCTGTATTCAGAACCTGTGATGCGCTGCTCATCGAAAAAATCTACCTGTGCGGAATAACTGCCACCCCTCCAAACAAGGAAATTCATAAAACGGCCCTTGATGCTGAAAAAACTGTCGAGTGGGAATATTGCGAAAAAACAGAGGATGCAGTGAAACGGCTGAAGGATGAAGGCTATCGTGTTTATGCAGTGGAACAGGTAGAAAACAGCATATCGTTACCTGACTTCCATCCGCAAGCAAATATCAAAATTGCATTTGTATTCGGGAATGAAGTAAAAGGTGTTCAGCAAAAAGTAGTAAATATTTGTGATGCCGCTGTTGAAATACCCCAGTATGGCACCAAGCATTCCTTCAATGTATCTGTCAGCGCTGGCATCGTCCTGTGGGATGCCTTCAGAAAGATGAAAAAACCATAATGGCATTACTTCTTACAACCCTTGAAGGCTGTAGCACCTTTTTCAGATGAACATTTGAATCCTGTATTATTTCTGTCATAAGTAAAATAATGATTCCATAACTCTGACCATTAAATTTTATTCCTCAGCCGGTTAAATGGAATCTGTTCTTAGTGTAAGGCATAAAAATTTTCATTATTTTTATTCCTGAACTAATACACAAAAAAATGGCTGGCCCAAAAACAGTTCCTGAAGAATTTCTTCATTTTATCTGGGAGAACAGGTTATTCTATACCGGCAATCTGCTGACAACATCTGGTGATCCGGTAGAAGTCATAAGCACAGGAAGAAGAAACACCAATTCTGGTCCTGATTTTTTCAATGCAAAAATCAAAACCGATGATACATTATGGGCAGGTAATGTTGAAATTCACAAAAAAGCTTCCGATTGGGGAAAGCATAATCACAGCAATGATAAGGCTTATGAAAATGTGATCCTTCATGTAGTTGAAACAGCTGACAGGCAAATCTTCAGGGAAAATAAAACAGAAATTGCAACCCTTGAACTGAAATGGCCCGAACAGCTAACCTGCAATTACCGCAAGCTGCTTGATGCCAAAACCTGGATTGCCTGCAACGACCAGTTGCACCGGATCGATCCGGTAATGCTCCAGCTAGGCTTCAACAGGCTGATGATAGAACGTCTGGAGGAGAAAACAGAGGGAATCACTGCCCGGCTTGAGCAAAACCTGCAAAATTGGAATGAAACGTTTTACCAGGTATTGGCACGCATGTTTGGCTTCAAGATAAACTCCGAACCTTTCGAACTTCTTGCCAAGGCAGTGCCGGCACAGGTGCTTTCAAAGCACAAGAACAACCTGTTTCAGCTTGAAGCTTTACTGTTTGGGGCTTCAGGGTTATTGCATGATGAACTTTTTGGTGACAACTATTTCATGGACCTGCGAAAGGAATTCGGGTTCCTTCACAAAAAATACCGGCTAAAGCAGGTGGAATCGCACCTCTGGAAGTTTATGAGAATGCACCCTGTAAACTTTCCTACTATACGGATCTCACAAATGGCAGCACTTGTACACCGGTCGCATGGATTATTTGCTGCAATAATTGACTGCCAGCAGATCGAACAGGTTAAATCCTTGTTCAGGGTGAAAGCTTCAGAATACTGGGATTCACATTACAGGTTCAACAAGCCATCCACAAAAATAAACTGCAAGGAACTGGGTGAGGATTCCATTCATTCAATCATCATAAACGTTGTTGTACCGCTTCTTTTTGTATACGGCGAGAAACAAAATAAACAGCACCTGAAAAACATGGCGCTCGATTTTCTTGAAAACCTGCCGGCAGAAAATAATTCAATCATCAGGCGCTGGGGAGAAACAGGAATCACTTCACGGTCCGCTTTTGAAACGCAGGCACTACTACAGTTAAAAACCAGGCACTGCGACAAGAAAAAATGTCTGAACTGTGTTATCGGAAATAAACTTGTAAAACTGATGCCTGAGCCAATTTCAGAAAGTTAAACTGAAAAAAGTTCGGAAGCCAGGTTTACCTGCTCCGGATTGCCCAATATATACACAATATCACCTTCCTGAAATTTTGTCCTTAGGGTGGGATGGTCAATCATGGTTTCTTCCCTTTTAACTGCCAGCAGGGTTACTCCTGTATTCTTCCTGAGATCAAGATCTCCCAGGGTTTTGCCTGCAGCAAATGACTTTTTATCAACCGATACAGCCGCAATATTTACATTTGGCATCTGATCGAACAATGAGGGCTGATTCACCATATCTTTTTCTGTCAGGTCACCCAGGTTCATGCTCCTGATATGAGCAAGCATCCGGTTGATTTCCTTTTGCGGATAAAGCTTTTTCATCAGGATACGATGGAAGAAATCAATGGCTATTTCTAACTTCTCAGGAAATACCTGGTCAGCACCCATATCAAAAAGTTCCTTTATATTCTCAACATTTCGTGCACGAACAATTACAAATGCCCTGCTGTTGATTTCTTTTACCTTGCTCAGGATAGCCATTGAAGGTACTATGCTGCCTACCGAAACAACCACAACATCGGCCGTATCAACATGCGCTTTCTGAAGAATCGGATCATTCACAGCATCTCCATATACCACTGCATCACCCGCATTCATTTTTTCCCTTGCAATAACAGGATCAAAAATAATGGATACATGTTTAAGCCCATAATGTTTGGCCATCAGCGAAAGTTTTAGTGCACTGGGATCTTTACCTATAATAACCAGATGATTTTTAAAATCCGGGATGTCTGCTTCCTTTAATGGAAACAATCCTTTTACTAAAAAATCAGGCAGGGGAAGTTTTAAAATACGGGTGGCTAGTGGATTTGACACTTTGATTAAAAATGGAGTGGAAGCCATTGTAATAACTGTTACAGCCAAAAAAAGCTGATAATTGTGGGCTGAAATAATATTGGAATTAAACCCAACTCTTGCAAGAATAAATGAAAACTCACCTACCTGACTTAATGCCAGGCCTATAAGAACAATTCCCCGCAGGGTATGACCCAGAATAAACCCGGTTGCTGAAGCGATTATAGTTTTCAAAATCAAAACCATTAACACACTCCCGATTACAAGCACCAGATTATCATATACAAAGGTAAGATTGAGCAGCATCCCGATGGACACGAAAAAAAAGCTGACAAAAATATCCTTAAAAGGGATCAGGTTACCAAATGTGTTGTGGCTGTAATCGGAATCTGATATCATCAATCCTGCCAAAAAGGCGCCAAATGCCAGCGACATACCCATAACATAAGTTAATAACGCAATTCCGAAACAAATCAGCATAATGGTCATAATAAACAACTCCTGGTTCTTTGTCATCGCCACTATGTGTAAAATCCAGGGAAACAGCCAACGGTTTCCTACATAAACAAACCCAATAATACCGGCTGTTTTTAAAAGCATGATTAAAATCTGACTTCCGTATTCTCCTCCAGGATCACCTAAGAGGTTTGCAAAAAGCAATAAAGGAACCAGAAGCAAATCCTGAAAAATCAGGATTCCAAGGACTGTCTTGCCGTAGTTGGAAGTCACCTCGGATCGTTCCTGCAACAACTTTAAAACAAGGGCAGAGCTACTGAGTGCAGCAAGAAAACCAATGAACAGCCCGCTCTTCCAATCCATTCCATATAGAGTCGACGTCAGGTAAAAAACAGCTGCAGTGACTGATACCTGCAGAAATCCACCAAAAAACACAATCTTTCGAATCTTCAGGAGATGCTTCAGGGAAAATTCTATCCCGATGGTAAAAAGAAGCAGAATGATTCCCACCTCAGCCAGCACTTCTATATTTTCTTCCTCATGAACCAGCGCAAGCAAATAGGGTCCTGCAACCATTCCTGTTATCAGGTAGCCAACAACTGTCGGTATTTTTATCCTGTTAAAAAAAAGGTTTACAAATGTTGAAAGGGCAAATATGACTACAATGTCACGTAAAATTGTCAACTCCATTTTTCCAGATTAGCGATATGTTAAGATAATTCATTTTTTATAGAATGAAGTTGCCGGAACAACAAAAAAAAGCGCCTTAAATATTAAGACGCTTTTAAACTCAGAAATTGTTAAAAAAATCAGTTACCACCACCATAGTGGTAGGTCCCCTCATACTCAAATAAATCACCTTCATAATCTGTGGCAGTAACCTTAAACTTCACCGAATCAAGTCCCTGGATCATGATGTTTTCCAGATTAAAGGATACATAGGCTGAATAAGGAATATCCTGCAAATCACCGTTATCATTATGCCTCAGTTCAAGCTCAACAGGCTGGCTTGCTGATGTCAGTTCACCAGGTTCCTTAACAAGATTGATATAATGAACCTCATACCGGCCCCAGTATTTGATTTCAAAATTCAGCAATCCATCTGTTACCCAAGCCTTTTTTACTACAAGCGGATCATTTCCGATACTGTCTTCATTTTCTGCCGTTATGTCAATAACCTGCTTCAGCAAAATCTTCTTCACTGAATTCACCCTGATGTAATACTCACCCGGATCTTCACCAGGCTCTGCATCATCCCCTAAAATTGTATAGTTGATTAAAATGCGGTCGCCTGTTTTCAGCCGTGAATCCGGATCATTGGTTCCCATATAATACCAGGGGCGACCATATCCGGCAACAACCGGAACAAGCACATCACCATTATCCATGGTTATCTGGTATTCCAGCGGATCCGAGTTAACCTGCTCAATCATTCCAAACCCCAGCCACATCTTATCAAGGGAATATCCCTCATCATCTTCAAAACATCCGGTAAGTGTAATACTTAACCCGGCCAGAATCAATAAAACAAACTTCTTCATAATTAGATTCTCCTTATTTAATTGTTTACATTAATAAGATGTAAGGCAGATAGCGAAGGTTGCGTTTATCGAAAAAAAAAATTAGCGGCAAAAAGGCAGCTAAAATTAATTTGGCATGAAGATTGAATTTCAGGACACCATATATCTAAATATTTATATACTTTTGAAAACAAATAAAACGTATAACGTTATTTTATAAAAGAAAAACTGAAATTAACTGCACTCAGAATGAAAAACATAGTATCATTAAAACAGTTGCGACAGGAAACAGCTACCAGTGAAAATGCCTGGTTGCTGCTTTATAAAAAAGGTTCTGACCAAAGTGACTGCGCCTTTGAGAACCTCCGGAAGGCGGAAGAAGAGGTTAAGCATACTGCTCTTTATGTTGCCGATGTAAATGAGGTAAAAGACATCCATCCGGTTTATGAGATCACAAGCGTACCTTCACTGATTCAATTCGAAAATGGGCAAATGAAAAGGGTGGTTAAAGGTTGCTATAAGCCGGAACAGTTTCATGTAATTTTTGATAAACCCGTCGTCTCCGGTACAGAAAAAAAAGTTCAAAAAAATGTAACTGTATATACTACACCTACCTGTTCATGGTGCACAACCATCAAACGCCATTTGCAGGAAAATGGAATCAGGTACCGGGAGGTGGATGTTTCACGTGACCAGAAAGCAGCCGAAGAAATGGTAAGAAGAAGCGGGCAACAGGGTGTACCGCAAACAGATATAAACGGAGAAATCATTGTTGGTTTCGACAAAACAAAAATAAATTTGTTACTTGGAATAAATTAATAACAGGAATAAAATGAAAAAATTCACATTTATGATTGTCCTTGCGGTTTTTGCATTGCAGAGCTGCGGACAAACCAACAGTAAAAGCACAAGCGAAGTGGCCGATAACGCCGTTTCTTTCCAGCAGGTAGCTGAAAAGAAAGACGGTGGTTCCATCAAACTTACAAAAAGCGTTTTTCTCGACAAGGTTTGGGATTATGAAAAATCACCTGATGAGTGGGTATACAAGGGAGACAAACCTGCCCTGATAGATTTTTATGCCGACTGGTGTGGACCATGTAAAATTGCTTCTCCTATCCTTGAAGAAATTTCACATGAATACTCCGATGAAATTTATGTATATAAAATTGATACAGAAGTTGAAAAAGAACTGGCAGCTGTATTTGGCGTCCGGGGCATACCTGCATTCCTTTATATTCCCACCGAAGGAAAACCCGTAATGATGTCGGGGATTGCACGTTCAAAAGATGACACTAAAAAGATGTTCAAAGATAATATTGATAAATATTTACTAACCATAAATTAGTGTTTAACGTTTAAAAAGAATGGAAAAAATGAAAGAGTTACAGCCAATTAATCAGAATGTTCTGCTGGAACTGTCGGAAGACAAGGCAGAACAAAAAACCGCCAGTGGAATAATTATTCCTGACTCCGCAAAGGAAAAGCAGGAAGTTGCCAAAGTAGTTGCGGTAAGCAACATCGAAAATGTTGAAATTGTACCCGGCGATCAGGTTCTTTACAAGAAGTATTCCGGCACGGAGGTCGAATTTGAAGGAAAAACCTACCTGGTAGTTCCTTATACTGACATCCTGTCAAAAGTTGTAGAAACCGAATCAATTTAAAGGCTACTGCTCGGGATTTTACCCATTCTGCCAGAAACGTTTTAAAAAAATCGACAACAATAAAGGCCATCCCAATAACCGGGATGGCCTTTTATTTTTGTGTTTCATAATGAAGAACGATAGGAAACAATTGCCTTCCCAGGATACCTCGGAAAGCAAAAACGACCGGAGCAACATAAATCTCCTATCCATTAATCTCATCATCCCCTGCCCCATCCCTCAGTCATCTTCTTTCTTCCAGTCTGACAGAATGCTTGTTTAAAAAACCAATTGTTTTATGGATCCCTTCATACATCAGCACATCGTGCTGTACAAAATCCACATGACTGCGGTATTCTGAATGAAATTCTTCAAGTAAGGGTGAAGTTTTTAACGGCCTGCGGAAATCAATAGCCTGGGCAGCATTATAGAGTTCAATGGCCAGTATCTTTTCTGTATTTAAAACAACTTTCAGGGCTTTTGTAGCTGCGTTGGCTCCCATACTGACATGATCTTCCTGCTCATTGGAAGAAGGAATGGAATCAACCGAGGCAGGGGTGCAAAGCTGTTTGCTCTGGCTTACTATGGAAGCAGCGGCATACTGCGGAATCATAAATCCTGAATTCAATCCCGGATTGGCTACAAGAAACTCAGGAAGCCCCCTCTCACCTGCAATCAGCCGGTATATCCGCCTCTCGGAAATGCTCCCGAGCTCGCTCATGGCCATCGCCAGAAAATCAAGCGCAAGAGCTAGTGGTTCACCATGAAAATTTCCCCCTGAAACAATCAGGTCTTCCTCTGGAAAAACCGTCGGATTATCAGTTACAGAATTCATTTCTGTTGCAAAAATTCCGGCAGCAAAATTTACTGCATCACGAACAGCCCCGTGCACCTGTGGGATGCACCTGAAGGAATAGGGATCCTGAATGTGCTCCTTTTGCTTCATCTGCATTTCACTGCCCGCAAGTATCTTCCTGAAATGAGCAGCAGTCTGCGCCTGTCCCTTGTGAGGCCTCATCCGCTGGATATTTTCCATAAAAGGTTCAAGCAATCCGTCGAAAGCTTCCAGCGACAGTGCACCCACTATATCAGCCTGATCGATAATCCGGAAGGTTTTTAACAGGGAATAAACACCATGAGCGGTCATAAATTGTGTGCCGTTCAGCAATGCAAGTCCTTCTTTAGCCTGCAACCGCACCGGTTCCCACCCGAACTGTTTCAGCACTTGCCTTGCTTCAGTTCTTTTCCCTTCAAAATTCACCTCCCCCAGTCCAAGCAATGG
>Ga0209347_1005474_pt1 | contig 12024 bp, 7 predicted proteins | sample AutmiccommuBRH23_FD_187382 | JGI IMG/M metagenome (GOLD analysis project Ga0209347, IMG submission 187382) | Deep subsurface microbial communities from Mt. Terri, Switzerland - Autotrophic microbial communities BRH/23 (SPAdes) (version 2) | ecosystem: Environmental > Aquatic > Deep subsurface >...
CTTCTTAAAACCCTCTGCAATATTTGCAGGAACTGAAACTGCCGCCCGCCGAGATTGAGATGTCAAACCAAATAATTCAGAGTTGGGAAACTTGGCGGTGAACTGATATATTTCTAAGACAAATTTGTGAGCTTTTTTCCAGACCACTAAATCCTCAAAACTCTTTGCCGGTTCCCTCATTACTACCTCAACAGCCCGAATCCAGACCCCACAGGCTAACAGATATTTATTTCTTCTGGATTCTGGATTCTGGATTCTGGATTCCGACCCCAAGCTCCGGGCTTATAAGCTCTCTAAGCGCCTGCCTGGCACGATTGATCCTCGACTTTACCGTGCCAAGGGAGCACTGAGTTAGGGTTGCTATCTCATCGTACGAGTATCCCTCCATGTCCCTCAGCACCAGCACCGACCTGTGCTCCTGGCTCAACTGGTCCAGAGCCTGGCGGACCATGCCCCGGAACTCCACCTCCTCCAGCGAGGCCAGGGGGTTTCCGGCGGCGTCCTGGTCGGCAATCTCCCGGCTGACCTCACCGTCGCCGGTGGATATGGGCTCATCCAGGGATACCTGGATCACCCGGGAGTTCTTTTTCTTCATATTAAGGTACATATTCACCGCGATGCGGTGCAGCCAGGTGCCAAAGTCAGCCTCCAGGCGGAATCCGTCCAGGGCGTGATACGCCTTAATAAAGACCTCCTGAGCCAGGTCTTCGGCATCGTCCCGGTTGCCGGTGAGTTTCACGCACAGCCCGAAAACCCTGTTCTGGTACATATTCACCAGAACCTCGAAGGGCTTGGCGTCTCCCCTCTGGGCTCTCTTGATCAGGTCCGTTACCATATTCTTATTCGACGACTGGCTGGAAAGGTCCAAAGGATTCTACACTCCTCCGGAGCCGGCCAACTATCCGACCGACACCTTTTAGACAAAAATAATACCGTGAAAGTTCCACGGAGATGATTCACACCGACACTTTTTCTTAATAAAAATTCGTTAATAATGGATGATATCCTTCTGGGAACCGCTGGCAGGTTAAGCTGTTGGGATGGTTTTAAGAGTCGGAATCCAGAATTCGGAATCCAAAATTTAAATATAAAAATAGACCTTCTGTCAAGACCATTACCCCCGGCTCATGCCTAATTTCTTGAATGCTGCTTCTTGTGAAGGCTTGGACCTATTCTGGATTCTGGATTCTGGCTACTGGATTCCGACCGCAAAAACAATCTTTAGAGCGGCCCCAAAATTTTTCCCTAAGACATGGAACTTTCCCCGTCAACCCATTGTCTAACGAAACAGGGAAAAGGGAGAAGCCCTCCCAAATTAAACCCGGTCGGCAGGAAAATGGCCGTTGGTGTAGAATATACCAATTTGGCCACGTTCGTCCGTTTCGTAACGTCGGCCAGGTGCACACGCACCTTTAGACGCAGCACACATCATGGCCAAGCTACACAGCAACTTTCGCAAGATTAGGAGACTTGAAAGGGGTGAGGAAGTTCCGCTCGCGGCATGCCAAAAAACAGCCGGCACCCGCGGCAAAGAATCCAACCAAAGTATTTAAATTTTAAAGGAGGAAATCTGGTTTTGAAGAAAAGAAGCAGAAAACTTATCTCGATTCTTCTGACCCTGGCCCTGCTGGCCACCCTGCTGGTGCCCATGGCCACCCCGGCCCTGGCGGCTGGGACCATCTCGGCTCTGACCGTTCCGACGGTTGCTGACACAACCGGACAGTCCCTGGGTGCCGTCAAGGTTGTTGTCCCTGCAGGAACCATTGCTTCCGGCGATTCAGTGATCTTTAAGATCCCCGATGGCTGGGACTTTGGCGACAATAATGCGGACAATATCGGCGATTTTAACACTACTGCTCAAACTGCAGTTGGAGCGGCCGACAACCGTGTGTATGTGCCAAACTTTACTGACCCTGGTCTTGCCGATGCTAACGGTTTAGTTGCCGGCAACATTGCGATAACCGCACTTGACACTAATGATGAGATCCAGTTGACCGCGACTGCCAACCAGTCAGTGAATAATGAATTCATCTTCTACATCTATCTCCGGGATGTGGATGTGGAAGCCGACACCTCCGATGACTGTGTGGTCAAATTCGACGGACGCAGTGGCACCGGCTTCCCAATGGGCGAAGTCACCGTGGCCAAGGTAGCATCCTCAGGCAACCTTACAGTCACTGCTAGCGGTGCTGACACCGGCAACAACAACTTCAACTTCGACCTGAGGGTCAAGGAAGATGTTCTTGGCTCCCTGGACATTGATGCCGAATCCCTTACCCTGGTTCTTCCGGATGGTTACGAGTGGACCACCAGCGTTGCCGCCAATGAAGTTTCCGGTGTTGGCGGCGCAGTTGCCAGAAACCTCTGGGGTGAAAGCATTATCTATACCCTCGACCGCAATGCCGACGCTGACGAGCTCAGCATTAACTTCAAGGGTGTTGACGCCGACAATGGCGGTGATGTTGATGCAGCTGAAATAGCTACTGCCACCGCCAGGGAGACTAACGAAGCCTCGGCTTGGGAATTCGTCGGTATGACCTTTACCGTAGCCGATGAAAATAAAGTTGATGCCGGAGACATCGAGGTAAAAGTGAAGGGCGAGAGCAACTGCGACATCGCCACCCTCAAGGTGGGCACCTATGGCGATTATAACGCAGGCATTTCCGCCAAGAGCACTCCCACGGTATATGCCGGTAAAGTCGAGCAAGAAGTGGGCGACATCGTAATCAAGGAAGAAATTGCCCAGAGCTTGGTTGATGGCAGGTATATAACACTGACCCTGCCCAGCTTTTCCAGGTGGACCACTGTTCCCAGGACTGCTTCAAATGAAGCTGTTACCCTGACCTTTGCTGGAGTATCCGGATCCGACGGCAATGTGCTTAAGTACACCATACGTAACACCGGCGGCGGAGACCCTGCCGAGGTAGAACTGGAAGACATCGAAGTGCTGCTTGACGTAGCCGCTCCTGGCGACCTGAAAGTGACCCTTGGCGGCACCTCCGGACTGACCGGCGAAGTTGCCATCGCCAAGGTTTCCGGTGCTATCACCGCCAAGGCTGAAGGCAAGCCTGAAGTTAAGATTGGCATGGCCTCCCAGAAGATCGCCGACGTCACCATCACTGAAGTTGAAGCCGGCGCTATCGAAGAGGGAACCCTTACCCTGAAGGTTCCTGCCGGTTGCGAATTCACCAAGCTGCCCAAGGTAGAAGTTGTTTCCGGTGACATCGGTGTCGACTTTGCCCAGGTTGCCAGGTCCAAGAGGACCCCGACCGGTGCTCAGCCCACCGACTACTATCAGTACCTGAATATACCCATTGATAACGACAGCAACGAAGTCAGCGCCATCAAGATCAGTGACATCTACGTGAGCGTTGACCGCACCGTGTCCGAAGGCGACCTGAAGGTTGCCGTGCTGGGCAATGCCGTAATTGAGAGCAACGGGCTCCCGTTAGTCGGCTGGTACGATGGCGCCCTCGTAGGTGATATCGACAGCGACGGAACTGCTGACTATGATGCTACCGCCAGCCTGTTCCCGGCCACCGCTGCCCTGACCTCCGTGGCTGCCGGCGTCATTTCGACCCCGGCCCCTGGCGAAACCAAGGCTGATGCCTCCTTCGTCATCGGCGACACCACCTTCAAGCTGAACGGTGTTGAGATGACCCTGGATGCCGCTCCGTACATCAAGGACGGCCGCACCTACATGCCGCTCAGGTACGTTGCCCAGGCCCTCGGTGTAGCTGACTCCAACATCCTGTGGGACGGTGCCACCAAGAAGGTCACCCTGATTAAAGGCAACACCTTCGTGCAGCTGACTATCGGCAGCAACATCCTCATGGTTAATGGAATGCCCATCACCATGGACGTTGCCCCCGAAATCACCAGCGACCGCACCTGCCTGCCCATCCGCTTCGTGGCCCAGGTGTTCGGCGCCACCGTTGGCTGGGATGAGGCCACCCAAACCGTAACCATTAAGTAGTCGATAGACTAACTAAAAAAAGAACCTCCTTCGGGAGGTTCTTTTTTTAACCAGGCACCGGGGACGAGTATTATTTTTATCGCCAGTCCCAGGTTAATAAAGGAAAAACCTGCTTATATGTAGTAATTCACAATAGGTGGTTTAAGCGCATGCTCAATTGCAAACCACGAAGGAGGACCATCAATGAAAAAAAGATTATTATTGATGCTGATAATGCTGGCGGTTTTATCCCTCTTCTGCGGGCCGGCCGTTGCCATAGGGTTGGCGGACTCTTTTGCGGACGTTGGTAACCACTGGGCTAAAAATGATATTAAAACCTGCCAGGAATATCAGCTAATGAGCGGCTACCCGGACAACCTGTTTTTGCCTGACCGGTATCTGAGCAGGGCGGAAGCCCTAGCGGTGATCGGTAAAGGCCTCGGCTGGGAAAAACAGGCCGGCCCGGTATCAGCGGAAGCCATCAGCTTTCCAGCCGACCTGTGGGAGGGCTTTAGAAAATATGTCACCTACGCCGCTGATAAACAGCTTATTCCCAAAGCGGAAATTGCAGCTTTAAAGTTCAATGAACCGGCCACCCGCTTAGAAGTGGTTGTTTGGCTGGCAAAAACGTTAAACCTTAAAGGCAGTGGTGATAAACTTGTCTTTACTGATTTGGCCGGCGTTACCCCCCCGCAGTTAGACTTGCTGGCCGGGGTTGTGGAGGCTGGAATTATCAAGGGCTCACCCGACAATATGTTTAATCCCTCCGGAAGTTTATCCAGGGCCGGGATGGCCGCAATTCTGGCCAGGCTCATCGAAAAGGGAAAAATAACCCCGCCCTCAGGCCGGCCAACGGATGGGCTGACTGGGCAAAAGGGCTACGTGATAAATAAATACCATGATTATTTTACTGTCCACCTAGGTCTGGGTCAGGTGGAGAAGGTCAGCGCGGCGGGTTTATCCCTGCGGATAGATGATGTTCCTACCGCATATGGATCTGTGCAGCGGGGGAGACCAGTGGAGCTTTTTAAAACCGGAAACGCGGTGACTGTCGCCCGTATCCTGGATGGCACCCCCAGGGCCTTTGGCAGGATTAACCGTGTTACCTCCGGGGCCATAGTTATTGATGACGAGGAGGGCAACGCGGTTGTCTACGATGTGTCCAAAAGGGCAAGAGTAGTTGATGAAAACGGCGGGCAAATACAATTAACCGGCGGCGAGACAGGCGCCGGCGTTGAGCTTTTACTGGACTATCAAAACAATATTGTGCAAATCATACTGAATAAGAGTATTGGCAGGAATGTTGAGGGAAGAATAGACGACATCGACATTCTTCAGAATAAGAGCGTAAGTATTGTTAGCAGCGGGGTAAGACTGACCTATTTCTTTACGGATAACGTGGCGGTGAGGGGCGAAGGCGGAATAATTCCGCTGTCCGAACTGAAGGAGGGCATGGACGTAAGGATGGCCCTTGATGCCAAAGACCGCGTCATCAGTGTGGATTTAGCCGGCCCGCCAACCATTGAAGGCAAGGTTTTGGACATAAGTGCAGTTAGGGATCAGATTAATATCACGGACAGAAAAGGTCTCCAGAAAATATATCTTCTAGAAGGTGGGCTGACTGTCATGGACGGAAGTACGGCCCTCTCCCTGAGCGATATTAAAGAGGATATGGACGTAAGGCTGACACTAAACAGCCGGGGCAGGGTGGTCAGTATTGAGATTGTCGATATATCGACGGTAGTTGGACATATCTCCGGAATCCGGAACGGTGTGGACAGCTGGATTTTATTAAAAAGCAGCAGTGGCCGGGAGGAGGCCTACTATGTAAGCAACGGAGTGATTGTCAGAGAGGGAGACAATGCCCTTGCCTGGGATTCTGTCAAAGAGGGAATGAGGGTGAAACTCACTCTGGATGTTGTCGGCAGTGTAGTACGCATTGATGTTACCGGGGTACAAACCATGCCCGGCCAAGTAGTCAATTTCCAGAACTGGGGATCCAGGAAAATTACCATCAGGGACAGTAGCGCCAGGGATCGGACATATAACCTGGGTGGTTCGGTCTTAATCAAAAAAGGTGACCGCACTCTTGGTTTCGGCGAGATCAAAGAAGGCATGAATATAAAGATTGTATTGGGTGATGATGGCCGGGTTCTCGAAATTGAAAATGAGGACTTGACGGTGGTAGAGGGTGTGCTTGCCTCCATTAAAAAGTCCGGGCTGAACAAGATAGTGATCATGAAAGAAGACGGGTCACAAGAGGCTTACTATTTGCCCGGTGGTATCATGGTCAGGGAAGAGGGCGTGACAAAAAGTGTAATTGATCTGGCTAAAGGAATGCGCGTAAAACTGACCATTAACCCCCGGGGCAATCCTACCTTATTAGAAGTTACAGGAAAGGTTGCGGTGGAGGGAAAGGTTACTGGATACAGCACCCGTGAAACGGATAAAATTAAAATTTCCAGGGATAACGGGCAGGAAGAGGTATATTATTTTGAAGAAAGCGCTTTTGCCCGGGAAGGTGACAGTGGTTTCGACCTGGACGGCTTTTACGAAGGAATGAGGGTGAGGCTGATTGTCGACGGTAGCGGTCTGGTAACCAGGATTGATGTCCTGGGGGTATACACTATTCGAGGTTTAATTACCCAGTTTAGGCCCTCTAATGACAATACAGCCACCATCAAAGGGGAGGACGGCAGGGAAAAGACATACAGTATCGACTCTGGTGCTACTGTGAGCAGAGATGGGTCAGCCCTTAGCTTGGGTGATGTCCGCCGGGGGATGTATGCTGAACTGACGCTGGACAGAGGCTTGAATGTGTGCCATATCAACATTAACAGAGATTTTTAGGCCAATAGGAAGGACGATAGAAATATCGTCCAGGATTGGCTTGACATTGGTTGAAATGGAGAGATATACTATACATACTAAATAGTTAACCAGTTTAACTGACGGGAGAGTGTGCACTTGAAAAAAGCCTTAGTTATCAGCATCATTCTGGTCATCTGCCTTTGGGGAACAGCCGGCTGGGCCAAGGAGCCGGATACACCCGAGATCAAACTGACCGAGGCCATCGACCTGGCCATGAAAAACAGTGATAGCTTGAAGAAAGCCGCCCTGGATGTTGACAAAAACAAGGAAAAACAGGAAAAAGCATCAGATAAGCTGGATTTTATTCCGGCCCTGGGATCCACATACGATGCTGCCACTGAATCCAATTGGTATGGCCTTATTTCCGCCGACATTAACTGGCAGATGAGCAAGAAGTCGTACAGCTCCGAGCAGGACCGCCTGACCCTGGACGTCTGCCAAAAGTACTGGAACGTGCAGAAGTCACTGGAGAGCGTCCGCAGCAAGAAAATATCCGCCGCCGTGGCGGAGCTCGCCTTCCGCCGGGCGCAGGCCATGGTCCGACTGGGCATGACGCCCCCCGAGTACCCCGCCGGGTCGTCTCCCCAGTCCGTGCTGGAAGGCGCCGAGGGTAGCCTGATCAGCGCCAGGTCTGACCTGACCAAGGCCCAGAACAAGCTGAATTCCGACTATGAGGCCTTAAACCAGTTAATTGGGCTGTGGCCTGAAGACCGCCCGCAGCTGGTGGACCAGGTAACTTTTGAGTCCCTGAAGGTGGACAATCTGGATGCTGAAATACAGCGGGCCGTCGAAAAAAGCCCCAAGATATGGCAGGCAAAGGAAAAGATTACTCTGGCCAAATTATCCCATAATCTGATGTATGCCTCCGGTTCGTACACTCCCTACAAGGTGAGAGAAATAGAGAAGGAACAAGCTCAAATTGACGCCATCTCCGCCGAGGACGCGGTGCGCCTGGCCACCCGCAGCCTCTATTACACCGTGATGAACCTCGAGGCCGGCCTCCCGGCGGCCGAAAACGCCGTAGCCGCCGCCGAAGAAGCCCTCCGGGTGGCCAAAATACAGTACGAGCTGGGCATGATCACCAAAGAGAGCCTCAAAAAGACCGAGGCATCCCTGGTCCAGGCCCAATACAACCTGATGGACCTCAAGCAGCAGCACCTCTACGCCAAGCTCGCCTTCCAAAAACCCTGGGCTGTGTCCGCGGCCGGTTAATAGGCCTTGTTGAAACAATTTGATTGGGTAGACCTAAAAAAGCACCTTTGCGGTGCTTTTTTAACAGGGTCTTTGTAGTGGCATCTATTAATCGTGATTTATAGATGCCGACACACCCAAAAGCGTCCAGAAAACCACCGAGGTCCCAATCACCGAGTCGTTAACCAGCCACTGAATCAGAAAAGCGCAGGTAAAGGCGAACAGCCCTGCCGAAAAAGACACTAGCTTGCTACCGGCATTTCCTATTAAAAATTTCAGAGTGCGGTAGAGGTGAAGAATAATAAGTACACCCAGGGCTACAAGGGCCGGTACACCGGAACTGAAGGCCATATCCAGATAAAAATTGTGGGGTTTGGTAACTATTTCTTCATAGTCCCAAAGATTAGCTATTTTCTCCCGGTCGTTCTGAGGAAAATAATAGGTTAAAGTATCGTGACCATAGCCAAGTATAGGCCTTTGCTTAATGAGGTCCAAAGTTTTTTCCCAGATATACACCCTGCCGGTTAACGGGGCCACCGAGGGCTTGGGCAGATTGAAATCATCGTTTACTTTTTCCTGATGTGCTGCTTCAGTTTGGGGAGCACTGCTATTGGCCGGTGCCGCTTCTACGGGTTTTGGCTGCACAAGGTAACTTAGTTGCTTCAGAGTCGTACTGGAGCTGATTTGCCTGTCGATGCTACTTGAGAGATTAGATAGCGCCCCGATGGACTCTTCCCAAACCTTGGGATTGTGAGCATTCAATGTCAATAAAACTAAAAAGCAGGCTGCCAGCACCGATGTTCCCGTGAATATAGATTGCACGCGCTTGCGACTAAGCGGCAGCGACAGTATAAAGATTAGCGGGATCACCACAACCAGGGTAATAAAGCCGCTCGCCGAAAGGGAGGCAATCAGCATGGCAAAGGCCATAACCGCACAAAGAGAGCTGATTGCCCGGTGAACCCATCTTGCTTCCAACAGTGCAGCAGAAAAGAAAAAGGCAACCAGGGACGCTGAAAACCCGCTGACGTAGTTGGGGTTGCTCAAGGTCGAATTCAAATGACCCTGCATGCCCGAATGGGGTAAATACGAGGGAACAATAACTGATCTGACAATTTGACTATTTAACAGGTCTTTCCCGTAAAAGTCAAAAAGAATAATTATCAGATTTATAGAAACAAGAACATAAAATGCGCGCAATATATTCCGGCCTATGGACTTTTTGAAGTCGGTGTTTAAGGCCACAAAGGCAAGGGTAAAGTAACAGAGGTAGGTCAGGGAACCTTCATGCCGGTTGTACATTCCGATCATTGAGATGCCGGGGAAGTCGGACAGCGCTCCGGAAAAGAGGGTGAATGAAGCTAAGACCAGGAGTGGGATATTCAGATAACTGCTTCTCAGTTCATAGCGATAGGCCACTATTTTGAACAGTAAAAGAGAAATTGCCGTTATTGAGACGATTAACAAAAACAGCCACTTGTAATAGCTAAAAATGTCCGCCTTCATCCCGCTGTCCACCAGGTCATGGATTATTTTGGGCGAAGCGAACTCGATTAATTTAACCCTGACCAGTAAGGGCAACAAACCAACGGCACCTATAAAGATCCAGGCAAGGATCCGATCAACAGCAATACTATTTAATGCCGAACCCTGATCATTCTGTTTTTTATCTTTCAGATTTCTTTTTTTCTTAGCAGTCATTTTGTTTCACCATTTGACGTATTTGTTGTGGCCATTTTTTGAAACAGTTGGGCGGCCTTTTCACCGGGGCCGTATTTTCCGCTTTCTTCAAGGTATCGTTTGGCGCTGTTGAAATTTCCCAGGTGGTACAAGATCTCTCCGTATTGAACGAGGTAATTTTGGTTCATCAATAGGGCCGGTCTGAGGTCCCCCGCCTTTTTCAAGTACTCTGCGCCTTCAGGGTAATTGCCCTCTCCGGCTAAACAAAGCCCGTACAGCCAGGCAATCTGATAGCTGCCGGAATGCCTTTGCTCCAATTTTTGTAGAAGAGGTTTGGCTTCAGCGTATTTGTCCTGGCTGACCAGCTGGCTGGCTGTAATGTATGTCCTGTAATCCGTTAAATATAAAGTTCTTTGTCTGGCCGCAACGGCCAGGGTTAAAAAAATCACTATAAATGAAATAGAGATAAAGACCATGAAAATTATATTTTTTGCTTTGCCGTTTATCTTGACACTCATACTATACCTCGTCAAATTAACAAATCTGCATAGAAGAAATTATTCTACAAAAAAAGCTCTTACCCTTCTGCGCGATCGTCAATTCCAATCTGATCCACTTTGGTCATTGAAGCAGAAGCACAATTTATTTTACACACTCCGCCGGCGTGCCTCTTGGGGTTGGAATAGTCGTTTAGGTAAACCTCTTCAGCGCACTGGCTCAAGCGTGGGAGGGGGTAAGCCGTCACCTCCCACTTGATTTCTTATGGAAAACACGGAAAAGTTTCCATCATTTTTATTGCAATTCCTGACAGGAATTTGGATAATTGTTGGTGAATATAAATTATGTTTTAATCTCCGCGAAATATGTCATAATGGGCAAAAAATTGATCTCAAGCAGAGAGTCACCAGGGTTGGAGAAAGATTCATAAAATGATTTGAGGGGTATTGATAATGGAATCTTGTATTCAAAAAAAAATTACTAATAATTTCGGTGAAAATGACCTTAAAGAATTTATTGTAGTAATTTGGCGAAGACGAATAATGCTCTCTTTTATTTTTTTGTTTTTTTTGGTAATTAGCTCAATATATGTTTTAATTGGTATTCCGAAGGTATACAGTTCCTCTATTGTAGTATCCCCTGGAAATTTTGAAAATAATGCTATTACTGATGTTAACACTGCGAGATTGTTTGTTTTAAATGATAGTTTCTTGTCAAAAGTTTATAAGGAAGCCAACATAACAAGTAGTTCCGGTGTAAAAGAAGGCATTAAGGTGGAGGGGGTTAAAGACACAAAATTTATTAAAATAACAGTTGCAAATAAAGATCCCGATATGGCCACAAAAGTCGCCTCAAAAATAGCACTGCTTTGTGTTACGCAAAATGAATCCGGATATCAAAAACAGTGTGCCTTGATTAACGAGCAAATCGATGTTGGAAAGGCGAGACTTCAAGAGTACAATGAAGAAATTGAAAAATCAAAGCAGTTGCTAACCAATATCGACAATACAGGTATGGTATCATTGGAGAAGGATTTATGGAGGATGAGGCTTCTCGATATGTTAAAGTACCTTGAGGATAAGAGGACAATACTTGAGGAGAGAAATTTTACGCTGGAGAAACAAATTCAATCAATCAAAAACACACAAATAGCAAAAAGTGAGGATAATCCAGCTGTTTTGGTGAATTCAGGCAGAAAAGCGCCAATAGTATTCGTTTCTGGCTTGGCGGGCATTATCATCGGGCTTTTTATGGCCTTTTTATTAGAATACTTAAAGGTAAATTCATTAAAGAGCTTTTTAAAAACCTTTTCTGATCGGGGCTTTGAAAAATAATATTGTTTAGTTTGGAAAAAGGTGATTATTGTGGGGCTTCATTTGCGTACTATAATTTTACTGATATTTGATGCATTCCTGGTCAACCTGGGATTTTTCATTGCTTTTTATTTGCGTTTTTTTGAAGAAGGCTTTCCCCATTATTATTATAAAGATTCATTTCATGTGTTTATCTTTTCCACGGTTTTATACTTGTTTTCATTCTACATATTTAAACTATATAAAAGGGTATGGTCATATGCGAGCACAGGGGAGATGCTGGCGGTAATAGGTGCTGTAACTGTTGGTGCGCTAAGCACTATAGCAGTTTCATTCTTTTTCAGGTCCCCACTGTTTCCCCGTAGCGTATTTATTCTTGGCTGGGCCTTTACAATAATATTTGTAGGGGGCTCCCGCTTCGCGTGGAGGATATATATTGATAAGAAGAGGGGCAACGGGGGGTTACCCGGTCGCAAAGTCTTAATTGTTGGGGCTGGTGATGCCGGGGTTTTGGTG
>Ga0209347_1005477_pt1 | contig 12013 bp, 10 predicted proteins | sample AutmiccommuBRH23_FD_187382 | JGI IMG/M metagenome (GOLD analysis project Ga0209347, IMG submission 187382) | Deep subsurface microbial communities from Mt. Terri, Switzerland - Autotrophic microbial communities BRH/23 (SPAdes) (version 2) | ecosystem: Environmental > Aquatic > Deep subsurface >...
CTTCAAGGTCGGTCAAAAGGTGCGGATTGTCGATGGGCCGTTTAACGACTTCATCGGCACGGTCGCGGCAATTGACCCCGACAAGTCCAAAGTCCGCGTCATGGTGAACTTCTTCGGGCGCGACACGCCCGTCGAGCTGGACTTCCTCGAAGTCGAGAAGGTCTAGCCGCCAGGATGCGATACCCGGCCCGCGTTCGTGGGTAGCTCACATCCCTATTCTTAGGTTCTAACGACCAGCTTTCCGCGGTTTTCCGGCGGCCTGCTGGCAGCTCATATAGAGCGAAACGAGGAGTTTCATGGCAAAGAAAGTAAAAGCAATAGTCACGCTGCAAATCAATGCGGGCAAGGCAAACCCTGCCCCCCCGATTGGTCCGGCGCTCGCGCAGCACGGCATCAACCTCATGGGTTTCTGCAAGGAATATAACGCCCGCACCAGCAACCGCATGGGCGAGATCATTCCGGCGGAAATCACCATCTTCATGGATGGCTCGTTCAAGTTCATCCTGAAGAGCCCGCCGACCACCTTCCTGATTCTGAAGGCAGCCGGTGTCGACAAGGGTTCACCCACCCCGCAGTCGGTCAAGGTTGGCAAGATCAACCGCAAGCAGGTTCGCGAGATCGCCGAAGTGAAGCTGTCGGACATGAACACCAAGAACATGGACGCGATCATGAAGCAGATCGAAGGCACCGCCCTACAAATGGGTATCGAAGTCATCGACTAGTCAGTCGAAAGTAACGAGTAGCGAGTAACGAGTGAGATGGCTCGTACTCGTTACTCACCACTCATCTCTCGTTACTGAATTGAACACGTGGGAGGACCGCCATACGAGCGCGTCCAAAGACCACAGGAGATTTTTGAACATGGCACAACACAGCCGGCGATACAACGAGATCGCCAAACAGGTCAACCGCGACACCTTCTACACTCTGACCGACGCCGTTTCGCTCGCCAAGCAGACGGCGACCGCGAAATTTGATGAGACGATGGAAATGCACTTCCGTCTCGGCATTGACCCGCGCCACAGTGACCAGCAGGTCCGCAGCACGGTGCTGCTGCCGCACGGCCTGGGCCGCACGGTGCGCGTCCTGGTCTTCGCCGAAGGTGAAGACGCCCGCGCCGCCGAAGCCGCCGGCGCCGACTATATCGCCGACGACGAAGTGATTGCCCGTATCCAGAAGGAAAACTGGCTCGACTTCGAAGCGACGCTCGCCGTGCCGAGCATGATGCCGAAGGTCGGTCGTCTCGGCCGTATCCTCGGTACGCGCGGCCTGATGCCAAACCCGAAGGCCGGCACGGTCGTCCAGCCGGAAGACCTGCCGCGCGCTATTCAGGAACTGAAGGCTGGTCGCGTCGAGTTCCGTAACGACAAAACTGGCAACCTGCACATTCCGATTGGCAAGGCGAGCTTCGACGCCGATAAGCTGCTTGAAAACGCGCAGGCGGTGGTCGATGCGGTCAACCGCGTCAAGCCGACCGGCGTCAAGGGCATTTACGTGCGTCGGATTGTCGTCACCTCGTCGATGGGCCCTGGCATTCGCGTCGTCAGCAACATTGCTAACTTGCAGGGCGGCAGCGCCTCCTCGTAAGCGCGCTCCAACGACCCCTCAAGACCCCGGCTAAATGGCCGGGGTCTTTTGATTCGGCCCCTAATCTCTGGGGCGACAGGCAGCCAGGGACGGCTGGTAAACTGATTGCATCTCGAACCTAAGAATGGATGGTTGTCCGCATGAAAACGTCTGAGAGGGATCGTCACAACGACAGTTCACTCGGAATGGGCATGGGAATGGGGATTGCCCTGGGCATTGTGATTGGACTGCTGATGGATAATCTCGCCACCGGCATTGCGATTGGCGTCGCATTGGGCGCGGCGTTAGGCGCGGCCAACGACCGCCGCAATGCCTCCGACGATCAGTAACGCTTTCCCACGAAGCCTTCACTGGCGGCTTGTCGGCTTATCCCCCCGGCGCTTTTCGCCTACCCTGCCCCGAAACAGCCGAAACACAACAAAAAGGCGAGAACCGTGTGTTCTCGCCTTTTCCTATTCGAGTTGATCCGGTTACTGCGTGGCCGAGGCCTGGCTGCACAGGTTCACGCCGCCGGCGCCGAGCCAGCTATCCAGCGTCGGGCTGGTGTTCAGGTTGGCCTGCGCGTCGGCGTAAATGCCGGTGCCCCAGGTGTAGTAACGCTGCGTCTCGTTCGGCCAGTTGGCGAACGGCCGGTTGACGATGGACGGCCCGCCGTTGTAGCAGCCGAGCGCCAGCCCGGCGTCGCCGTTGGACCAACCCAGGCACTGGTTCAGGAAGTTGGCGCTGCGCTTGGCGTTGGTGTCAGGGTCGGTGTAGACCTCGCCCGCCTCGAAGTGGAACGGCATCACCTGGAACAGGCCCTGCGCGCCAGCATGGCTGGAGACAGTCGCGTCACCGCACGACTCGATCTGCATGACGGTCGCCAGCAGGTTCGGGTCGAGGCCATACTGAGCGGCCCAGCGGGCAATATCGTTGGCCCAGCGGTCGACTTCAGCCGTAAAAAGCGGCGCGATCGACGTCGGCTGGGAGGCCGCCGGTTGAAAAATCGGATTGATGAGGGTCGTTATCAAGCTTTCGCCGCTGGTCACGGCCTCGGCAGCCGCGCCAAAGGTGGCCGACAGCGCGTTCGGCAGCAGGATACTCATGACGAGCGCCAGAATAATCCAGGCGGGCAGGAAACGCAGGACGGCTTGCGACCACGTCCGCCCCTGGGCGATGTCTTCATGCGGGGTGGCGCGCCCCTGGGTTTTGGCCTGAGCAGTCATTGGGTTCGCTCGACTGGGCGAGCGGGCGGCTCCTATCGAATTTGTCTGAAGTGTCATTGGCATCCACTGGTTATACGCTAAGTTTACACCGGGCGTTGCGGAAAGAGCCTTGTGGTACAGTTCTGTAACGCGGGCGATCCATGCGAACAGATTGGCTCAATGATAGAACAGTTGTTCTAACCCGTCAACAGGTGGACGCCTATGTTGGGAAATACGAACGGAAGGCGCGAAGAATAGACGACGCGGAAACCAGTAGACAGCCTCTATTTTACTAAATCGACGCCTATTTGTCGCCCCAGTGGGCCGGTTTTTACAGACTTCTTACATGCTCTGCTGCCGGTACCAGTAGCGGTACGCCTCGCGAAATCCGACCCGTTCGTAAAGGCCGACAGCCGGCAGGTTGTTCGGGTGAACCTGCAAATAGGCGCGCCGCGCCCCCTGTTCCGCCCCCCAGGCGAGGCAGGTTTCCACCAACTCCACGCCCAGCCCCTGACGTCGGAAGGCCGGGTCGACCGCCAGCCCGAATAGGCCGACGTTCCCACGCTCAGCGACCGCGACGCCAATGCCCACCACCTGTTCATCACGGGCGAGCGTGACGTAGGCCGCTGGCACAGCGATCGCGCTGAACAGGCGTTGCAGGATGTCGTTGTGTTTAGCGCGCTCGGCGTTCAGGCGGGTATAGTGGCCTATCCACGCGTCGGACACCGTCGGCTCGATGTGCGCCGCCGGGTGTGGTGGCGGCGTTGTATCCAGCGTGACCGTCATAATGCGCGCGCCGGGATCAGAACGATAGCCGCGCGTTTCCAGCGCCAAGTCGAGGTCGGCGGGCTGAGCGGCATCAGTCAGCTTGAAGATGGTCGGCAGGCTATAGGCGGCGTACCGCCGCTCGCAAGTGTCGATCTTCTCGTCCAGCGGCAGTGTGGAAGCATAGAACGGGTGCACAGCGTTGGCGCGGCGGGTGTAGCCATTGCTCATGCGCAGCAGCCAGCCATCGTAGACGACGGTGCGCAGCGCCGGCCAGGCATTGAGCGCGACTTCTTCGAGTTCGAGGATCATGCAGGCGACCTTTGGCGACGAGAGCAGCAAAGCGAAGAATTTAACCGCTAAAAAGACTAACCGCCAAGGACGCCAAGGTAACGCCAAGAGATTTGAACCGCAGAGGCGCGGAGAGCACAGAGCATTCGCAGAGATTTTAGATGATATTTCTCTGCGAACCTCTGCGTTCTCCGCGCCTCCGCGGTTTTTTTAATAACCCCTTGGCGAATGCTCCGTGTCCTCTGCGGCTCCGCGGTTCGCATTTCTTGGCGGTTGGATTTCGCGGTTGGGTTTGCCTACTGCGGCACGTACTCGGCCTGAAGGCGCGCCGCCAGGAAGTCGACCAGGTCCATGCGCAGGAAGTCGCAGTATTCGTGCTGGCCGGGGACGTTGCCATAACCCAGCGCGTCGCCTTCGCCGCTCTGTTGCATCGCCTCCGCGCCGGCCTGAATGGCCGCCTGTCCCTGTTGGAGCGCGGCTTCGCCCGCGTCGACCAGCGTGCCGGCTTCGTCGGAGAGGTTGGCAAGTCCCTCGCCCAGCGCGCCCAGCCCACGCGCTTCCAGGTCAGCGGCGGCGCCCTGGAGCGCGGCTTCGGCCTGCTGGCCGGAACTCGGCTCCAGCGTGGCCTGCGGCTCCGGCAGCGCCTGCCCGGTGATGGCTTCCGCCAACAGGCGATACTGAGCGTAATTGAAAATATCGAAGCGAATTGGCGGCTCGTAGCCGTAGTCACGCACGGCCAGCAGCATCAGCGAGACGAGCGTGGCATCGCAGGTGACCGGCTCGGTCGCGCCATCCTGGGCAGTGGTCGGGTGTACGGCGAATGGCGTGAGCAGGCTGAGCGCCAGCGCGGCGGCGACGATGGCATAGCGAAGCGAGGTGTTCATGGCTTTCCTCCCATGACTGCGTGGATTCGCCCCTAGAATACCACCGCAGGGAAAGGAGGCGCGTAATAAAGCGAAGGTCTCAGACAATCTTCATGCTGCGGCGATGACAACGACCGGCGCTAGCGAACCGTCCAGCCATCGGACAGGTGGACCCTGGCCGCGCCGCGACCGTCGACCGTGCCCTCGATCACGCGGCCCGCTTGCAGCGCTGCTTCCACCTGATCGCGGGTGATGCTGCCGAGTCGTATTTTGAGGCGCTTGATCCAATCGCCGCTGCTGGCGCGGCGATAGCTGAGGTAAAGGAACCGGCCCAGCGGCGTGCCATGCGTGTATGGGCCCAGGAAGTTTGGAAATTTGCCATCCAGCAGCACGTCGACGCTGAAGTCATAAACGAGCGCGTCATTCCCGCGCGGCGCGCCGGCCAGCAAATGGCCGTCCTTGTCCTGTAGGCCGAACTCGGCGGGCGCGCCCTCCAGTTCGAGCGGCGGCGGGTTGACGCAAATGAGGCGCAAATGGATGGTGTGTCTATTTTCAGGCATCGAGCTTCACCTCATTAATTGTTCAAACGTGCCTAATATAATATCGCCTGGATGTGTCTGTACGCCTGTTCTAGATGCGAGGTATTGTATCACAGCGAGGTAGTGCGAGGTCGATATGGGAGCATCACGACAAAAAAGAACCTGGTAGCTTGATACCAGGTTCTTTCACGCGTCGCTTTCGACTGCCTGCCTACACCGGCGCCGCCACCGATTCCATGACCTGGGCGGCGAGGTTGTAGTAGCCGAAGGCCGGAATAATGTAGGCACCCTGGACCAAACCGCGCATGTCGCGCAGCAGCCCCTGGGCGATGCGCACGCCTTCCTGCGGCGCGTCGTCGCCGGCCTGCTCCAGACGCTGGAGCAGCGGGTCGGGAATGCTGATGCCGGGGATTTCGTTGTGCAGGTACTGCGCGTGTTTCAGGCCGTAAAGCGGCATAACGCCCATCAGCACCGGCAGGCGCAGCGGCGCGCCGGCGACCTCTTCGTAGCGGTGCAGGAAACGCTCGGCGATGGCCGGCTCAAAGACCGGCTGGCCCAGGGCGAAGTCCGCGCCGTTGTCGATCTTCTTGCGCAGCAGCGTGATCTCTTTGTCGACGTCGACCGCGCCCATGTTAAGCGCGCAGCCGACGTTGAACGAGGTCGGCTGGCCGATGCTGTTGCCGGCCTGATCCTGACCCTCGTTGAGCCGCTTCTGCACCAGCTCGATCAGCCCGGTCGGGACGATGTCGTAATTGTCCATCGCCTCCGGGTAGTCGCCAATCCGCGTCGGGTCGCCCATACAGACGAAGATATTGCGCAGGCCGAGCGCGTGCGCGCCGAGCAGGTCGCCTTGAATGCGCAGAAGGTTCCGGCCGCGCGTCGGGAAGTGCAGCACCGTTTCCAGCCCCAACCGCGACTGCAAGACGTGGCAGACCGCCCACGGGCTCATACGCATCCGCGCCGTCGGGCTGTCGGCAATGTTCAGCACGTCGGCTCCGGCGGACTGCAAGAGTTGGGCCGATGCCAGCAGGCGGTTCAGGTTGTAAGCGCGCGGCGGCTTCATCTCCACGCTGATGACGAACTTACCCTCAGCCAGCTTGCGCGCCATCTCGGTCGGGCGTTCGGGCGCACCAGGCTCGTCTTCGGCCATGAATTCGATCATCGGCAGGTTGCTGGTCACCGGGCGCGCCGGGCTATCCAGCGCGGTGCGCATGGCGGCAATGTGATTCGGCGTGGTGCCGCAGCAGCCGCCAATGATGCTCGCGCCCAGGGACTTGAGCGTGAGCGCGTAGTCGCCAAAGTAGTCCTCGGTAGCGCTGTACATGGTGCGCCCACCGACGTGCTGCGGAAAACCGGCGTTGGGCATGGCCGAGCACAGCGCATCCGGCACGGCATGGCGCATAGCCTGGACGATGCGCGAAATCTGCTCCGGGCCGCCGCTGCAATTGACGCCAATGACGTCCGCACCGGCCTGGTGCAGGTCGCGCGCCACCTGCCCCGGCAGGTCGCCAAGCAGCGTCCGGTTGTCCTGGGCGAACGTCATCTCGCAGACGACCGGCAGGTCGGGGGCAGCTTCGCGGGCGGCGGCCAGCGCCTGCTGCATCTCGTGCAGGTCGGTGAACGTCTCTAGCAAAATCAGGTCGACGCCGCCCTCGGCCAGCGCGCCGATTTGTTCGGCAAAGGCAGCGCGGGCGTCTTCGGGGCGGGTGCGACCGTAGGGCTGGATGCCCACACCCAGCGGGCCGAGCGACCCGGCCACGTAGACATCGTCGCGGCCAGTCGCTTCGACCGCTTCGCGCGCCAGCCGCGCACCAGCCAGGTTGATGTCGCGGACGTGGTCGGCCAGGCCGTAGTCCGCCAGCTTGTAGCGGTTGGCGGCGAAGGTGTTGGTTTCGATCAACTCCGAGCCGGCGGCGATGTACTCGCGGTGGACCTGCGCCACCAGCTCCGGGCGTGTCAGGTTCAGCTCGTCGAACCCGGTCTGAGTGGCTATGCCGCGGGCGTGCAGCAGCGTGCCCATCGCGCCGTCGGCCAGCAGCGGCTTGTCCTGCGCCAGTCGTTCGAGAAATGGCGTTGTCAACGTCGTTACTCCTCCATCTCCGGCGTTGTCGCGCCGCTCTCGGTCATTGGGCCGCGTCACTGCGCGCAGGCCCCGTAAAGCTGAATGAACGTGCCGACTTCGTCCTCGGCGCGGCGGAAGCTGCGCTCGGCGCTCGCCAGCCGGTAGGTGAAGTTGTTGGTGCGTACCGCCTCCCGCGAGTAGCGACCGGCGGTTTCGCCGTACCAGCGCCCGACCGTGTCGCCATCGTCGGGCGTGTGCAGCTCGACGTAGGTTTCGCCCATGCCGAAGGGGCGGAAGAAGTTATGCCGCTCGACGCGAATTTCCGCGCCAGGGTAAATCGGCAGGCGGTTGCTGAGTGTGATGTAACACAACTGGTCCAGCGTCAGAACCGTCCCACCGCTGCACAGGAGCACAGCCAGGACGATCATCAGACAGCCGCCCAACCCACGCAGGCGGCATCCACTACCTTCATGATCCATACGATGTTACTTCGTGGCAGTTCAAGCAAGGTTTCGAAAGGATGGCGAGCGATGAGTTCAGCTTGACTCGTTACGCGTTCCTTTCGACTGTTCTTGAGCCTCACGCCTCCCCTAAAATCTGCGCAACCCGATCCGCGCCGACGCTGTAGTACTTGGCGTCGGGGTGGTGAACGACAATTGCCGCCGTGCTCTGCTCCGGTATCCACTGGTACGACTCGGTCAGCTCCATACCCAGGTCGGCCACCACCTGCGGCATCAGCTTCAGCAGCAGCGCGTGGTCTTGCAGGTCCGGGCAGGCCGGGTACCCCCAGCTATAGCGCTTGCCCTGGCCGCCCGGCAGCCCCAGCGCCTTGTTGACCACCTGCCGGTTAACGTAGTTGGCGGTCGCTTCGGCGGCCTGCACTGCCAGCCCGTGGAAGAAATAGGCGTCGCCGTACTGGTCGCTGGATTGCAGCGCGTCGAAGGCGTCGCTTGCCGCCCGCCCGACCGTCACCACCTGGAAGGCGACCGTATCGACCTGGCCGGCATCAGCGGGAGCGAAGTAGTCAGCGATGCACAGGTGCTCGCCATAGGGCTGGCGCGGGAACGAGAAGCGGGCGATTTCGACGCGTTCTGGCTCGCCCCCGTTGGCCGCTTCGAACGGCGCGGGATCCCAGACGATCAGGTCATCGCCGTCGCTGTTGGCCGGGAAGTAGCCGTAAACGGCCTGCGGCTGAAGCACCTTATCGCGCAGCGCCTGCTTCGACATCCGGTCCAGCCGGGCCTCGTACTCGCCCTTCAGCGCCGTCCAGGCGTCGCCGTGGGTGTTGCCCGCGCCCCACGACAGGCGGAACAACTCCTGCTTGTCGAGGTACTTGAGCACGATTTCCAGCGGCATATACGAGATGGTCTTCGCGCCCCAGAACGGCGGCGTTGGAATAGCCGGCGCGGGCGCGACGGTGCGCTGGCCCTGGCTGCGCTTGCGCGTCACCGGCGGAACCCGGTCCATCTCCTTGTAGGCGTCGTCCAGCGTTTGCGTCAGCAGCGCCGCGCGCGCCTCTGGCACGATCAACTGGTCCATCACCGCCAGCCCTTCGAAGGCATCCTTGCAGTAGAAGACGCCAGGCGCGTACGGCTCTTTGGTCTCGTCCAGGAAGAGGATACGGCGGCCAAACTTGCGGTTGATGGCCGCGCCGCCGACCAGCACCGGCAGCGCCAGGTTGCGCCGCGCCAGCTCGTTCACCACCACCGGCATTTGCTTGGACGTGCTCACCAGCAGCGCGCTCAGGCCGATGGCGTCGGCCTTGTGCTCGACCGCCTTTTCGATGATGACGTTGGCCGGCACCTGCTTGCCCAGGTCGAAGACTGTGTAGCCGTTGTTGCTCAAAATCGTCTTGACCAGGTTCTTGCCAATGTCGTGGACGTCGCCATAAACTGTCGCCAGCACGACCGTGCCCTTGGTGCTGCCTTCGACCTTATCCATGAACTGCTCAAGGTAAGCGACCGACTTCTTCATGACCTCGGCGCTTTGCAGCACGAACGGCAGAATCAGCTCACCCGCGCCGAACTTGTCGCCGACTTCCTTCATCGCCGGCAGCAGCACGTTGTTGAGCACGCCGACCGCATCCTGGCGCGTCAGGCTTTCGTCGACCAGCGCTTCGATGCCCTCTTTCTTGCGGTGGACAATCTGCCAGTGCAGCGCTTGTTCGGCGGTCATGCCGGCGGTCGGGTCTTCGACTTCGCGACCGGCCAGTTCGACCGTATTCACGTCGAAGTATTGGATGAAGCGCGGCAGCGCGTCGGGGTCGCTGTTGAAAATCAGGTCATCGGCCAGCTTGCGCTGCTCTTCTGGAATTTCGGCGTAAGGCGTGATGTGCGCCGGATTGACGATTGCCATATCCAACCCGGCCTGGACCGCGTGATACAGGAAAACGCTGTTGAGCACGCCGCGCGCCGCCGGCGTGATGCCGAACGAGACGTTGCTGACGCCGAGCGCCGTCATCACGCCGGGAATGCGCTGCTTGATGAGCCGGATACCTTCCAGCGTTTCGATGGCGTCGTTACGCAGCTCTTCCTGGCCGGTCGTCAGCGGGAAGGTCAGCGTATCGTAGATCAGGTCTTCGGGGCGCAGGCCATACTCGTTCACAGAGATGTCGGTAATGCGCTGGGCGATCTCGTACTTGGTCTGGCGGTCGTGGGCCATGCCGACCTCGTCAATCGTCATCGACAGCACGCCCGCGCCGTACTTCTTCGCCAGCGGCAGCACCCGGTCGATACGCTCGCGGCCGTTCTCAAGATTGTTGCCGTTGATGATGGCGCGACCAGGGTAGACCGACAGCGCCGCTTCGATCACGTCGGCCTCGGTCGTGTCGATGATGAGCGGGACTTCGACCGCCTGCGCCAGCTTTTTCACCAGCGCCTGCATCTGGGCGGCTTCGTCGGCGCGCTCGGTCACGGCGACGGCTACGTCGAGCATGTGCGCGCCGGTATCGACCTGCTCGTGGGCGATCTCCAGAATGCTATCGTAATCGTCGGCCAGCAACAGGCGCTTGACCTTGCGGCTGCCCTGGCTGTTGACGCGCTCGCCGATCATCGTCGGGCCGGGGTTCTGCTGCAGCGCCATCGCCCGCATCCCGCTCGACGCCTGCGCCTCGCGGTGGACGTCACGCGGCTGCTGCGGCTGGCGCGGCGCGCCGGTCAGCGTGTCGGCCACCGGGTGGCCGTGAATTTTGCGGTAAAGCTGGTCGATGTGGTCCGGCTGGGTGCCGCAGCAGCCGCCGACCACCGAGACGCCCCAGCGCGTGAACTCGCTGACCATGTCGCTGAAGGGCTGCGGCTCCATCGGGTAGACCGCCTCGCCGTCGACGTTGATCGGCAGGCCGGCGTTCGGCAGAATGCTAATCGGCAGGCGGCTGTTTTCGACCAGATAGCGCACCGGCTCGCGCATGTATTCCGGGCCGGTCGAGCAGTTCAGGCCGATCACATCGATCGGCAGCGCTTCGAGCGTCGCGACCGCGCTGGCGATGTCAGTGCCGAAGAGCATCCGCCCGGTCGTGTCGAGCGTGACCTGCACCTGGAGCGGAATGCGCACGCCGGCCTGCTGGAAGTAGCGGTCGATGCCGTAAACCGCCGCCTTGACTTCGAGAATGTCCTGGCTGGTTTCGATCAGCAGCAGGTCCGCGCCGCCTTCGACCAGCCCTTGCGCCTGCTCCGCGAACAGGTCGGCCAATTCTTCGAAGGTGATATTGCTTAAGTCGGGGTCGTTGCCGCTGGGCAGCTTGCCGGAGGGGCCAATGCTGCCGGCGACGAAGCGCGGAATGCCGGTCTCGGACTCGAAGCGGTCGCACACCTGACGTGCCAGCGCCGCCGCCGTCCGGTTGATCTCCAGCGTTTGTTCGCCCAGGCCGTACTCGCCCAGCGTCAGCCGGTTAGAGCGGAAGGTGTCGGTTTCGACCGCTTCCGCGCCGACCGCCAGGAACGAGGCGTGAATCTCGGCGATCACGTCCGGCCGGGTGATGACCAGATAGTCGTTACAGCCGTTGTAGCGCTCGCCGCCGAAGTCGTCGGCCGTTAGGTTGTAGCGCTGAATGCTCGTGCCCATCGCCCCGTCGAAAATGACGACGTGATCGGCGATGGCGTCGAGGTAACGGCGGTTGGTGTAGGTGCGCACTGGCGTTTGGGTCTGGGTCATGAGGACTCCCGAAACTAGCTTAAGGTTTGAAGCAGATTACCAACTCTGAATGCGCAGATCATCGACGTTTTGGAAATCAGAGTCATTTGTGATAACGGTCAAGTCATATTGCATCGCAGTTGCAGCAATCCAGATATCGTTGAGCGTGATAGGGCGCCCTTTTCGTTGAAGCCGTGTCCGTATGCGCCCGTAATATCGCGCTGTCTCGACATCGCAAAAGAGAATCGTCCGCTTCGCAATGAAGCTCTCCACTTTCGTCAAATTTGCTTGAACACGGCCTGATTTTTCAGCGCCGTGAAAAAGCTCTCCCACAGAAATGATCGATAGCACCACTTCTACGCCTTGAAACGCGTGGAGAATTGAAGTGTCGCCATTTAGAATGGCAATCAGCGCATTCGTATCAAGAAGATAGATCCCATTCGTCGATGTCAATCTGCTCGCGCCCTTGTTTGATTGTGGCTGCAATTTCCGCTAGATCATCTTTTGAAAAATCCAGTTGTTGTGCATCACTGAATACGGCTTCCAGTGGCTCTCCTTTCGGGCGACTCAAGCGACCCAAGCGCTGTACCAGTT
>Ga0209347_1005478_pt1 | contig 12007 bp, 8 predicted proteins | sample AutmiccommuBRH23_FD_187382 | JGI IMG/M metagenome (GOLD analysis project Ga0209347, IMG submission 187382) | Deep subsurface microbial communities from Mt. Terri, Switzerland - Autotrophic microbial communities BRH/23 (SPAdes) (version 2) | ecosystem: Environmental > Aquatic > Deep subsurface >...
CCGCCACAGCACAAAATACCTGTAAGAAAATGAACCGGAACCGCGGGACGATTGCCCTCCGGTTGAACAGCAGCGCACCCAAGTCTTCACATACCACACATTCACCGCTCGTTATAGTACGATAAGCGTAAACGGCATAAGCGCCAACCAAACCGACAGCCAAAATCAGCTTATATTCATGTTTGCCTAACAAAGCCGCTAAAATTGCAATAGAATAGACCACAACAAAAAATTTCAGGTCACGTTTGACAACACATTCGTCTATCATCAATGTAGATCTTCGCTTACCAAACAGAGCTAAAATCAAAATTGCCATTCCTGTAACGAAGATGGCCAATGTGCCCAACATAAAGGGAGCGCCAAGAATAGCGCCCACGCCGATTTCTTTCTGGGCCTGGCTGGCTCCGAAACCAATAGCGATAATTGGCACGAGTGTCTCCGGCAGCGCGGTTCCCACTGCGGCAAGGATACTGCCCACTGCCCCCTCAGAAAGCTTCAATCTTCTGCCCAACCACTCAATTCCATTAGTAAATAACTCGGCACTTATCAGAATTATTCCCAAACCGAGTAAGAGAGCCCCTACGTTGAGCATCCCGTCACCTCTTTCTTGTACACTAAAATGCTATGCCAAAATCGGGAATTTAATACCGTTAAAAATGCCACTATCCTTATTCAAGATAGTGGCATTCACCCATTACTCAATAATATCAAACTGCATTAATTAGAGGTAATCACCGATCGCCTCCCACAACTCATCCTTGCCCAGACCCGTTTCGGCCGAAAAAACTACAAGTGGGGTCTCAAGGTCAGGCTCCAAACTTTCAATTATAATCCTGGCATGTTTCTGCCATTTACCCCGCGGAATTTTATCAGCTTTCGTCAAAGCAAGTATTGTGGGTCTCCCGAAATGCTTAAGCCAGTTAAACATCTCCCTGTCTTCATTACTGGGGGCATGCCTGATATCTATCAACTGTATTACTGCCCCCAAGTTTTCCCTGTTTTGCAGGTAGCCTTCGATCATTTTACCCCACTCGGCCTTGACATCCTTAGACACCTTGGCGAAACCATATCCCGGCAGGTCCACGAAATAAAAACTTTTGTTGATATGATAAAAGTTGAGCAGCCTTGTTTTCCCGGGACTACCGCTGGTGCGGGCCAAGGCCTTCCTGTTGACCAGCCTGTTGATAAGGGATGATTTACCGACATTTGAACGGCCCGCAAAGGCGATTTCGGGCTGATTATCGTCAGGGTACTGTTTAGGTCCCACAGCGCTGATGATATATTCAGCCGACACAATATGCATCGGTTATTCCTCCCTGAGCGCCTTGGACAATACCTGATCCATGTGCTCCACCAATATAAACTCCAGTTTACTTTTGACCTTTTGAGGAATATCTTCCAGGTCCTTTTTGTTCTCAGCGGGCACGATGACAGTCTTAATTCCTGCCCGGTGAGCAGCCAGAACCTTTTCCTTGAGGCCGCCTATGGGCAGTACATGCCCGCGCAGGGTAATTTCACCGGTCATGGCAACCTCCCGCCGAGTTTTTCTGTTAGTCAAAGCCGAGGCCAAGGCAGTAGCCATGGTAATCCCGGCTGAGGGCCCGTCTTTGGGAATAGCGCCCTCAGGCACATGAATATGGATATCATATTTTTCATGAAACTCTTCGGGAATCCCCAGTTCCGCGGCTCTAGACCTGATATAGCTATAACCGGCCTGTGCCGATTCCTTCATAACATCACCGAGTTTACCGGTAAGAGTAAGTTTACCGCTGCCCTTCATCGAAGTCACTTCAATAGCCATGACATCCCCACCGACTTCTGTCCAGGCCAGGCCTGTGGCAATACCGACCTCGTCCTCTTTTTCCGCCACCCCGTATCGGAAGCGGGGAATGCCTAGGGACTGCTCCAGGTTTTGAATAGATGCTTTAATCTGCTTCGCTTTACCCTGAACTATATCTTTGGCAGCTTTCCGGCAGATAGTGGCAATCTGTCGTTCCAGGTTCCGTACTCCGGCTTCCCTGGTGTACTCCCTGATTATTTTACGAACCGTATTTTCAGACATTGAAAGCATTTTCTCCGTCAGTCCATGCTCTTTTAATTGCTTGGGAATTAAGTACCTTATCGCGATATTAACTTTTTCTTCTTCTGTGTATCCCGAAAGATAGATGACCTCCATCCGATCCAGTAAAGGCCTGGGAATAGGATGCATGGTATTAGCCGTAGTAATGAACATCACATTAGATAAGTCGAAAGGCGCTTCAATGTAATGGTCACTAAAACTATTATTCTGTTCCGGGTCCAAAACTTCCAAAAGGGCCGCCGAGGGATCCCCCCGAAAATCCATGCTCATTTTATCGATTTCATCAAGAAGAAATACCGGGTTACTGGAACCGGCCTGCCTGATGCCCTGTATAATCCGCCCCGGCATTGCTCCAACATAGGTCCGCCGGTGCCCCCTGATTTCAGCCTCGTCCCTCACACCGCCGAGAGACATACGCATAAACTTACGCTCAAGGGCACGAGCAATAGATTTAGCCAGAGATGTCTTGCCTACCCCTGGGGGGCCAACAAAACACAGGATGGGACCTTTCATTTTTTTGGCCAGTTTCCTTATGGCCAAGTATTCAAGAATACGTTCCTTTACTTTTTCCAAGCCGTAGTGGTCTTCATTTAGAATAATCTCGGCCTTGTTAATATCAAGCCGGTCTTTGGTTTTTTTGTTCCAGGGCAGGACTAGCAGCCAATCCAAATACGTGCGGATAACACCGGATTCGGCTGCCATCGGAGGCATCTTCTCCAGTCTTTCAACTTCTTTTAATGCCTTCTCTTGCACTTCCTTCGGCAGCTTAGCCTGGGCAATTTTTTCACGGTATTCTTCGACTTCAGCTACTCGTTCGTCCTTCTCGCCAAGTTCTTTCTGAATAGCCTTGAGCTGCTCCCTCAGATAATATTCTTTTTGGGTCTTCTCCATTTGCTTCCTGACCCGGAGATTAATCTTCCGCTCAAGTTCCAGAATCTCCATTTCCTTGGATATAATTTCACACAGGACTTCAAGTCTCCTGGGAATTTCAACAGCTTCAAGAATCCTCTGTTTATCGTCAATCTTTAAAGCCAGGTGAGATGCAATAATATCCGCTAACCTACCCGGTTCCTCAAGGTTGACTACAGTAACCACGGTTTCCGGAGGAATTCGCTTGCTCATCTTCACATACTGTTCGAACTGACTAACCAGACTCCTCATGAGGGCTTCAATTTGCGGCACAATGACCACGTTTTCCGGATGTTCGGTAACTTCAACTTTAAAATAAGGATCGTGTTCAACGTAACGACTAATTCTGGCTCGAGATAGGCCTTCCACCAGAACCCGGATCGTACCCCCGGGAAGCTTTAACAGTTGTTTAATCTCAGCGACGGTCCCGATTTCAAAAATGTCTTTTTCTTCGGGTTCGTCAGTTTGTGCTTCTTTTTGAGTAGCCAAAAAAATGATTCTATCTTGGAGCATTGTTTCTTCAATTGCCTTAACAGATTTCTCCCGGCCGACATCAAGATGTATAACCATGTACGGAAAGACCAGCAGGCCTCGCAGCGGAAGAAGTGGTAACTGGCGTATTTCCTTGTTGTCCTGATTTTCATTTACTGCCAATTCTTTTACCATTTTGACCACCTCCGGTTAGCTCTAATTTTGCATATATTATTAATTATATACCTTTTTTTCATTTTCCTGCAACATTGGGCTTAAATAAAAAGCCCCGAATAAAGCATCGGGGCTACAAAAAGCAACCATACCCCATTTGGGTATATTTTTTTCCAATGACTGGCAGGTTATAAAGAAGAGGCGCTTAATACACCTGACTGGTAATAACCTTCGGAGCCGGAGGCATCTTTCATTAGGGAGTTATTGATAATGTCGGCAATGCAGTCTACCGGAATAACCTCTATATCTTTCATTTCCTTAAATATTGCCTGGTAATTTTCCCGCGGAATAAAAACTCGCTTAACCCCGGCATACCTTGCGGCTTCCACTTTAGCCACAACTCCCCCCACCGGTTTTACAACACCTCTCACGGAAAGTTCACCCGTCATGGCAACCTTGTTGTCTACCGGCAGTTTCTGGATGGCCGAATAGATTGCCACAGCGATGGCAACCCCCGCTGAAGGGCCATCAGCAGGAACTCCGCCGGGGAAATTAACATGAATGTCATAATTTTGCGGATTAAGCTTCAGGTTATGCTTCAGGGCCGTGATGACATTTTCCACAGAACCCCTGGCCATACTTTTCCGCTTCATTATTCTGCTGCCACTGCCAATTTCCTCTTCATCAACGACACCTGTGACAACAACCCGTCCTTTACCCTTGGCAGCGGCAATAACGGCTGCCTCAAGCTCCATCAGGGTCCCCATATTAGGTCCGTAAACGGCCAAACCGTTAACAAGACCGACCTGGGGCAGTTTAGGAATTTTCTTTTCCGGCCGGGGTGAATACTGACCGCTGTTAACAACCCACTCGATATCTGCTGTTCTGATTTCCTTACGTTTCTCCGTTAACGCTAACCCGCCTGCAATCTGAATAATATTTACGGCTTCCCGGCCGTTGGTGGCATATTTCTGTATTACGTCAATGGCCCCGTCTTCCATTTCGAACTCTATCTTACGGGCAGCATTTTCGGCGATAATCGCTATTTCCTGGGGCAGCAAAGGCCTGAAAAATACTTCCAGACACCTGGACCTGATGGCCGGAGGAATATTTTCCGCCGTCCTGGTAGTAGCCCCGACCATCCGAAAATCCGCCGGCAGCCCGTTCTGAAAAATGTCGTGAATATGTACTGGTATATTGGAGTCTTCCGAACTGTAATAAGCACTTTCCAGAAACACCTTCCGGTCTTCCAGGACTTTCAGCAGTTTATTCATCTGTATCGAATGCAGTTCTCCGATTTCGTCAATAAAGAGCACCCCACCGTGAGCTTTGGTGACAGCCCCGGCCTTGGGTTGTGGAATTCCCGCCATTCCGAGGGGTCCTGCTCCCTGGTAGATAGGGTCATGGACCGACCCGATAAGGGGGTCAGCAATACCTCTTTCGTCAAACCTGGCTGTTGTAGCGTCCAGCTCAATAAATTTTGCTTTTTCCCCAAATGGCGATACCGGATTACACCTGGCCTCACCGAGAATCAACCTGGCCGCGGCAGTTTTCCCAATCCCCGGTGGCCCATATATGATAACATGCTGAGGATTTGGTCCGCACAATGCGGCCCGGAGTGCCTTAAGGCCTTCTTCCTGGCCAACAATATCTTCGAATTTAGTCGGCCTCGTCTTTTCCGATAACGGTTCTGTAAGGTTAATTTCCCTCAACAACCGTAGTTTCTCCATCTCTTTACGGGACTCTTTTTCCACCGCCACTTTGTTGCCTCGCTGGGCCCTCAATAGATTAAGAAAATATAATCCGATAACCACCGCGAAAAACAGTTGTACAAAACTCAAAAATCCGCCAATCCCACTCAGGTAATCCACGATAAAACCCCCTTGAAACCTTTTAAGACATATCAGGGATAGTATTACCTGCCAAGGTAGGTTTTACTCATTAAGTCTGCTGGCACCTGTTGACCGGCTGACCATCGCCCCTCATCATAAGAGGTAATGGCTCTAAACATCAGATAATTGGAAACCACATAGGAAAGACGGGAAATATAAAAAACAAGTTGGCCAAAGCCCCCGGGCATCTCTGCCTCACCCGCCGGAAACCTCTGCAGCAGCCCGAAAGAACCCATCGAGTAGGTAAAAACAAGGCCTGCGACAAATAGACCCAATCCAAAATACCACGTCAGGTACTGAAAAAACTTCATCCGATATTTCCGGTGGTATTCTTTCACAAGCCAGTATATCAAAGCCGCAATAACTAACTGACCGGTTTGGCCAAGACCCAATGACCAGGCAAATAAAATCCGGCTTTGTAATAACACGCCAAAATTGACAGGGATAAAAAACAACCATTGAAAAACAATAACACCGGTAATAATTTTTCTCCATTGGATTGCGGCGTTGAGTGGTGACTCCTGAGCCGGGGATACCGCATCAGGCCTGTAGATGCTAAGACCCCGGACCAGCAATAGGGTGGCGGCAGAAATCATGGTCAGTTCCAGCATACCTCTTGTAGTGGCCAGCAGTAGATAGGTTTTTCCCAGACCGGTGGCAATTCCGCTTTTATATACAATAATGTTGCTCTGCTGTATAACCCTGAAAACGAGAATAACAAAATCACAGCTAAACAGAATAGTGAAGTACCATTTAAGGTAATTAAGAATAGGGTTTGGATGGGTCTTATTCCTGGTTATCACCGTTAACACCAGCATCAGGTTAATCAGCAGCATTCCAGTAATATATTGAAGAGGATCTATGTACTGCCGCCAGTCACTGAGCAGGCTGTAAAAAAACGAGGACCTGGTCTCAGAAATCTGGCCAACTAATACCGACAGGCCCAAAAAGATAATAAATCCTCCGATTAATTTTTCCTTCTGCTCAACTGTCAACTGCCGTATTCTCATCCCAAGCCTCCCTCAAAAAGGAACTGCCTGTCGGCAGTTCCCTTATTTTATGCTGATTCTTCTTTTTTCTTTTTGCGTTCAACCGTAAGCAAAATCGGTTGATCCTTCTTGTTAACGACTTCCTTGGTAATCGTGCATTTGGTGATGTCATCCCGCGAGGGTACTTCGTACATCACTTCCAGCATTATATCTTCAATAATAGCTCGCAGACCCCTGGCCCCGGTGTTTCGCTTCATTGCCTCCTTGGCAATGGTCTCCAGGGCATCTTCCTTGAATTCAAGGGTTATGCCATCCATCTCGAAGAACTTCTGGTATTGCTTGACGAGGGCATTTTTCGGCTCGGTGAGTATTTTAACAAGAGCCAGCTCGTCAAGAGCCTCAAGAGTGACAATTACCGGCAGCCGGCCCACGAATTCCGGAATCAGGCCGTATTTCAGAAGGTCTTCAGGCAGGATATTTTTGAGAATTTCCCCTACATTTTTGTTCTGTTTAGAGTGGATCTCAGCACCGAAGCCCATACCTTTTTTACCTATCCTGTTTTGAATCAGTTTATCGATGCCGTCAAAGGCACCGCCACAGATGAACAGAATATTGGTAGTATCCAGTTGAATAAACTCCTGGTGGGGATGCTTCCGTCCGCCCTGTGGCGGAACACTGGCAACCGTTCCCTCCAGTATCTTCAACAGAGCTTGCTGCACCCCTTCTCCAGAGACATCCCTCGTAATAGAAGGATTTTCTGATTTACGGGCTATCTTATCTATTTCGTCGATATAGACAATCCCTTTTTCCGCTTTCTCCACATCATAATCGGCTGCCTGAATTAGCTTAAGCAAGATATTTTCCACGTCTTCGCCCACATAACCGGCTTCCGTAAGAGACGTAGCATCGGCGATAGCAAAAGGAACATTCAGCAGCCTGGCCAGAGTTTGCGCCAATAAAGTTTTACCGCTGCCAGTTGGCCCAAGCATAACGATGTTGCTTTTTTGGAGTTCTACATCGTCAATCTTGCTGCCCATATTAATTCTCTTATAATGGTTGAAGACCGCTACAGCCAATGCCTTTTTGGCAGATTCCTGGCCAATTACATATTGGTCAAGAATGTCCTTGATTTCTTTAGGTTTGGGCAGGTCACCCATTTCCATCCCCAGGTCTTCACTGAGTTCTTCTTCAATTATTTCGTTACATAGCTCGATACACTCGTCACAGATATAAACACCAGGCCCGGCCACCAATTTCTTAACCTGGTCCTGAAGTTTACCGCAAAACGAACACTTCAGTTGGCCTTTATCCTCACTGAACTTATACATAAAAGTCACCTCGTTCCTTTACTTCCGAACGGTAATCACCTCGTCAACCAAGCCGTAATCCTTGGCTTCCTGGGCCGACATGAAGAAATCTCGTTCGGTATCCTGGGCTATTCTTTCAAGTGATTGACCGGTGTGGTTCGCAAGAAGCTTATTTAAGGTATCTTTCATGCGCAAAATTTCTTTGGCATGAATTTCGATTTCTGTTGCCTGACCCTGTACCCCACCCATCGGCTGGTGTACCATAATGCGGGCATAGGGCAGAACAAACCGTTTCCCTTTAGCGCCGGCAGCCATGAGAAATGCTCCCATGCTGGCCGCCTGTCCTATACAGATTGTCGAAACATCAGGCTTTATATACTGCATTGTATCATAGATAGCCATACCAGCGGTAACAACTCCCCCGGGGGAGTTGATATAAAGATGAATATCCTTATCCGGGTCTTCGGCCTCCAGAAAAAGCAGCTGGGCAATAATAAGGTTTGCCCCGTAATCTTCGATAGGGCCGCCGATAAAAATAATTCTATCTTTTAACAGGCGTGAATAAATATCATAGGCTCTTTCTCCCCTGTTGGTCTGCTCCACGACCATTGGAACTAAATTCAATTGAGACACCTCTTTCTTTGATTATACATCAACAGTTCGTTATCGGTAAACAAGGCGGTGTTAAATTCCGCCTGGTATTATTTGTTTATTTTATTTTATAACCGCTTTTTCCTGCAGAAAATCCACAGTTTTATCAAATATGATACTTTTTTTGAGTGGCTCCATATTGCCGCCATTCTCAAGCCACTGCCTGAAAACATCCGGCTCGGCGTTATACCGGCCTGCCATCTCGGCCACCTTAGAGTTAATATCCTCGTCATTGGCCTCTATGTTTTCCTTGGTTGCAATAGCTTCCAGCACCAGGTCAATTTTAACTGCCTTTTCCGCAGCGGGACGGTATTCCGACCTCATGTTTTCCATGCTGGTGTTGCTGAATTTAAGATAATCTTCGAGTTTCAGTCCCTGCATACTCAATCTTTGAGAGAAACTCTGGACCATTTGATCTGTTTTCTCTCCAATCATTATTTCCGGGACATCCACTTGAGCAGCCTGTACAGCTTTTTCTACCAGTTCATCCTTGAGCTGGTTATCAACCTTTTCGACAGCTGCCTGTTTTAGTCTATTCGTTAAATCATTTTTTAATTCCTGTAACGTCTCAAATTCACTGACATCCTTGGCGAACTCATCGTCTAATTCTGCTATTTCTTTACGTTTAATTCCTTTGACTGACACTTTAAAGACTGCTTCTTTTCCGGCAAGCTCTTCGGAGTGATAATCTTCCGGGAAGGTCACATTGACATCCCTAGCCTCTCCAACCTTGGCCCCAACGAGTTGCTCCTCAAAACCCGGAATAAAGGAACTCGAACCAAGCTCAAGGGAGTAATCAGTCCCTGTGCCGCCTGGGAAGGCCACACCATCAACGAACCCTTCAAAATCAATTACGGTTATATCCTTTAATTCCGCCGTACCGTCCTCCACATTAACAAGCTGAGCATGACGATTCCTCAATTTATCGAGTTCGGCCTGGATTTCGTCATCAGTAATTTCCGCTTCCTGCTTCTGCGCTTCCAGCCCTATGTACTCTCCCAATACAACTTCAGGTTTAACTTCTACGGTCGCCTTGAGAATAACCGGCTTATCATATTCAAGTTGGACAATATCGACTTTTGGTTTATTTATCGGGTCGATTCCCGATTCCTGAACAGCTTCAAAGTAAGCCTCAGGAACAACCAGATCAAGAGCTTCTTCCCTTATATAGTCTTTACCCACATGACGTTCAACCAGTGTTCGAGGAGCCTTTCCCTTCCTAAAGCCGGGAATATTAACCTTCTGTGAGACCTTTTTGTAAGCCTTTTCCATGGCTTCATCCATTTTTACCTGTTCAACTTCGATTTCCAGTGCCACAATATTTTTCTCTATCTTTTCCACATTAACTTTCATTTATGCTCCTCCTATTTCTCTCGATTATTATATGAAAACAAAAAAATTTTGTGTCTTAGCACCTTTCAGTTAATAAAACAACACCCCGGAGGGCTAATTTTTACCACTACCGAGGTCCTCAAATTACACTGTATATTTTAACGATTTATCGTGGCAGTGTCAAGTATTTTTGCATTATTTTGACAAGCAGCGTACCTGCCATTACAGCCATTATAGGTGTAAGTGGATACGTATACCTGTTTATGGGAATAAACGCGAGATGAATAGCTGTGGAGAAAACTATAAAAAGCGCTGTCCACCGCAGACGTTTATCAAAAAGATTGACCAAGGTACCTAACCACCCCAGCACTACAAAAACCCATAAGTGTAGAGCTTCTGTCCAAGTGGTGAAGACACCCCATGGTTTATGCCAGAGAAATGACAGCTTACCAACAGTGTACCATCTGATCCACAGCCAGGGGTCAGTGGAAAAACCCTCCTTTATTCTTTCCATGGCCACCTCAGTCTTTTTGGCATTGGGGACCCCTTCAATAATTGAGGGGCCGTACTTATCATAGATATCCCACGGGTCAGTCCCCCGCAAAATAGGGTCTCCTGACTGGGTAGCAAACATTATAAACTTATCAAGGACCATATAATTCCGGACCCACCAGGGGACCATCATGATGGAGAACGCAGCAACTGAAACAATTAATGCCGTTAGTACCCTAACATCACGCTTGACCAAGAATGTGACCATATACGGTAAGATCAAAAACGGCGCCGCTGACGGCCTAACCAGTACTGCTACAGCCAGGAACGCCCCGGACAGGGCATGTCTCCACAAGTCCCCCCGTTCAAAGGCCAGCATCAGCGAATAAAGATATACAAGCAGTAAAAAGATGTACAATACCTCAGTTAAAATACGGTTGTTGGCCATGTATGACGGCGAATAGATGGCTGCGAACAACAGAGCCAGGAAACCGGCTGCCGGTCCCGCGGACTTTCTGGCTATCAGGTACACGAAAAACAGTGATGCCACACTTAATATAACCTGAACTGTCCTGACGGTAGTCAATGGATCAGTCTTAATCAACCCTGCCACAAAATATACGGCAATCAAAAAAACAGGATAACCGGGCGTAACAAATGCCGTAGGAGCAACAGCGTAATATCCCATGAAGCCCTTGGCGAAAAACCGCAAAGTCATTTCGTGATACCCAAGCTCATCATGGGTTAACTTAAGTTCAGGAGAAGTGTATATATAATATAACCTGGTTATCAGCGCTATAAGCAGTATCAAACCCAGTATTATTTTTTCTTTCCTATGTATCCCGCCGGTTTTCATTTGGTAAAATCTATCCATTTAATCCCCCCCAAGTTTATTGGGTTGAGCTCTCAATTGTAAGCAGCGCGAACGGAACAGTTAAGTAATTTAATAACAAAGGCGCTCCGATAACACCGGAATCATTGAGGGCTATCGCCGCCACCGCTGCGAACACCATCCCTGACATTCCTGCTTTTAAATAAGGGGCTCCGGCCAAAATCGACCGCAGTTTTTCCCTGTTTCGGAAAAACAGGGCTAACCAAATCAGGGACTGCAGGATGAGAATGGTACTAAAAGGAGAATGGCGCGCCAGATAAAGGTTAGCCATCAACTTTCGCACAGTAATCTGCCATATCACTATAAACTTACCCTGAAAAAGGCTATGAAAAGCCCTCCCTATATGAGACTGCTCACCCGCCGGGAATAGGTAATTAACCGCGGCCAATACCGCCACACCCAGCCCCAGGGCCAAAATCAGCAGCAAACCGGAACGCAGTTTAAACCTCGACCCCAGAAAACGGTACATGGTGACGCCGAATCCAACGGTTGCAGTTAAAGCCCCTCCAGCTTTAGACCCGGCTCCTGGGGCGGCGAAAAACACTATCAGACCGATGAAGCTTAGCCCGATCAGAGGCAAAACCGCTTTGCGGGAATCAGGCGCCAACTGCAGCAGAGCCGATACCCCAATAATTGCCGCACCGATAACCACACCCATATATTCATTGCCAATTCCATAATACCGGCCGCCAACCACCACATCGTAACTCAAGGCGGCCTTGTTCATTAAATACCCGCCGGCAAGTACGTCACCAACAGCAGGTATAACATTAATAACCGCAATTATAAGGAATAGCACACGGTCATCCCTAACCCGG
>Ga0209347_1005479_pt1 | contig 12005 bp, 12 predicted proteins | sample AutmiccommuBRH23_FD_187382 | JGI IMG/M metagenome (GOLD analysis project Ga0209347, IMG submission 187382) | Deep subsurface microbial communities from Mt. Terri, Switzerland - Autotrophic microbial communities BRH/23 (SPAdes) (version 2) | ecosystem: Environmental > Aquatic > Deep subsurface >...
ATAAACAACACCGGGTACGTAGCCCTCACGACGAGCTTGACGAGCGGCCCCCTTGCCTGTCCCCGTCCGTACCTCGGCCACAAGATCCGGGATCTCACGTGCCATTGGTCTCTCCATAGGTTAAAAGTCGGACATCCTCCAAGGGTGCATGCCCGCAAGGTGGCCCCTATAGACGGGACCGGCGGTGAAGGAAAGACATTTCCGCCCGGGGGAGCCTGCCCCGGTTGAAATTGCAGGTCCCGGCCCCATGAGGTGCTGGGTCCGGGTCAGATCACCGCGACGGCCTCGATCTCCAGCTTGAACTCCGGCGAGGCAAGAGCGTTCACGCCGATCCCGGTCAGGGCCGGGGCCTGCCCGCCGAACATCGCTGCGATGGGGACCATCAGGGCGCCGACGCGGTCCGGATCAAGGCCGACGACGTAGACGCGAAGGGACACGACGTTGTCGGGCGTCGCCCCTGCCGCCTTAAGCGCGTGGCCGAGATTGCGTAGCACGATCGTCGCCTGATCCGCGAGGCCGGGCGGCACAGGCGTGCCGTCGGTCGAATTGGCAACCTGGCCAGAGATGAACACCATCCGGCCCGGCGGCGCGATGACCACCTGCGAATAGCCAAGCGGGCCCACGTCGGGCAGAGTTGGGGGGTTCAGTTTCTGGATCTTCAGGGTCATGGTGGCGCATCCTTTTTGGGAACCCTCTACATTTGTAGAGGGCTATACGGATGTAGAGGATCGAAGCAGCCTTGGGAACCACCCGCCGCGAGATAATTCTGGATGCCGCCCTGTCGCTTGTCGCGCGCGAGGGCCTCGGCGCGCTAACCCATCGCGGAACGGATGCGGCCGCGGACCTGCCGCCCGGCTCCACCTCCTACTACTTCCGCCGCAAGGCCGACCTGCTGCAGGCGCTGATCGACCGGCTGGCTGAGCGATTGCAGGCGGAGTCGGAGGTGCTCAAAGGCGCGTTCACCACCATCCTCGCCGAGAAAGGGCGCGACGCGGCCTTTGCCTTCGTGGCCGATGAACTTGTGGTCTGCGCCCGCGAGGACCGCGACCTGCTGATTGCCCGGCTGGAAATCATGCTCGCCGCCTCGCGCGATCCAGCGCTTGCCGGCGCGAGCGAGCGGCTCGCACAGGCGGCCATGCGGCCGATGCTGTTCTACGTGGACCTGCTGGCGGGCCACAGCGCCGATCCGGCGCGCGCCATGGCCTGCGCGGCGCTGCTGGACGGGTTGATGCTGCCCTATGCCACCGGCCACGGCGCGCCGCCAACCGCTGCGCAGGTCCGCGCCGCCTGCAGCGCCCTGCTGGACTGAACGCCGTCAGTCGTAGGCGTCGAAGAACCCCTTCGGCACCAGCAGGTTCTCGCGCCTGAGGCGGGCCACGTCCCGCTCGCCGCACAGAGCCATAGAGATGTCCAGCTCCTTGCGGATCACCTCCAGCGCCTTGGTGACGCCCGCCTGCCCCATCGCGCCAAGGCCATAGACCCAGGCCCGGCCGATCATGGTGGCCTTCGCGCCAAGCGCCAGCGCCTTCAGCACGTCCTGCCCCGACCGGATGCCGCTGTCGAGCCAGACCTCGCAGCGCCCGTCCACCGCCTCCACGATCTGCGGCAGCATCCGGATCGAGGACAGCGCGCCGTCCAGTTGCCGCCCGCCATGGTTCGACACCACGATGGCATCGGCCCCGAACTCCGCCGCCAGCCGGGCGTCATCGGCATCCAGAATGCCCTTCAGGATCAGCTTGCCGCCCCACATGTCGCGGATCGCGGCGATCTTGCCCCAGTCGAGCTGCGGGTCGAACTGCTCTGCCGTCCAGCTCATCAGCGAGGAAGCATCGCCGACGCCATTGGCATGGCCGACGATATTGCCGAAGAAGCGCCGCTTCGTGCGCAGCATCTCCAGCCCCCAGCCCCATTTGGTCGCGAGGTTCAAAAGGGTCGAGGGCGTCAGCTTCGGCGGGGCCGACAGCCCGTTCTTCAGGTCCTTGTGCCGCTGGCCGAGGATCTGCAGATCCAGTGTCACCACCAGCGCCGAACAGTTCGCCGCCTTGGCCCGGTCGATGATCCGGCGCAGGAAATCCTGATCGCGCATCGCGTAGAGCTGGAACCAGAACGGCGTGGTCGTGTGTTCGGCCACGTCTTCGATGGAGCAGATCGACATGGTGGACAGGGTGAAGGGCACCCCAAACGCCTCCGCCGCCCGCGCTGCCTTGATTTCGCCATCCGCCGACTGCATCCCCGTGAACCCCACCGGGGCCAGCGCCACCGGCATCGTCACCGGCTGCCCGATCATGGTGCCGGCGAGGGTGCGGTTGGTCATGTCCACCGCCACCTTCTGCCGCAGCCGGATCTGCGCGAAGTCCGAGGTGTTCTCGCGGAAGGTCTGTTCGGTATAGCTGCCCGATTCCGCGTAGTCGTAGAACATCCGCGGGGTGCGGCGTCGGTGGATGCGCTTCAGATCCTCGATGCTGGTGATCACGGGCAAGGGGGCCTCTCCTCCAAATTGGTAAGATACCATTACCAATCGGCACGCCTCCATGCAATCGCCGTGACGCCGCAGCCCCTTGCCTTCGCCTGCGTCCCGCGAAACTGTGCCACGACCTGCAACCAAGGACGCGCGCCATATGTCGATCCTGCTGATGGGATTTCTGGGCAGCCTTGCCGCCGGGCTGATGACTGGTATCGGCGCGCTGCCGGTTCTGTTCGGGCGCAACATCACCCGCTACTGGAACGACGTGCTGCTGGGGTTCGCGGCGGGGGTGATGCTGTCGGCCTCGTTCTTCTCGCTGATCCTGCCGGGAATCGAGGCGGCCACGCTGCGCACCGGCAGCGAGGTGATCGCGGCGCTGATCGCAGTGGGTGGCATCATGCTCGGCGCCGGGGCCATCGCGCTACTGAACGAATCGCTGCCGCATGAGCATTTTGTCGAGGGGCGCGAGGGCGCCGATCCCGGCGCGCTGGCCCGGATCTGGCTGTTCATCATCGCGATCACCATCCACAACGTCCCCGAAGGCATGGCCGTCGGCATCGGCTTTGGCGGCGGCGATGTGCCCTTGGGCCTATCGCTCGCCATCGGCATCGGCCTGCAGAACGCGCCCGAAGGGCTGGCGGTCGCCGTGGCACTGCGCGGCCTGGGCTATGGCCGCGGCCGGGCTGTCGGGATCGCGCTGCTGACCGGGCTGGTGGAGCCGCTCGGCGGGCTGGTCGGCGTCGCCGCCGTGTCGATGGCCGCGCCGCTGCTGCCCTGGGGGCTGACCTTCGCGGCGGGGGCGATGCTCTATGTCATCAGCCACGAGATCATCCCCGAGACCCACCGCCACGGCCATCAGAACGCGGCGACGGCGGGGCTGATCGTCGGGCTGGTGCTGATGATGTTCCTGGACGTGGTGCTCGGCTAGCCTCAGGCGCGGTGGGCGCCCGCAGCCAGCCCTGCCACGACCGCCAGCACCTTGGCCGGCGATTTACCCTCTCCAATCAGCTTGACGATGGCCGAGCCGACGATGCAGCCATCGGCAATGGAGCAGATCGCCTCCGCCGCCTCGGGGGTGGAGATGCCGAAGCCCACCATCACCGGCAGGTCGGTCGCGGCCTTGATCCGCGCCACATCGGGGGCGACGTCCACGGCCTGCGGCGCCGCCGCGCCGGTGATGCCGGTGATCGACACGTAATACACGAAGCCCGAGGTGTTCTGCAGCACCTTCGGTAGCCGCGCGTCATCGGTGGTCGGCGTCGCCAGCCGGATGAAGTTCAGCCCCGCCGCCTGCGCGGGCAGGCACAGTTCGCTGTCCTCCTCGGGCGGCAGGTCCACAACGATCAGCCCGTCGATGCCCGCGGCCACGGCATCGGCCAGGAAGCGGTCCACCCCGCGGCTGTAGATCGGGTTGTAATAGCCCATCATCACGATGGGGGTGGTGTCGTCGCCCTTGCGGAACTCCACCACCATATCCAGCGTCTTTTGCAGGGTCTGCCCGCCCTCCAGCGCGCGCTGGCCGGCCAGCTGGATCGTCGGGCCATCGGCCATCGGGTCGGTGAAGGGCATCCCCAGCTCGATGATGTCCACCCCGGCGCCCGGGAGGCCCTTCACGATCTCCAGCGAGGTCGCATAGTCGGGATCGCCCGCCATGACATAGGCGACAAAGCCCTTGCGGCCCTCGGCGCGCAGTTGGGCGAACTTCTGGTCGATCCGGGTCATCGGGCGTCCTTCATTGCAGGTCGCGCCCGGTGTGCAGAAATCCGCGGTGGAAATCAATGCCGGCTTGCAGGTCGAGTTATCTCCTCCGAGCCGAGAAGCGCGAGAGCCCTCCTCCCTTGCCCGCAACAAGGCGCGTTAGCGCCGCCGGGCAGCGCCCGTCCGCTCCCTCGGGCGCTACTCCACGGTTCCGCCTAGAAATTCGGTGGGAGAGGCTGAGAGATAAAGCGCCTGGAACTTCTGTTGCTCGCCCACCCGGCGGACAGGCGCCGCACTCTGTTCGCGCAAGCCGGGGCGACTACAGCCGCGGCCCTTCCACCTCGACCGCAGGGCCCGAGATCATCCAATGGGTGCCGAACCGATCGCGCACCATGCCATAGCCGGTGGACCAGAAGGTCGGCTGGATCGGCATGATCACCGCCCCGCCTTCCGCCAGCGCATCGAACAGTCGCTGCGCGGTGGCAAGGTCGGGGGCGGATCGGCTGATCGATACCGCCTTTTGCGCCTCGCCCTCCACCCCCGGCGGGAAGTCGGAGGCCATCAGCACCATGCCGCCCGCGACCAGCGCTGCGTGCATCACCAGATCCGACCCCGCCAGCTCTGCCGGGGCATTCGGCATCTCGCGGTAGCGCTGGATGAACAGGTCGTTCGCGCCAAACAGCTCGGCATAGAAGGCCATCGCCTCGGCGCAGGTTCCCTGGAAGTGAAGGTAGGGCTCGAATCCCATCGGACTACTCTCCATGCCGGCCCCCGCCACAGCCAATGTGCCATGCTGCAGCGCAGGAACAAAGGCCAAGCTTGCGTCTGCGCGGCGCTCTGCCTAGAAGCGGCGCGAAACCGCTGGGACAGGGGATTGGCATGGGCTTCAAGATGGGTATCGTCGGAATGCCGAATGTCGGCAAGTCGACGCTCTTCAACGCGCTGACGCGGACCGCCGCCGCGCAGGCCGCCAACTTCCCGTTCTGCACGATCGAGCCAAACGTGGGCGAGGTCGCGGTGCCCGACAAGCGGCTGGAAAAGCTTGCCGCCATCGCCGGGTCCAAGCAGATCATCCCGACGCGGATGACCTTCGTGGACATCGCCGGTCTGGTGAAGGGCGCCAGCAAGGGCGAGGGCCTTGGCAACCAGTTCCTGGCCAATATCCGCGAAACCGATGCCATCGCCCATGTGCTGCGCTGCTTTGAAGATGGCGACGTGACCCATGTCGAGGGCCGCGTCGATCCCGTCGCCGATGCCGAGACCATCGAGACCGAGCTGATGATCGCCGATATCGAAAGCGTCGAGCGGCGGCTGGCCAACCTCGCCCGCAAGATCAAGGGTGGCGACAAGGAAGCCGTCGATCAGGACCGCCTGCTGCGCGCCGCGATGGTGGCGCTGGAGGCCGGTCGCCCCGCCCGCACCGTCAAGGTTGCGGCGGAGGACATGCGCGCTTGGGAGATGCTGCAGCTGCTGACCTCCAAGCCCGTGCTCTACGTGTGCAACGTCGAGGAATCCTCGGCCGCCTCTGGCAACAGCCAGTCGGAGCGGGTGGCGAAGATGGCCGCGGAACAGGGTGCAGGGTCGGTGGTGATCTCGGCCAAGATCGAGGAAGAGATCAGCCAGCTTGACGCCGAAGAGGCGCAGATGTTCCTTGATGAGATGGGGCTGGAAGAGGCCGGCCTCGACCGGCTGATCCGCGCCGGATACGAGCTTCTCGACCTGCAGACCTATTTCACCGTTGGCCCGAAAGAGGCCCGCGCCTGGACCATCCCCAAGGGCACCCTCGCCCCGCAGGCGGCCGGCGTGATCCATGGCGATTTCGAGCGCGGCTTCATCCGGTCGGAAACCATCGCCTATGACGATTACATCGCCGGCAATGGCGAGGCCGGAGCGCGCGAGGCCGGCAAGTTCCGGGTGGAAGGCAAGACCTATGAGGTGAAGGACGGCGACGTGCTGCACTTCCTCTTCAACGCGTAAGCGGGGGCGCTGCCCCCGTCGCGGCGGGGCCGCGACTCCCCCGGGATATTTTTGCCAGCAAGAAGCCGCAGGGGTTTTAGACCCGCCGGAAGGTCGCGTAGTCGGGGAGGCGGCCTTCGCGCAGGGCCTTTTTCTCGTAGCGCGTGGAAATCCAGTCTTTCCAGGCGGTTCCGGAGTGGTCTTCAAGTGCGAACCCGGCCTTCGGCACCTCGTCCAGCGTCTGGCGCATGTAGTCGGGGATGTCGGTCGCCACGCGGAACTCTGCCCCCGGCGCCAGAGCACGGTGCAGCGGCACAAGGTGGTCTTGTGTCACGAAGCGGCGGCGGTGGTGGCGGCGCTTGGGCCAGGGGTCGGGGTAGTTGAGGAAGGCGCGGGCGATGGAGCCTTCGGGCAGCACGTCGAACAGCTCGCGCACATCGCCCGGATGCACGGCGAGGTTGCTGACCCCGGCGGCGCGGATCTTGCCCAGAAGCATCGCCACGCCGTTGATGAAGGGCTCGCAGCCGATGATCCCCACGTCCGGGTAGGTGGCGGCCATGTGGACCATGTGCTCGCCGCCGCCGAAGCCGATTTCCAGCCAGACCGGGCGGGCATCGCCGAAGATCGTGCTCAGGTCCAGCGGCTCACGGTCCGGGTTCTCCTCGGCCGTCACGCCAAAGGGGCGCAGGGTTTCCAGATCCTCGGACAGGTAGGACTTCTGCGACGGGCGCATGGTCTTGCCGGCCCGGCGGCCATAGAAGTTGCGCCATTCGGGCGTGTCGCGATCGGGCTGGGGGATCTGGTCGGTCATGGGCCGGGGTCATGCCGCCCGCGAGGCCCGCGGTCAAGCCCCCCTCAGCCGCGCTGGATCAGGAAGAGGCCGATGCCCATGAAGCCGATCCCTGCCCCGCGCATCAGGGTGACGGGGCGCAGGGCGGCGCCGAAGAGCCCGAACTGGTCGATGGTGGCAGCCGCGATCATCTGGCCGAGCAGTACGAAGAACACCGCGTTGCCGACCCCGAAATGCGGCGCGACATAGGTGATGGAGAGGACGTAGAACGCGACGAAGAGGCCGGCGAGGAACAGGTGCCTGGGCTGGTCCGGCAGTTTGGCAAGCGCCGAGGGGCCTTGGGTCACCAGCATGACCACCACGGCCCCCGACAGCGCCACGCAGAACAGCACCACGGCGGCGACGGGGGGCGAGCCGATGCGCCCGCCAAGCTGGGCGTTCAGCGCGGCCAGGATCGGGATGCCGATGCCGGCGGCGAGCATGATCATTGCGTAGCGCAGGGTGTCGGGCATCGGGGGCTCCATCGGCGGGTTGCCGGGGAAGAATGGCGAGGGATGTGGGCGGGGGCAAGGAGCGTCGGGGAGGGGGCAGGACGCAAGAGGCCCCCTTGCCCGCGAATACCTTGCCTTCGCCCGGAATCAAAGCGCTTCAGCGCCGCCCGCCCCCCCCGGGCGGGCGCTCTTGCGCGTGTTCCGCCGAGAAATTCGGGGGAGGAGTGTTGTAGCGTAAAGCGCCTCGAACGAGCGTAGCTCGCCCACCCGGCGGACAGGCGCCACCGTCTGATGGTGACTGAAGCGGCGAACGGCAAAGAGGCGGCCCCTGCGGACCGCCCCTCAGTCTTGCAACCAGACCCGTGCCTTACAGCGCCTTCTTCAGCGCCTCGACCAGATCCAGCTTTTCCCAGCTGAAGCCGCCATCTGCATCGGGCGCGCGGCCGAAATGGCCGTAGGCCGCGGTGCGCTGGTAGATCGGACGGTTCAACTCCAGATGCTCGCGGATGCCGCGGGGCGTCAGGTCCATGACCTGGGCCACCGCCCGCTCGATCTCGGCCTCGGGCACCTTGCCGGTGCCATAGGTGTCGGCATAGATCGCCAGCGGGCGCGCCACGCCGATGGCATAGGCGACCTGGATCACGCAGCGGGTGGCAAGGCCCGCCGCCACCACGTTCTTGGCAAGGTAACGCGCGGCATAGGCGGCCGAGCGGTCGACCTTGGTCGGATCCTTGCCGGAGAACGCACCGCCGCCATGCGGGGCCGCCCCGCCATAGGTATCGACGATGATCTTGCGCCCGGTAAGGCCGGCATCGCCATCGGGGCCGCCGATCACGAAGGTGCCGGTCGGGTTGACGTGCCATTCCGTGCGTTCCGTCAGCCAGCCGGCCGGGATCACCTCGCGGATATAGGGCTCTACCAGCGCGCGGATATCGTCCGAGGTCTGGCTTTCCAACGCGTGCTGGGTGGACAGCACCAGCTGCGTCACCTCCACCGGCTTGCCATTCTCGTAGCGCAGCGACAGCTGCGACTTGGCATCGGGGCGCAGCGTGGGCTCGGCGCCCGATTTGCGCGCCTCGGCCAGTCGGCGCAGGATCGCGTGCGAATACTGGATCGGCGCCGGCATCAGCTCGGGCGTCTCGTCCGTCGCATAGCCGAACATGATGCCCTGATCGCCCGCACCGTCACGGTCCACGCCCTGGCTGATATGGGCCGATTGCGGGTGCAGCAGGTTCGAGACCTTGAGCGTCGCCCAATGGAACTCGTCCTGTTCGTACCCGATGTCGCGCACGCAGCCGCGGACGATGGAATCGATCCGCCCCATGTATTCGGCAAGTTTGGTCTTGTCGGAAAGCCCGACCTCGCCGCCGACGACGACCTGATTGGTGGTGGCGAAGGTTTCGCAGGCGACGCGGGCATTCGGCTCCTCGGCGAGGAAGGCGTCGAGCACCGCATCCGAGATACGGTCGCACACCTTGTCGGGGTGCCCTTCCGAGACGCTCTCGGAAGTGAAGATATAGTTCTGCCGGGACATGGGAAGCGCTCCATTGGTTGATCCCCGTCACGCCAGGAAGCCGTTGTGACGGTTGAATGGGCGTGCGTAACGCCGCCTCGCCGCAGCGTCAATCTTCATCTACGGCGAATTGTACCGAGCCCCAGCCCCAACAGCACGAGCAGCGCCAGCACTGGCCAGTCGCCGCTGCGCGCATAGGGCGTGGGCTGATAGGCCGCGGGCAGCGCCGCATCCACAAAGCCGTCGGTGTTCAGCGGCAGCGAGGCGAGAACCCGGCCCTTGGCGTCGATCACCGCCGAGACGCCGGTATTGGCGACGCGCACCAGCGGCAACCCCTGCTCGATGGCGCGCAGCCGGGCCTGCGCAAGGTGCTGGTAGGGGCCGGAGAGGGCGCCGAACCACGCGTCATTGGTGGCCTGCAAGATCCAGTCGGCGCGGCCGGGGGCGGCGTTCAGGTCCTGCGGGAACACTGCCTCATAGCAGATCAGCGGCAGCGCGCGGCCAAGCGGCCCGAGGTCGAGCAGCGCGGGGCCCGGGCCGGGGGTGTAGCCATTGCCCTGCCGCGCGGCAAAGGCGGTGATGCCGAGGCTGCCCAGCAGGTCGCCCGCGGGCATGTATTCGCCGAAGGGGACGAGGTGGTGCTTGTCATAGACCTCGCCCACCGTGCCGCCGGGGCCGATCACGGCAAGGCTGTTATAGGCGCGCAGCCCCTCGGTCCGCTGGATGCCAAGCGCGACGGGGGTGCCGCCTGCGGCCTGCGAGATCAGCTCCAGCACCACGCCGGGATCGTTCAGCAGCCAGGGCACCGCAGTTTCGGGCCAGAGGATCAGGTCGGGCGGCGCGGCGCCGGGGGCCGGGGCGGCGGCGGTCTGGGCCAGCATCCGCTCGAAGAACATCTCCTGCATCCCGGGCTGCCATTTCAGATCCTGCGCGGCGTTGGGCTGCACGAGGCGGATCTGGAGCGCGCGTCCGTCGACCATCGCGGGCGCGGGATCGGGCTGCGTGAGGCGCCAGCTGCCGGCCGACCACACCGCCGCCAGCAACACCAGCGCGGCAGCCGAGCCACGGCGGGGGGCAACGGCGGCCAGCGCAGCCGCGGCTGTGGTCAGCAGCCCGAGGCCGAGCGGGCCGATGACGGCCGCCGCCTGCGCCACCGGGGTCCCGATCCAGATATGGCCGAAGAGTACCCAGGGGAAGCCTGTGAGGATGTAGCTGCGAAGGGCGTCGGCCCCCGCCAGCGCGACGGCGAGGGCCAGCGCGCGCCGGGTTGTGGTGTGTCCGGCCCAGGCTGCCAGCGCTGCGGCCCCGGCCCAGAACAGCGCCATGCCGAAGGAGATGAGGATCAGCGCGAAGGGGGCCATCCAGCCGTGTCGGGCGACGTCCACAAGGAACGGCTCCACGATCCAGAACAGCGCAGCCGCGAAATAGCCGGCTCCGGCGAAGAGCGCCATGAGGGCGGCGCGGCCGGGATGAACTTGCGCCGCCAGCCAGCGGATCAACAGCGCCAGCGCCGGCAGCGCCAGCCACCATGCGCCAAGCGGTGCCTGTCCCGCGGCGACCAGCGCGCCCAGAAGCGCGAGCGCGCCGCGGTCCCGCCAGGAGGGGCGCAGCCGCGACCAGAGGCCGGGCTTGCCGCGCCCTACCCGCAGATCAGCCCCTTCCAAGATCAGATCCCGGAGCCGGGCAAACGCACCCGCAGCCGCTTGATCCGGCGCGGGTCGGCATCCACGACCTCGAACTCCACCCCGCTATCGGCCTTCACCACCTCGCCGCGCGCCGGCACCCGGCCAAGCAGCATGAAGACGAGCCCGCCCATGGTGTCGACCTCCTCGCCCTCTTCCTCATCGGCAAGGCGGCGGCCGACGGCCAGTTCGAACTCCTCCAGCGGGGCGCGGGCCTGCACCAGCCATTGGCCCGGCTTTTCCTGCGTCCAGAAGCCGCCTTCGTCCTCGTCATGCTCATCGTCGATGTCGCCGATGACCTGCTCGATCAGGTCCTCGATCGTCACCAACCCGTCGACACCGCCATATTCGTCGATCACCAGCGCCATGTGGATGCGGTCCGTCTGCATCTTCTGCAGCAGAACGCCAATGGGCATCGAGGGCGGGGCAAACAGCAAGGGCCGCAGCATCTTGCGCAGGCCAAAGCGGGGGGCCTGGGCATCGAAGCCATATTGCAGCGCAAGGTCCTTGAGATGGACCAGCCCCAGGGGCGAATCGAGCGTGCCCTTGAACACCGGCATCCGCGAGAAGCCATGCTCGCGGAACACCGCGACCAGATCCTCCTTGGAGATGGTCACCGGCACGGCCACGATTTCTGGCTTTGGTATGGCGATGTCGCCGACCCGGAGCCGCCGCAGGGCGCCAAGGCCCGCGTGATGCGTGGTCTGGCCCTCGCCCGGGGCGCCGTCTTCGCCCTCATCCTCCTGATCCGCGCCGTTGAAGGCGTTCAGGATCCGTCCGAAAAAGCCGCGAGAACCATTGCTCTCGGGACTGTCCCCCTGGTCCGGCGCGTCCTGCGCTACCGTAGACCCGTCTGAACTTTCGCCCATCGTTCCTTTCCATCTTGCCGGGCTCTGTGCGCGCCGCGGCGCTGCCCAAGCGTCACTTGCTGTCAGTCGTAGGGATTTGCAAGGCCAAGCCCTGCCAGGATTGCAACTTCGGTACCTTCCATAAGCGAAGCATCGCCGTCGCGCTCATGGTCATAGCCCAGAAGATGCAGGACTGCGTGAACGATCAGGTGCGTCACATGGTCTGCGATCGGCCTGCCCGCTTCCTTCGCCTCGGAGGCGCAGGTGTCCCAGGCTATGGCGATATCCCCCAGCTCCTCAGGCATGTCGGCATCGCCTTCGGGCAGTTCGGGGGCCTCGCCGTCGAGCTCGGCGCCGCGTTCTTCCGAGGGCCAGGACAGCACGTTGGTCGCCGCCTGCTTGCCACGGAAATCGCCGTTCAGCACGGCGATGCGGGCATCGTCACAGCCCAGAAGGCTGATCTCGAATTCCGTCGGGTTCAGCCCCAGATGCACCAGCGTCGCCACTACCGCACGTTCGGCAAGCGGCTCGAGCCCGAAGGACTCCCACCGCTCGTCTTCTTC
>Ga0209347_1005481_pt1 | contig 12002 bp, 13 predicted proteins | sample AutmiccommuBRH23_FD_187382 | JGI IMG/M metagenome (GOLD analysis project Ga0209347, IMG submission 187382) | Deep subsurface microbial communities from Mt. Terri, Switzerland - Autotrophic microbial communities BRH/23 (SPAdes) (version 2) | ecosystem: Environmental > Aquatic > Deep subsurface >...
CGATCTCAAGTACGTTCTCGTAGTCCATGAGCCAGACACCCTCGACAACTGCAAGGCTGTCAACCTGTCCCTGGAACACGTTGGTGACTGCGACCTTCAGAACTGGTACATCGTCCTCATCTGCTACATCGTCTGCCTCGTAGGTCCAGACAACAGTGCCGTTAGATACATCAAGGATCTCATCTTCAACGAACTCTCCATCCTTGGTGAACTCTACCCATACCTTGTCACCCTCGACATCGATCTGCTTTGCAGTAAGTGCATAGCCTTCTGGGAGCTCAAGAGCTGTGCCGGTCCTCAGGGTGTACTTGTCATCTGAGTCAAGGAGCAGCTTGGAGAGCTTGTCAGGAGTTGTGTCGGTCAATGGTATGTACTTCTCTGCGAAAAGACCCATTACATTGAACTGACCATCGAAGTTGTCACTTGTATAGTCGACTCCTTCAATAGTAGTAGTGTATACAAGCTCATTCTCACCAATTGATCTGTCGCTGTTGGTAAGGTCTGAGAGAATGGTCATGGTTTCAGTGGATATGTCGTCATCAAGGTCATAGTAGAATCCCGCAAAGTTAGTTGCGTTTATCTCATATGAAGCACTGTTTGCATCAAAGACAGTACCCCTTACTTCAACACTGGTAGCTGCACTTGCAGATGTAATGGCTAATGCCATTACCATAAGAGCAACTATTACAGTTGTCGTTAATTTAGTCATTTTTGTTCCTCCGTTAGTTCTAATATCAAAGAGTGAGAATTATGGAATAAAGCACGATTTGTGCTTTATGGCTTCAGCCGGACCGGACAATTGCCGAGTTCGTTTATTGCCGAAGGAGAATTCATCACCCTCCTAATCCCGTCATATTGGATTACAAGTGTTCTATTAAACAATTGCCGTATTAAATCTTTTGTGGTCTAATTCCGGGGAATTATCACACTGCACTGGCAAGTATCGATGCATTTGACGGTAAATGTCGAATTTACAGTTCCCACATACGGTAAAGAACGATATGAATGTGAAATCGGCCCTCTTTTACAGGCATTGCGGGGACATACCGTCTGATCGGGATATCACTTGATGGGATTTAACGGCATCTCATCTTTAGCATCTGAAATACCGAAGAATAAGGATTATAGCTGCCATATAATGCAAGAACTGCCAAAATCCATCATAATAATAAGCATCAGTTCAATATATTTATATACACCATACAATAAAAGACATAGCGTTAAAATCATTCATCCACTTTGATCCAAGTATTATTACCAGTTACATGAGCTTGTTGAAATTATTGGTGTCTCAAGGAGTGAAAAAGTAAAATGTTCGATGGTGCAGTTTCTGAGGAAATATCGATGGAAGATGCGGTTAACCGGGTCAAGACAGGCATACCCGGCTTTGATGAGTTGTGCGGAGGCGGGCTTATCAGGGACAGGACCTACCTGATATCCGGCACATCGGGAGCAGGAAAAACGAATTTCTCGATCCAGTTCATATATAACGGCATTACCAAGTATAAGGAGAATGGCATCATAGTTGCGACAGAAGAGCGGCCGGAGCAGATAAGGGAGAACGTCATGAAGTTTGGCTGGGACCTTGAGGAGCTCGAGGAGGAGAACAAGCTGGTCATAATCGACGCGTGCTCCACCAAGATAGGCATCCCGTCGCAGGAAAAATACGTCGACGTAAGGCCTTTTGACATCCGATCCATGATGGACCAGATAATAGCGACCCAGGAAGAGATCAATGCCCGGCGCGCGCTCATCGACTCCACGACATCCGTAAGCTTCTATCTGCAGGACCCGGCTAAAATAAGAATTGAGCTCCTCAAGCTCAGTACCACGCTGGAGGTCATCGGGCTCACTTCGATGATGACCTGCGAACTGGTAGAGGAGGATAACCCTTCCAGGTTCGGCGTCGAGAACTTCGTCACTGACGGGACTATTGTCCTCTACTACAAAAGGCATGAGAATGTGCGCATGAGAAGCATGGAGATATACAAGATGCGCGGCTCCGACCACAGCAAAAAGATCCATCCATACGACATAACGCCTGAAGGGTTCGTCATACACCCGCATGAAGAAGTGTATTCCTCATTCTGAGTATAACCGGAGAAGTACTGCGCCGCATAAGCCAGATCATCCATGACTAATAAGATCTGACAGGCGGTAGCACTTCTCACATCCATTTTTCTTCACTGACACCATATCATCAATCATGCAGGCATAACTCCATGAAGAAGGGAGCGGTAAAATGGAACAACTGAGAACTATCTCCTGTGGAATAGAAAGCCTTGACAAACTGCTGGGAGGGTTCAGAACACCTTCAACGATACTGATAGCAGGGACAGCAGGAGTCGGAAAGACCATACTTTCCCTGCAGATGCTATCCGAGGCAGCCAGGGGCGGCGAAAAGACACTTTATATCCCGATAACCACCGAGAAGGAGCATAAGCTCAAGATGTACCATTCAACACTTGATTTCTTTGATGGTTCTTTCCGGGTACATGCGATAAACCGTCAGCTTTGCGAGAAGGATCCGCTGACCACATTGATAGATATCGGCAATGTAATAGAATCCGTAAAACCCGACAGGCTGGTCATAGACCCGATCACGCCCCTGGGATTTGGATTCGTCGAACAGGAGCGCAGACGTTTCTTCTATACGCTGGATTCCATACTGCAGGAGAGGGATATGCTTACATTGCTGGTAGGAGAACTTGTAAGGGAGGAACTGCACAGATCGGTCATCAGCCACCTTTCCGATGGCATAATATATCTTTCCCGCGCGGATACGGACGCAAGAGCGGACCATCACCTGGAATTCATAAAAATGAGGGGTATCGACCCCGGCAAACGGTCAGAGATCACAGCCTGCAAGTACATCTATGATATAACATCAAGCGGCTTTACCGTCTATCCCCGCCTTAAACCTGAAGAGGACTTCAGGCTGGATGACTCACGGGTCGAGGCAGGCATTCCCGGACTTGATGGAATGCTCGGCGGAGGAATGATCAAATACAGCAGCACACTGGTTGCAGGAAGACCGGGCACCGGAAAGAAGGTATTCGGGCTGCAGTTCATACACCAGGGCCTTCAAAACGGCGAGCCGGGTCTAATAATAACTTTTGAGGATTCCCCCCACCAGTTGCTGATGGATGCAAAAAGGATGGGATGGGACCTGGGGCCATATATGGAGACAGGATTGCTCAGGTTCATCTGCACCAATCCGGGCAATATGTATCCGGCTGAACATTCCATTCGCATAAAGAACAATATCGAAAAGACCGGAGCAATAAGAGTTTTCTTTGAAGGCATCAATAGCCTGGAAATGTCAATACCCGATCATCTGAAATTACGCGGCTACCTGCATTCTCTTACAAGTTACCTGAAAAGCAAGAATATAACCTCACTCTTCACTACAGACACGACCTCTTGTGACTGTCCGGGAGATGAGATGATAGATTTCGCCTACCTGATGGACTCAGTAGTAGTTCTCCATAGCTCCACTGTAAATAGCCGTATGTACATGAATGTCACAAAATCCCGGGGTACCAAACATAAAAACGCGGTAAGGGAATATTCGATCACTGAAGAGGGCATCAAACTGCGTACAGACACCCTTATATGAGAGTTCAGATATTTCCAGGCCGTAAAATAATTAGAGGACAGATAATCGAAGATCAAAAAGCACGTATCCGCTTTTCCACTGAATCTCCAAGGTCTGTTAAACCGTATAAACCATTTTCCTGCATAATAAGACCTTTTTCCATCAGCTCGTCGCTGAGCTTTTTAACGGAAGGGCTGGCTATATGCATATTCTTTGCCAGTTTGTCCACATCCAGTCCATGCTTTGAGCCCAGCAGGGAAAGCAATTTCTGCCGGTTCTTGTTTCCAGTAACAAATCCAATAATTTCTTCCATTTTATCCTCACATCATTATTGACGGCATAGTATAATTATGTTCTCTCCTCAATAAACTTCAGCACTTATAACGGCGGGGAGGCAAGGATACATTTATAAACTGTCATGCATATGTAGGGTTGGCGGGCTAGTCCGGGTAGGCCGGCGTTACCTGTAACCCGATATCGTCGATATGCGGGGGACGAAGCCAAGAGGAGATGTACGGATCATTTTCAAACCTGTGGTCTCAACTGAGAAGCCCCGTCCTGTTTGGATGGTGCTGGTATAAGGGCTTGTTGGAGAACTTGTCTTTATATCTTAACTGCGGGAACCAGTTGAGGACCGGAAGGGAGCAGACCTACCGTGGGCAACTATCGCTTGCAGGGCTGCGGGGTGGAGAAGAGGCCACAGATCACTTGAATATGTGAAGGACAACGACTTGCGGCGTGCCTGCTATTAAAATCCAGAAACATTAAATACATTGGTTACATTTAGAGACGCGTTCTGATAGTGACGAGATAGCCAAGCCCGGTATGGCGCAGGATTGCTAATCCTGTGGTGCTTCGCATCACGGGGGTTCGAATCCCCCTCTCGTCGTCAGCTTTTTGATATATACTGTAGTCCATCAGTCGACCCGAAAGTAACTAATGAGATAGAAGGTATAACTAGAACCATGTCAGATAAGATTCCCCTTCCGGTGTTGAATAACCATCCGGGCATAAAGAAGAAAAAGAGTGCATCGTGCACTTCCTGCGGCACAGGCGGCTGCAGGGGCGGCTTTGGAATAAAGCAGGGGTCTGAGAAGGAAGATGTCCTCAGGCTGATATTTCTGTATCTATTCATGGGGACCATTATATTTGTAGTCTCTTACGGCATAATGAGACTGTTATCAGTTGTAAACGGGTGATGTCACTCTTCCTTAACGTCCGTTATTTCCATCCTTCCATCCTGCGAGGTTCCAGAGGGTAGCGCTGCACTCTGCCGCAGTTCATGCATGTGATGACCAGGCGCCCGTTCTTTAAGCGGACCCTGCAGTTACCCCCGGGTGAAAGGAAAGAGCCGCAATCCTTGCACATCTTCCTTTTCAGTTCCGAAGGAAGGCTTACACGATAACGCATCCCTATCCTTTTTGCAAGAGTGACATATCTGTTGCTTCTTGCCGGACTCTCAGCGTACTCCTTTTCTGCAACCTCGAAGAGATAGGTTATACGCTCGCATGCAATTTCCTTTGCTACTGCCTTATTCTTCTGCCTGTGCTTTGCCATAGGTGACTACCTCTAACGGGTCAAGGATAAATACATCTATATGTGGTGCTTTCGCTCTGACGAGTTCCCTGAACTTATGAGGGTCCGCGTCCCCGGCTTCCGGATTATAATGCATTGGAATGGCCACACGGGGAGAAAGCAGAACTGCCGCCTCGGCTGCATCCTCTTCATTCATTAAGGAAGCTTTGCCGATAGGGAGAATGGCAACATCTACAGAGAAGGACTTCATCTCCTGCATAAGAATAGTGTCACCTGCATGGTAGATCCTCAGACCGCCCAGTTCAATGATATAACCAACTCCTCCCCTCCCATGATCATTGATCATTTCTCCGGGAGCGGCAGGAACCACTTCTATTCCCACCCCCTTTATACGCAGATCCCCGACAAGAGAATCTCCTGCAGCGACCCTTCTTGCATCCCCCCTGAACTCCAGGCCGACGCTTTCCGGGACAAGAGTGGTCGCATCAGGCTTGCGAACCTTGCGGATAGACTCCGGATGACAGTGTTCATTGTGTTCCTGTGTGATCAGGAGGATGTCTGCCATATCCCCGGCAGGAATATCCTCCGCAGGGAGATAAGGATCGATATAGATCACCTTGCCTTCTCCTTTTACCATAAAGCCTGCATGCCCTAACCAGTTAATGACTACACTGCCAATTGTTACGCTCAGATTATCACTTCATCAGCCTTTGCTTCCTATGTTAATAATAGAGATGACGACACCATACGTTTTAAATTTGCTGAGTGCAATGGCAAGATTTATACTGGAAAAGATTACAAGGCACAACTACAAAATAGGGCATGACAGGACAGGCATGAGTGAAAAGAAGATCAATATACTTTGTTCGTCGGCAGATGCAGCAAGCATGAATATCAAAGAGAGACTGCTTTTGCTCGATGAATGGAAAAGTGCGGAGTACGATCCGGGATCATGGGAAGGCCTCTCTTCCGTAGTGGAAAATAAAAGTCACAGGATCATCGAAATAAACCAGCACCATATCTACCAGGACCGCATCGACGAAAAGATGAGATTGCATGGATTTGATACCGATCTCATCATAGTTGCCTCCAAACACAAAAGCAGCGATGGAAGGGCAGTCCTGACAGCACACTTCACAGGCAATGTAAAAACTGCGGATTTCGGGGGGCGCCCTTTTGAGCTGTCGACTCCCTGCCCCTTTATTATATGTTCCATCCTTCGGAAGATGCAGGATCTTGCAGCAGGAACAGGCTTTGAAGTGAATATGGAGTCTACTCACCACGGACCTACGGACATCAGTACTCCCATGGTGTATGCGGAGATCGGGAGCGGCAAAGAACAGTGGTCAGACCCGATTGCCGCAACGATAGTCGCAAAGGCCATCATGGAAGCGCAACCTGAAAAAAAGCCCATAGCCATCGGTTTTGGAGGAGGGCATTACGCAACCAGGCAGACAAAGCTATTGCTGGAAGAAGATATCACATTCGGACACAATTTTCCGGATCATCTGTTAAGCGACATCGACGAGAAGATAATACAGCAAGCTTTTGAAAAGTCGAGGGCGGATTTTGTATATTTCGACAGGAGATCCATGCCTTCCGGAGAGAGGAGCAGGATCGAAAATATAATCCGGAGCCTTGGATATCTGACCCTGCGGGAGGGAGATATAAAGGAAATAAAGGGCATGGAGTGGGAACTTTTCCTGCAGGTCCGCAACATGGCTCAAAAACTGTGTCCTGAAGGAAAGTTCAGGATCAACGGGAGTTTCAGATCCGCAGCCTTCGCAGCTACACAGGCAGGAAAGCAGATAAGCGTATGTGAGGACAGGATAAGCGAACACTTATTACAGGAAACATTCTCAGCAGACCGGGAAGCAATGCAGGGAGTATTGGAAAGACTTGCTCCCATCTACCTTGAGAGGAAGAACGGGACCATACCAGGATATATACTGGGGCCTGGCGAACATATGAAAATAACGACGCAGGATATCATAAATGAATGCATTAAAATACTAAAAGAGCATTATGAAGTTAAATATATTCCAGAGGATAATCTAATGTATATAGTGACTGAAAAGTTCAGTCCCGAAATGGCGAAGGGGCTTGGCATCGGCCCGGGTCCTCTGTATGGAAAATTGGCCAACAAAGAAACAATTATAGTTAATGGAAAGACGATAGGACCGGAAATGGTCCATATGCGAAAGATTAAAGAAATCCCATTGACCATTCGTTAACAATCACACCTGGAATTGAATACACGACTTCTGAGGGAAAAAAGATGAAATCCATAGTAGAAGAGGCACTGGCAAGGTCTGAACAGGAAGCGCATCTTCGCAGTCCAGCCAAAACCCATGACAACAGAGATATTAATGCTGAACTGGAAGAGATGTTGCGCGAATTGCAAACCAATATCAAAGTAATTGGTTGCGGAGGCGGCGGCTCGAACAGTACGCAAAGGATGGCTGATGAAGGAATAAAGGGTGCAGAACTTATTGCGATCAACACAGACGCTCAGCACCTTCTTCAAATAAATGCCGACAGGAAGATACTTATCGGAAGGAAAAAGACAAGAGGCCTTGGTGCCGGCAGCCTTCCGCAGATTGGAGAGGACGCTGCTATTGAGAGCGTAGATGATATTGCTTCGGTGGTGCAGGGAAGCGACATGGTCTTCATAACAGCCGGGCTCGGCGGAGGAACAGGAACAGGCTCAGCTCCCGTAGTTGCAGAAGCTGCAAGAGACGCAGGCGCACTGACCATTGCGGTCGTAACATTGCCGTTCAGTGTTGAAGGGCATGTCAGGCGTACCAATGCAGAAGCCGGCCTCGAAAGATTAAGAGATGTTGCAGATACTGTTATCGTCGTACCTAATGACAAGCTGCTCGAAGTAGTTCCAAGATTGCCACTCCAGGCAGCTTTCAAAGTTTCCGACGAAGTGCTGATGAGAGCCGTTAAAGGCATCACTGAACTTATAACAAAGCCGGGACTGGTCAATCTTGACTTCGCCGATGTGAGGACCGTAATGCAGAATGGTGGCGTTGCAATGATAGGCCTTGGAGAGGCAGACGGAGAAGCAAAAGCAGTCGAATCCGTACAGAAGGCACTACGCAGTCCACTTCTGGACGTAGACATATCAGGAGCTACATCAGCGCTCGTAAACGTTGTGGGCGGACCGGACATGACCATTGCCGAAGCAGAGAGCGTGGTACAGGAAGTGTACAACCGGATAGACCCCGAAGCAAGGCTGATCTGGGGTGCCCAGGTAGACAACTCCCTTGAGAACACAGTACGCACTATGATCGTTGTGACAGGAGTTAAATCTCCGCAGATATATGGTCACGGTGGCGCTAAGAATGTGACCAGGAGATATGGAATAGACTTCGTCAAATAATAGTTTTACCTGCTAGGGACTGCACGGTTGAACAGTGCAAAGCCGTACTGTTCAATCGAAAGGTATTTTATTACATACGCTGTTTAGATGGCTTCATTAACTTGTATTTAGCAGAGTATTTATAATTGCATCATAGGGGTAACTCGAACACCCACTTATTGTCTCGTATTATCTAATATTAATCTCATCAAGCATAACCGGTTGTGAAGTATTTGGCAGAAAATTCATTTGATATAAAAGAAGCTCACAGTGATTTAAATCAGGTCCTTAAGACCTATATTAGAGTACTCAAGCTGACAAAGAAACCTTCCAGGGAAGAGTTTCTGACCATAGCGAAGGTAGCCGGACTGGGAATCCTGGCAATCGGATTTATGGGATTCATAATATATGTGTTACTGGTAGAATTGCCGAGAATGGTGTGAGCATGTCCGGAGATTCTGCTATATTTGTAGTAAAGACCACTGCAAATCAGGAGCGTTCCGTTGCAAATATGATCACCCTGGTCGCACGCAAGGATCATCTTGATATCCGGGCGATCATCGCTCCGGACGAACTTAAGGGATATGTGCTCATCGAAGCTCCCGAGCCAGGCGTTGTGGAACAGGCCATTCAGACGGTCCCCCACGCAAGGACCGTTGTCAAAGGCAGATCGAGCATAGAGGAGATATCACATTTCCTGACTCCAAAACCAACAGTTACAGGTATAACAGAGGGTGCTATCATTGAGATCACATCCGGACCGTTCAAAGGTGAGAGAGCCCGTGTCAAGAGAGTTGATGAGGGCCATGAGGAGATCACAGTGGAACTGTTCGATGCAGTTGTACCGATACCTATAACTATTCGTGGCGACACTGTAAGAGTCCTCAGGAAAGAAGAAGAGAATCATTCCTGATACAATTTATTCATAATCAAAATTCAATGGTGATATTCAAATGGCAAATGTCGTTGAAGCACTGGTCCCAGGAGGCAAGGCAAATCCAGGACCACCACTTGGTCCAGCACTTGGTCCCCTCGGGATCAACGTAAAAGCTGTGATCGATAAGATCAATGAGAAAACAAAAGACTACAACGGAATGCAGGTCCCCATCAAGGTAATAGTTGCTGCGGACAAGAGTTTCGAAATTGAAGTAGGTACACCCCCGACCGCTGCGCTCATCCTGAAAGAACTTGGGCTTGAGAAAGGATCAGGTGCCGCCGGGACCACGATGGTAGGCAATCTCACAGTACCACAGGCTGCCAAGATAGCACGTATGAAAAAGGATGATGTATTAGCATATACCTTAAAAGCGGCTGTCAAGGAAGTCTTCGGATCATGTGTGCCCATGGGTGTCACCGCTGAGGGAATGCACCCCAGAGACTGTCAAAAAGCCATTGATGAAGGCAAATTTGACGATGTGCTGGCAGGCGAATCCTGGTAACCGGGCTTAAATAAGACTTAACCGATAGGTTTAAAACTCTTGTTTAAGTAAAAGGTGCCCGTTAGACAGAGTTTCAGTAACATGACTGAAACTCTAAATAAGCCGTAGTAGACCGCAACGGTCCTGCCGAACGTTATGTTCAAACTACGGGAGGTAAAGAATGGCAGAACAAAATACAATAGAATTTATCAACAGGTTATTGCAGGAGTCCCCGCAGCGTAACTTCGCTGAAAGCGTGGATCTGGCGATAAACCTGAAAAATCTTGACATGAGCCAGCCTAAAAACCGTGTCGATGAAGAAATAATATTACCGCATGGTTTAGGGAAAGACCTCAAGATCGCTGTTTTTGCAAAAGGCGAGGTCGGACTCCAGGCAAAGGAAGCAGGCGTCAGATATGTATTCACTGATACGGACATTGCTGACCTCGGTGCAGACAAGTCACGTGCGAGAACTATCGCAAACGAGTGTGACTTCTTCATTGCTGAAGTTCAGTACATGGGCCAGATCGGTAAGAGCCTGGGTGCGATCCTCGGTCCGAGAGGAAAGATGCCAATACCCTTGCCACCGGGCAAGAACGTAGGGGATCTTGTAAGCAATGCAAAGAACTCGATAAGGATCAGATCCAAGGACAGGCTTACATTCCACGTTTCGATTGGCCGCAAGGATATGGATGTCAAGAAACTGGCAGAGAACATGGAAACAGTTCTGAACAGGGTCGAGCAATCCCTTGAGAAGGGAAAGCATAACATAAAGTCAATTTATGTTACGACGACCATGGGTAAATCCGTGAAGGTGGTATAAATGGAAGACATTCACCACGCAGAGCATGTTCCTCAATGGAAGAAAAAAGAAGTTGAGGAGATCAAGGAACTTGTCAAGAAGTACCCTCTGTTCGGAGTAGTGGGCGTCACCGGAATCCCTGCCAAGCAGCTTCAGAAAATGAGAAGGGACCTTCAAGGTACCGCTTTTTTGAAAGTTGCAAGGAACACACTTATAAAAAGGGCATTTGATGAATCCAGTGAAGATATCAGGAAGATGGATGAGTACATTGACGTACAGACCGCCCTGATATTCACTGAGCAGAACCCGTTCAAACTTTACAAGCTGCTTGAACAGAGCAAAAGTCCCTCACCCATAAAGGGAGGAACTGTTGCACCTATGGATATAATCGTTCAGGCAGGTCCGACAGGTTTCCCACCAGGCCCCATACTCGGAGAAATGCAGGCTGTAGGAATACCTGCAGCTATAGATGCCGGGAAAGTGGTAGTGAGGGAAACAAAGACAGTTGCAAAGGAAGGAGAGGTCGTCTCACAGAAACTTGCAGCTATGCTCACAAGGCTTGAGGTCTACCCCATGATAGTGGGTCTTGATCTCAGGGCAGTCCTTGAAGAAGGAGTAGTTTATAAACCGGATGTCCTGGCTATAGATGAGACAAAATTCTTATCAGATATTGCTATGGCAGCCCGGCAGGCACTCAGCCTATCAGTAAGTGCAGCATACCCGACCGCAGACAGCATCCGCACTATCATTGCAAAGGCTACAACAGAGTCACGCAACCTTGGTATCTATGCAGTTGTGCTTGAGCCGGACATCATGGATGCCCTGCTCGGAAAAGCATATTCACAGATGCTTGCAGTCGCATCTGCAGCCTCAGAAGTTAACGAGGAAGCGGTCGATGATGAGCTGAAAGAGACCCTTGGAGCAAGGGCAGCAACATCAGCGGTCACAACCGAGGCAGCTGTAGCTGAGACAGTTGAGGAAGAAGAGGAAGAGAACAGCGAAGAGGAAGGAATGGCCGGCCTCGGAGCACTCTTCGGATGAATAAGAAACTGACATATTACGGAATTTACAATAACAGACAACAGGTGATTTCACATGGAATACATATACGCAGCACTTTTATTGCACAAAGCAGGTAAAGAGATTTCAGAAGCAACAGTCACTGCCGTACTTGAGGCAGCAGGCGTACAGGTCAACGATGCACGCGCAAAGGCACTCATAGCAGCCCTTGAAGGCGTCGACATCGAAGAGGCAATGGCAACAGCAGCAGTTGTAGCAGCA
>Ga0209347_1005484_pt1 | contig 12000 bp, 12 predicted proteins | sample AutmiccommuBRH23_FD_187382 | JGI IMG/M metagenome (GOLD analysis project Ga0209347, IMG submission 187382) | Deep subsurface microbial communities from Mt. Terri, Switzerland - Autotrophic microbial communities BRH/23 (SPAdes) (version 2) | ecosystem: Environmental > Aquatic > Deep subsurface >...
TGTTTTGGTACTTCCCTAGTTGAATTACTGCCAACTAGTTGTACCTTGTCTATATTACCGTTAATTTCCTCTGATATTTTGTCCCTGCCTATAACATTAATTCCGCCCAGACTATTTACCCGTGTTTGTTCCCCGCTGCCATCCAGTACTGTCACCGAGGAGTCAAAGACCATGTCAAATTTGGTACTTCTTAGGTCAAATAGTTTTCTAATCATATCACGTTCAACAACAGACGCTCCTTGGTCACCCCTTAATGTAATTGCCGTCACACGCCCGGACAAAGTATCACTTTGGCCATCAGATTGCAAACGAGATAAAGATATGGCCTGTAAACTGCCTACATTAATTGGTTGCATTTTTCTGTTTTCCTGAGCCATCTTATTCCATTGAGAAATTGACGAATAAATTTGTTCCCGGCCAAAAGATTTTTCCCATGAATATGTAACTTTGGGCCAGTCACTAACCTGAGGTTGAAATTGTGCTGCGTATTGGTCATATGGAGAAGTCACCGCCTTTATGTAAGGTAATTCTTGCTCCCAGACATTTTCGCTGTTCTCCGTATAACCGCCCGCATTTGAATGGAAATACGCCTGAATTACTTGGCCATCAAACAAAATCACTTGTCCTTTAGTATCATCTACAGCTTGTCTTACCCGTTCTGTTTCCGGCTTAAAACCGCGGTAGACTTGACTATTAATATCTGTGCCTAAATCCACATTGCCCCGAGCTCCTTTTAGAGCTAAGGCATAAGACCTGCAAACCACGGCCTGCGCTCTTAGGGCTTCCATATTAGCATAGTTACCAATTTCCTGCCCAACAACCCCATAAAGATATTCCTCAACGTCAATTTTGTTTACGGGAAGTACCCCTTCCGCCATATTGACTGCAACAAAGTCGCCGCGATAAACAGTGTTACTGTAACTGAAAAGGTGTAAACCTTCTCCCTTGGCCGCCAAAACAACCGGCCCATCATAAGGAGTATCCAATTCTTTTCCCTCTATGAATACTTTAAGATTGGGGCCGACTTTTTTTGTCGTCAGCAGCACTCCTTTATCTAATGTGGTAATCGGCAGATTAGTTGCCCCATCTATTAATTGGTATGAGCCCTCAGTCACTCGCACATTAACTTTGGCTTGAGAAATAGGGGCTAGTCCTACCCTAACGGTAGAAATAACTTCATGTTGAGCCATCGCATGCCCTGTAAAAATTATAATAAATACTGCTATTAAAGCAATTAGAATTGAGAGTTTTAATTTCATTATGAGGCACCTCTTTTTCCCCGAACCGTTTTTCATCGTTTACTCCATCCTAAGATTCGACAAAAAAAGAGGGAGTCCTTTTTTTAGTCTCCCTCTGGTAAAAATTGTTCACCTAAATATATAGACGTTAGGCCTCAGTATCCCTTTTTGCTTTTCTTCCTTTAACGCACCTTCCTGCCGCTCATAGTGCACCTCTTTATTTCGGCCTTGATTTTTTAGTTCTTCCCTTTTAGTCTCATTTGCCTCTTTCTTTTTCTGCTTTAAATTTTCCAATTTTTTATCATTCGTCCGTTCTTCTTCATCGTCATTGCCATTGTTAGGACCAGTTTTGTCGAAATCTTTTTCTATCTCATCTTCATCTTTTTCGTAAAATTCCTTCTGTTCCTTCCCTCTGTCATCTCGCCTTTCTTCCGTTTTGTTTTCATCTTTTTCTTGCTTTTCTTCTTTTTTCTCTATACCTTTGGAACTTTTCTTCGGTTCTTGATAGTCTACTCTATTTTTTTCCTCTTCTTCTTTTTGTTTCTCTTTTGGTTCTTTAAATAACTTTTTATAGTCTTTATCTTTCAATCGTTTATCCTTTTCCGCCCGGCTAATTATGTAGCCAGGATGACCTCCGGCGGCTTTGATAACATTAGCAATACTGCCCTTAGCCATGCTTTCCCGCGTTACATTTAAGTCTTCCTCTTGCGCTTCCAAAAGGATAGCATACTTCCCTGGAGAAAGCCCCGACTTATTTGCCTCTTGACGCAAGTTTTTCCCTACTGATACTGCAGCAACTTGAGGCGAAACTGACGTTACTTTCTTTTTCACCACTTCCTTTAATCGTTCACGCAATGCTTTTTCCTTTTTTTCATCTTCCTTAAGAGAAGTTACCCCAAATAAGACTGCACTGTCGTTAGTTCGTAAGTAGCCGAGGTTATGTGCAGCACCTATTAGTTCTCCTACTGCGTCATCTAGTTTCTTTTCCATGAGCGAAACATTACTAAGCAACTGCTCTCCGTCTTCGTTTAAAGCAACTACTTCCTTAACTATGTCCTGGTTGGATACAGCCAACTCTACGCTAGGGTTAATATCCACAGATACATATGCATATACTTCTCCAGCCGGGAAAAACATTTGAGATCCTAAAGTAGCTCCGGAAATAACTAATAGCATTAATACTGCAGCAGCAAGCCAATATGGAAGAGTTCGTTTACTTTCTGGAAGTGTTATTTCTTCGCCAACTTTAGCGCCTAAAAAATTATATTCCTTAAACTCTCCTTCGGGAGTGATAACTACTGTTTTTTCTCCCTCAACTGACATAACTAAGCCCTTATTCTGACCCATAGGCTCACCCCTTTTTTACGTTTATGACTTCTCAGTCATGTGTGTGTTGGAAAAGGCATAACTTTTCAAACTTCCTCTTAAAGCACTTTCTTTATGTACTCCTGTAGATATCTATAATCACTATCCAAAATAAGCACAACCGCAATAATATATTTTCTCTGCCTTTCTAAAGTCTTACGACTGACCGAAGTCACCATAGACAATTCCTTTAAAGGCAGCACTTTTTTCTGAAAAAAATAATCACGCAAATACTGAGTTTTCACTATTAAGGACGCAACCTCCATTGCCCGACGTCTTGCGGTCTCATGTTTTGGTGAAGATTTAACTAAATCACTAAAATTAATTCCAAACGCCCCTAAGTTCTGCTGAAAAACAGCAATTTCTTCCCTTTTTTCTTTGGTTTCTTGGCTTTCCAAGTATTGTTCTTGGGCTTTATTTGCCTCTATACGCAGCATCCCCTGCTGGCCGTCATTATTCAGACTCGAAATAGGAATGGAAGTATTTCTGGACTGTTTTCGAAAATAATCAATTAACCGGCGCCGTATAACTTGTTTAGCAAAGGATAGAAAAGAAACCCCTTTTGTTGCATCAAAACTATCTATAGCTTCATCGAAAGCCATCATGGCTATACTTGCTTCATCATCTTCCCCATAGTGTATATAACGCCCGGAGACTTGGGCGGAGGCTTTTAAAATAAACGGTCGATAAGCTTCTATTAAAGTGTTCCTACTGTTGTCGTCACCATGTTGCGCACTCTTTAACAACTGGTCCAGGTTGGTACCAGACACCCTTTTCACCTCTCTTATCATATATTTCGCCTTCGAAAAACAAATGCTGGGGGTATACATTACGCCAACCCTGCAAAAAGGCAAAATTAAAAAAGCCAGAATCTCATAATAATAGTAAAGACATGGCCCTCACCTAATAGGCCACTTATACTATATTCTCAGTCCTGGCTCTTTACTCCTGTTTGTTTTTCTTCCAAACTTTACCTGCGAAAAAGCAAGTTAAGAATTATTGTTAAAATAATACTTAAAACTATACTTGTAACCACAGGGAAATAAAATGTAATATTTCCTTTTCTTACAAATATATCCCCTGGCAGTCTACCTAGAGAGAAAAATTTTCCGCCTAAGAGTAGAACACCACCGATGATAAGCAATAAAACGCCTAAAATTATTAGCATCTTTCCTATTCCTGAAATATCAAACATCTCTATACTCCCATCCTAGTAGACATTCTGAAAGTGTGGTTTTTAAACAGTTAGAATTCAAGTTTATTTTGCTTAATATCTTCTCTTGTTTTCCCGAAATATTCATACGCACTTTTAGTAGCCATTCTTCCACGGGGAGTCCTATTAATAAAACCCTGCTGTAATAGAAACGGTTCATAAACATCATCAACAGTACCAGCTTCCTCACCAATGGTAGCCGCTAGTGTTTCCAAGCCCACCGGACCTCCATCAAATTTATCAATAATAGCCAGCAACATTTTCCTATCTACGCTGTCTAACCCCAAACTATCTACTTCCAACATTTTCAGGGCAGCATCGGCTACATGTTTTGTTATCTCACCTTGGGCGCGCACTTCAGCATAATCTCTAACACGTTTTAGCAACCTGTTAGACACACGCGGCGTACCCCGGGAACGACGCGCAATTTCCGAAGCTCCTTCCGGCTGTATCTTAACTTTTAAAATCGAGGCAGCTCTTTCTACTATGGTTTGTAAATCTTGATTAGTGTAAAAATCCAGCTTACAGATGACACCAAAACGGTCCCGCAGCGGTGAAGTTAATAATCCTGCCCTGGTAGTCGCTCCTACCAGGGTAAATGGCGGAATATCCAAGCGAATTGATCTCGCACTTGGGCCTTTACCTATTATTATATCCAAACAATAGTCTTCCATTGCAGGATACAGCACTTCTTCCACACTACGATTCAATCGATGAATTTCATCGATGAACAGTACATCGCCCTGGTCCAGATTTGTTAAAATAGCCGCTAGGTCTCCAGGCCGTTCTATGGCTGGTCCTGAGGTAGTGCGTATTTGAACTCCCATTTCCTGGGCTACAATATTTGCCAAGGTAGTCTTTCCCAAGCCCGGTGGCCCGTAAAGGAGAACGTGATCCAATGGTTCCTCCCTTTTTTTTGCTGCCTCAATAAATATCCCTAGGTTCTCTTTGACTTTTGATTGACCAATATATTCCTTTAGTGACTTGGGGCGCAATCCATTTTCCAAATCCATATCTTCATCTTTTAGTGATGACGAAATAACCCTTTCCTCATTATCCATAATAGCGCACTCCTTAATGACCTGCTAATTGTTTTAAAACTTGTCTTATAATGCTCTCAATCCCTGCATCATGACTGCTATCAATAACCTTATTTACAACAGGCATTACCTCCGCTGAGGAATAGCCTAATGCTTCTAGGGCTTCCAATGCTTCCCCCATAAGACTACCTTCTGCCGTAGATAATGAACCATCTAAGGAGACTGCCGCTTGAGACAAGCCAACTTTCTTTGCCAACCTATCCTTCAACTCTATTACTAATCTTTGAGCTGTCTTCTTACCAACACCAGGTACCCTGGTAATAGTCTTTACATCTTCGGACATTACAGCGTGGGAGAATTGATCCACTCCCAAGGTTGATAGAACAGCCAACGCCCCTTTCGGCCCTATGCCTGATACGGAAAGAATTAACTTGAAGAGCTTCAGTTCATTAGAATTAGGAAAACCAAACAGCTGGACCCCATCTTCTTTTAGATGATAATGGGTATGAAGTTCAGTTATTTGACCCTTTACAAAGCTGTTTAAGTGTTTCGTTGGGACATATATTTCATAACCGATACCACCTGTTTCCACAACTATGCTTTCTTCATTAGCAAATATCATCGTACCTTTAATGTATGAAATCATCTTGTTTCTCCTTTTGCCCGCAGTTGTCTCGTCAATTTATAGGAATGAGCGTGACAGATACTGATGGCTAATGCATCCGCTACATCATCGGGCTTAGGTATTTGATTCAATGCCAGAAAAGTCTGCACCATTTTTTGTACCTGACTCTTTTGGGCACGCCCATAACCTACAACCGATTGTTTTACCTGCAGCGGTGTATACTCAAAAACTGGAATGTCTTTATTTGCTGCCGCTAGCATAATAACCCCCCGGGCATGTCCCACCGCAAGTGCCGTCCTAATATTTTTATTAAAAAACAGCTGTTCTATGGCACATGCTTCCGGTCGAAATTCATCAATAAGATCAATCATATCATTATGTATAAGCTGTAATCGTTCCGCTAAAGCTAACTTTGAAGAAGTACGAATACAGCCGTAATGAATTGGCTTAAAATTATTACCTTTATTATCTATGATACCAAAACCCGTAATAGCCGTTCCAGGGTCAATCCCCATTATTAGCATTTTCATTCCTCCCCCGAATAACTTCGACATACTGAACAGGTATCCTTCTAATGAAAAAATAGAATATAGGAGACAGTAGACAAAAGTCAGGAGACAGCAGTCAGGAATCATAATAAAAAAAAAGAACAGGCACAAAACACCTGTTCTTCTTTTCTGCTTATTATTCGGTCTTTATTGTTGCTCCTATTTTCTGTCTTCTGTCTCCTACATCTCTTATTGATATTCATCCAAAGAGTCCAATGTTTCCTTTAACCTTGTCACACTATCAAAGTCCAATTCGCCCTGCCTAACTTGTTCCTGCCAATCAAAGGGCAGGTTAGCTACGGGAATATCCGTTATTTGTTTAATATGGGTATTAATGCCCGGTGGTCCTTGAAAAACAGCTACTAACTTTCCTACAGAGCCCAAATGAGTCTTTGATGCATCAGCAGGACAAAAACCATCAATGTATTTTGTAAACTCAGTTATATTATCTTTGGTATTAACTGCCCAGCCATCATCAGATTCCAAGACTTCCTTTATACTTTTTAGTTCAAGATCTTGAACCTCAGGCGGCAGTTCACCAATTACGGTATGCCCGCAAACCAGGTACTTATACTTCACTAGATACTCGGCCTGTCCGTAAGCGGTGCTGATTTCTGTAATGGAATCTACTTCGGCCTGCCCATTGAACGGAAGCTTAAAATTTGCAAATGTATCGTTTACTGCTAAATATACTAGGACAAAACTAAAGGCTGTTGCCAAAGTAAAGGTAAATAAAACATGGCGATACTTCTTAAGCATAAACATCTCCTCCTGATAGTAAGAGGTTATTTTAAGCTAGTATCCCCATTTATTAAAAAAACTAAACATAAAAGCTTGAGAACAACAATTCCCAAGCTAGTTAATAGTATCCACTAAGCTATCATCAATATCAAAGTTTGCATAAACGTTCTGAACGTCATCCTGGTCTTCCAGCACTTCCATTAACTCCAGCAATTTTTTTGCATCATTTTTGTTTACTATTTCTACGGTATTTTTCGGTATCATACTGAGTTCTGAAACATTAAACCGCAAGCCTTGATTTATCAATTGCCGCTTAACTTCTTCAAGACTGTCAGGTTCCGTAGTTATTTCAAGCGTATCTTCCTCAATACTGACATCTTCTGCCCCGCATTCTATGGCCATAAGCATTAATTCCTCATAATCCATATCTTCTGTAACATCCGCTGCCAAGTAGCCTTTCCTATCGAACATCCATGCTACACAGCCGGATTCTCCAAGATTACCACCATGTTTAGCAAAAAGATGTCTGATCTCAGCTGCAGTACGATTACGGTTATCAGTTGCCACGTCCAGGAGTATCGCCACTCCGGCAGGTCCATAGCCCTCATAGGAAAACTCTTCGTAGACTACACCTTCAATTTCACCAGTTCCTTTTTTTATTGCCCTATCAATATTGTCATTTGGCATATTAGCTTCTTTTGCCTTCTGAATTGCCGCTTTTAAACGGGGGTTTAACTCTGTATCCCCACCACCATGCTTGGCTGCAACAGTAAGTTCTTTTGCAACTCTAGTAAAGACTTTGCCTTTTTTTGCATCCACTCTTGCTTTTTTATGCTTAATATTAGCCCATTTTGAATGGCCAGCCATATTGGTGCCCTCCCTTACAACTAGTGTTAGAATTCAAATGCAGGCGGCATGCTTCGCTTATGTGCACTATTTTTGTGAAGTCTTTCAGCTATTTCTTTAACCTTAGCAGAACCCGTACCGTTTAAAATATAATCGTCTAACTCTTCATAAGTTATCTGCATTTCGCTTTCATCAGTCTGTCCTTCCCATAGACCGGCAGTAGGCGGTCTGGTGACAATGCTCTCCGGCACACCCAAAAAACGCGCCAGCTCTCTCACCTGCGTTTTGACAAGTCCACCAATAGGTTCAACATCAACACCGCCATCACCATATTTAGTAAAGTAACCCGTAAATAACTCACTTTTATTGCCGGTTCCAATAACCAAATAATTATTTTGGGCTGCATAAAAATAGAGCGTTGTCATCCGTAAGCGAGGTTTAATATTTGCCTTAGCCATCCTGGTACCATCCGGGGTGAGGCTATTTAGCAATGTCAGGTAAGTCTCTGTCAGGTCCACTTTTAAGTGAGGCATATCAAATTTCTGCGCTAATTCTTCAGCCATAGCAGCATCTTTAGATGTACTCTGACAGGGCATAATAATCCCCAAGTTGTTATTTGGAAACGCTTCCTGACTCAATACTGCTACTACTGCCGAGTCGATGCCGCCTGATAAACCAACCACTGTACCTTTTGCGCCAGCCTCAGATACCTTATCTCTTATCCAATTAACGGTTTTTTCTTTAACTAGAGCTAATTCCACTTTATTACCTCCTCGTATATTAACAAAACCAATCTAATATTTCAATTATATAATTTCTTCCATAACAGAACAAGGGCCTATTAGGCCCTTGAGATAAAAGAAAAAGAATTCATTATTCATCTATACCTTTAAACAGCTCTGTTGTTAAATAACGCTCACCGGTATCGGGTGCAATAACCAATACCTTTTTCCCTTGCCCAAGCCTTTCAGCAACCTGTATTGCGGCCCAAACCGCTGCCCCGCTGGAAATCCCTAATAGCAGCCCTTCTTCTCTAGCCAGTTTTCTTGCCGTAGCCATGGCATCCTCATTTGAAACCGTTTCAACCTGGTCTATAACGTTCTTATCCAACACTTCCGGTATAAATCCGGCACCGATACCTTGTATTTTGTGAGGCCCTGGGCTACCACCGGAAATAACCGGTGAATCCTTGGGCTCAACTGCAACAATCTTAATATTCTTTAGCGCCTGCTTTAGCGCACTTCCCGCACCGGTAATTGTCCCTCCGGTTCCCACTCCTGCTACAAATGCATCCAAGTCAGGGATTTGTTCAAGGATTTCCTGACTTGTGTGTGTTTTGTGGACCTGGGGGTTAGCCGAATTTTCAAATTGCTGCGGCATGAAATAACCGTCTTGAGAAGCAAGTTCCCCAGCCTTAGCCACTGCACCTTTCATTCCTTCACTGCCAGGAGTCAATATGAATTCGGCACCATATGCAGCCATTAACTTGCGCCTTTCAATACTCATAGTATCTGGCATAACTAAATATATACCATAACCCTTGGCCGCGGCAATCATTGCCAAGCCAATACCAGTATTTCCACTGGTAGGCTCCACAATTGTCATACCAGGCTTCAATTTGCCTTCTTGTTCGGCTCTTTCAATCATGCTAAGAGCAATCCGGTCTTTAACACTTCCGCCTGGATTAAATCCTTCCAGCTTAACAAAAACATCTGCCCCTTCGGTAGGAACCAGTCTATTCAACTTTACAATCGGTGTCTGTCCTATTAATTGAGAAATATCTGTTGCAACTCGCATATTTATCTTTATCCCCTTTCATTTCATAGTATTCTTATATGATTTAGGGGTATTATATCAGAAGGACTTTTTTATGTCAATTTATTATGTGCCTCCCCCTGTGTAATAAATATTCCCCATCCTTTACAATCCTTAGTTTAAAGGCATCTTACTTTGTATGGAATCTAGATATTATTTCTACCGCAGACCGGACAGGCTTGTAGAGTGAGAGGTACCTCCAATGAACATTCTTCCATCAGTTCCCTGTTTTTAAGTATCTCCATTGTCGGGCCATCAGCAGCTACTTTCCCGTCTTTAAGAACTATTGTTCTTTCGCAAAGCTCAAATACCATGTCCATGTCATGACTTGTAATAATTTTTGTGTGAGTAAAACCTTGAAGCAATTTTATTAACCTGCGCCTTGATTTCGGATCAAGAGCAGAAGTTGGTTCATCCATAACAAGAACATCAGGTTTCATGGCCAAAACAGTTGCAATAGCTACAGCACGCTTCTCCCCACCCGAAAGCTTATAAGGGGGTCTGCCTTTCAAATGCAACACACCCACCGTATCAAGAGCCTCTTGCACCCTCTTTTGCACCTCTTCCTCAGGCAGTTGATAATTACGTGGACCAAATGCTACATCATCATAAACTGTGGTCATAAATAACTGGTCGTCAGGATTCTGAAAAACCATTCCTACACTCTGCCGTATTACGGGTAATGTTTTCTTGGTTACCGGTACATCACCCACATTAACTTCTCCTTCATTTGGAAATAAAATTCCTACCAGATGCATCAGCAACGTAGATTTACCTGCACCATTTGCACCTACGATTCCAACGGATTGTCCATGTGTTATAAGAAAGTTCACTCCATTTAAGGCCTGCCGCCCGTCAGTGTATTGATATTTTAGCCCGTTTACTTCGATTTTATGATGACTCATTATTTGCCTACCCCTATCATTAGTGACCCTATCAATTCAGAGATGTTGAAGTAACGTATTATTAAAAAATAAACACTCCATCCACTAAAATATAAAAAGTCCTTAAATTGTATTCCTAGCTCTCTCCCAACATTATACTCACCCTTAAATCCCCGGCAGCACATTGAGTAATAAACACGTTGGGCTCTATCCAAAGTCCTGATTAATAGCTGTCCAGTTAATGAACCCCAATTACTAAAACGAATGCCTTTTTCTCTTGGGCTGCGTAGTGAATATGCACGTAGTATACGGCCAACTTCTTCAATCAACACAGAAATATATCTGTAAGTTAACAGAAACTGCAATATAAAAATTTTCGGTACCCAAATCATCCTCAGCGCTAAAGCGATTTTAGTTATTCCGGTAGTAGATATCAGCAATAGGGCCGCCAGTGCAGTTAATATCCCTTTAACTAAAAGGGATAAAAAGGAAACCCATCCACTAGAAATGACGATCCATGGCATGATAATCATTGGGTCCTGGTTAATAATAGGGTTAAATACTCCTATACCTATTATTAAAGGTGAAACTAAAAGCACTCTTTTAGCTATGGTAATTACTGGTATATCTGCCAAGGCTATTACAATAATCGGGTAAAATATTAGCGGAATTAAACCGCTTAATTCATATCTACCAAAAGATACAGTTACTATTAAGTATACTCCAGTTGTCATTACCTTGGCCAGCGGATGTATTTTGTGTATCACTGTCTTTTTTTCTGCTAGCTCATCAAGTAATCTGATATTATACAATGATTGTGTTATATTTGACATTCTTTCCTCCTGCCTGCCTATTAGTATTACTGCAGTAGGGCAAGTCACGTTTTCGTTTCAATTACTTAGATAATGTCTTGTCTTTTCCCTTTTTTAACAAAATAAATAACCAAACCAGTTATCCCAGCCAAAAGTAGGGTCATCAAACCACCAATCAGTCCAGATGCACTAGTCCCCAAATCAATGCCCGCCCAGAAGCCACCAGTTTCCTTCGTTTCTTCAATTACTTTCTGTTCCTGATTTTTAAATCCGTAATCAGGCAAAAACGCTATTTTTTCTTGAACAGATGCTATAGTTTCATAAATTCCTCCAGAAGCATTTAGTTCCTCCTTACCTGAAGCATTTAGCATTGACCATTCCAACCCATCGGGATGTGTTGAAGCAAACCAGGAAAAAATGCCACCAAACATGATTGCAGCAACCGCAAGCCCAGCCACTACTTTCCTTAGCGAAACACTACCTAAGGGTTTTCCTGAGGCTGCCCTCTCTACAATTTCGGGACGTGCCTTCCAGATAAAACCAACTACTGTAGCAGTAATCAATCCTTCTACCAGACCAATGGCAAGGTGAATTGGCTGCATTAACATGGCAAAAGTTCCAAATGGCAGCTCAATCTTACCGGAAATAATTGTCTGAAGCACTACACTAAACGAACCAATCTGAAGACCGATAACTGCAGCAAGAATTGAGCCCCAGAGTAATCGTCCTTGAGAATATCCTTTACTTGTAATCCATCTATATACCAGAGGATATGCAACAAAGCATGTATAAAACCCAAGATTAAAGATGTTACTCCCTAGTGCAAGCAGTCCCCCATCTGCAAAAAACAACGCTTGGATTGACAGAATAGAT
>Ga0209347_1005485_pt1 | contig 11999 bp, 13 predicted proteins | sample AutmiccommuBRH23_FD_187382 | JGI IMG/M metagenome (GOLD analysis project Ga0209347, IMG submission 187382) | Deep subsurface microbial communities from Mt. Terri, Switzerland - Autotrophic microbial communities BRH/23 (SPAdes) (version 2) | ecosystem: Environmental > Aquatic > Deep subsurface >...
CGTCGACGCGCGCGAGGGCGTGCTCGACGGGGAGCCGGCGCGGGACGACGGTGGGGCCCCGTCGGCCGGTGCGACATCAGCTGCTCCGGTCGTCCCGGCCACGCGAGCGCCGGTGCCGCCCTGGGCGGGCTCCGGCTGGAACGGCTGAGCGAGGAAGACCCAAGCGGCGACGACCAGCACGAGTGCGGCCGCGACGAGGGCGGTCACACTCCGCGGGGTGGGCGTCACAGTCCCTCCTGCTCGACTCGTTGGCGGATCGGGCCGCCGACATGACGCAGGGGCCGACGGTCATCCGACCGGCGGCCCCTGACGATGACTCAGCCGTCGGCGACCACGCGGCGGCGGCGGACCGCCTCGGAGGTCAGGATGCCCGCGGCGCCCAGCAGCAGGCCCGTGCCGATGAGGCCGTTGACCGGGACGGAGTCGCCCGTGCCACCCGCCGGGCCGCCGCCGGTGTCCGGCGCGCCCGGTCCGGGCGTCACGCCGCCACCCGCACCCGGAGGGGTCGTCCCCGGCGGCTGCTCGGGCGGGGTGGTGCCCGTCGTCGTCTCGGTGGTCGGAGGCGTCGTCGTCTCGGTGGTCGGAGGCGTGGTCGTCTCCGTGGTCGGCGGCGTCGTGGTCTCCGTGGGAGGCGGCGGGAGCTCCGGCGGGCACACCGGCTCGGGCTCGCCCTCCTGGCCACCGCCCGGCTCGCCGTAGCCGATCACCACGGAACGGCCCTGAGCATCCTGGAACGGCGCTCCGATGACCGGGGGCCCGTCGATCGCGTTGACCGACACGAGGATGGGGTTCTGTCCAGTCTGCAGACGCTCATCCACCCCCGGTGTGCCCACGTACTTGCAGACGTAGACCCACTGGTTGTGCTCGTCGGCCGTGGCCGACGTAGCGCTCGAGAGGGCGAGTGCACCCGTTGCGGCGAAGGCGACGGACGTGATGAGCGAGACCGCTCTCCGGCGCATACCGATCGTGGTCGTCATGACAGATCCCCTAACTCCAAGTTTTCAGCGCCTGTTGGCACCCCCGACGGCGCCGGTCGCGTGAGCCCCGTCCGTGGAGGGAGGGCACAGGTCAGTCCTACCCACTTTCGCGGAGCGGCACCACCCGCGGGCGCCGGACGTCACCCGGTCGTTAGGTGACCCGCGCTCGGCGACGCTGCGCGGGGTCGACTGGGCTGCCCGACCCGCGCGCTCACATCGCTCGCGCGACGCTGCGACGCAGGGCCCATGCGCCGGCGCCCAGGGCGACGAGGGCCATCGCGGCGAGCGCCCCGAGCTGCGGCAGGATGTCGACGAACGCGGCGTCGTGGCGCTGGATCTGGGCGAACGCCTCGTAGGCCCACGAGTGCGGCGTCACCTTCGAGACCGTCCGCAGCGTGTCGCTGAACAGCTCGAGGGGCACCATTCCGCCGCCGAGCCCGGCGAGCACGAGACCGAGTCCGACCCCGACACCTGAGGCGGCGCCCTCGTTGTCGAGGACCGCGCCGAGGACCATCGCGGCCCCGGCCGACACGGCCGAGAAGACGATGATCACGGCCCCGGTGAGCCACCGGTTGCCCCAGTCCACGCCGAAGAGCAGTGCTGTGGCGACCGCGATGTACGCCGCTTGGAAGAGGGCGATGATGAACCGGCCCCCGGCCTGCCCGAGGAGCACCTGGCCGGACGACACGGGGGCGGCGAGCGCACGCCGGATCACGCCCTGGCGTCGCGCCTGGATCAGGGTGGCGGCGCCGGACAGGGAGGAGAGGAAGGTGAACAGGAGCACCATCGATGACGCGCCGAGGTCGAACTGCCCCATGCCGGAGAACTCCTGGGCGAGCTGGTCGATGTCCTCGATGCGCACGGTCGGGGTGGTGACCTGCGCTCGGGCGGCAGCGAGCGCCGGCCTGGCCGCGTCCGCGCGCACGCCTCGGTCGACGAGGGCAGCGACTTGAGCCTGCTCGAGTGACACCCTGTCGATGGCAGCCCGGAGGACCTGTTGCGCGGCGAGGGCCGCCGACTGGGAGCTGCGCAGGATCTCGAGGTCCACGGGCTCGCCGGCGGCGAAATGGGCGTTCGCGCCCTCCGGGACCCGCAGGCCGACCGTGGTGCGGCCCCGGGCCACCTCCTCGACGACGTCGTCCCAGTCGCCGGAGCCGACGACCAGCTGGCCGGTCTCGAGCTGGGCCACGATCGCCTGTCGGAGGGGCCCGGACTCCCCGGCGACGCTGACCCGTCCGGTGGACGCGTTGCTGCCGAACTGGGAGCCGATCACCACGACGAGCATCAGCGGCATGAGGAAGACGAAGAAGATGTTCGACCGGTCGCGCAGGAAGCGGCGCAGCTCGGCTCCGGCGATGGCGAGCACGGGCCGCAGTCGCGTCATTGCCCGGCCCCTCGGTCGGGGATCAGTCGCGCGACGACGAGGACCACCGCCGCGAAGGCAAGCAGCGTGAGCAACGGCGTGCCGAGGCCCGCCAGTCCCCCGCCGCCCGCCGTGATGCCGAGCCCCCGAGTGAATGCGGACACCGGGTTGAGGTCGAGGACCGAGCCGATCCAGCCACTGGCCGTGATGGGGAAGAAGGCGCCACCGGCGATCCCGAGTACCAGGGCGATGATCGACTGAGCGATGTTGGCCTGCTCGACGGTGCGTGCCACCCGGGCGATGACGAACATCAGCGACGTCGCCGCGGTCACGGCAGCGACGATGAGCACCGCGACCGCGAGGGGCGAGCCGAAGCCGACCTCGAAGAACCAGCCCCCCACGGCGAGCAGGATCGTCGTGGCGACGATGCCGAGAATGAAGCTGACCAGGGCCTTGGCGGTGACGATCGTCCACGCCGGCATCGGCATCGACCTGAGCCGGCCCAGCGTGCCCTGCTCGCGCTCGGTCACGAGCGCCGTCACGCCGAAGCCGACGGTGAAGAGGAGGAACAGTCCGGCCTGACCGGCGACGAGCGCGCCGGTGCTGGAGAGCTGCTCGACGGAGGCGACGCCCTCGGACAGGCTGAGGGTCGGCGCCGCAGTGGCGACCTCCTGACCGATCGCCGCGAGCTCAGCCGGTGCGAGGCCGGAGGCGCCACCAGCCGCCGCCGCCAGCGCCGCGGCCGAGAAGCGCTCGACTGCGGACTCGACGACCGAGGCGACGATCGTCTGCTCGATCCCCGTCCCCTCCCCGGAGACGATGGTGACCTCGGCGGCCCGGCCCTGCTGGAGTGCGGCGCCGAACCCGTCGGGAACGAGCAGACCGACCTGCACGGTTCCGGCGCGTGCGAGGTCGTGGACGGCCTGGGCAGGGGCCGGCTGCACCGTGATCGCCAGCCCTCCGTTGCCGTCCAGCGCCCGCACCGCGTCGACCAAGGCGGTCGCGAGCTGGTCGTCGACCGGGACCGAGGCCGCCACCGTGGTCGGCTCCAGCTCGGGGTTCGTCAGGTCCCCCATCACGAGGTCGAGGACGAACATCAGGGCGAGCGGCACGATGATCGCGAAGATGATGACCGACTTGTCGCGGATGCGCTGCCGCAGGTCGTACTGCGTCATCGTCCAGAGCTGCCTCATTCGCCCCCCTCAGTCCCGCAGTGCCTTGCCGGTCAGGTGGAGGAACACCGACTCGAGGTCCGGTCTCGTGATCTCCACGTCGGCGAGCTTCATCCCCGCAGCCGTTGCGCTGGTGACGATCTGGGCGACGGCCGCGGGCGCATCGGTGACCGTGACGTGCAGCGCGTGCCGGTCACCGTTCACCTGCTGCACGGCGGGAAGCGATCGTAGGACCTCTGTGGCCGCGGCCAGGTCTCCCGTGCCGACGAGACGGACGAGGTCGGCGCCGGCGGTCAGCCGGACGAGCTCGTCCCGGGTTCCCTCAGCCTGCAGGAGGCCCGAGTCGATGATGCCGATCCGGTCGCAGAGCCGCTCGGCCTCCTCCATGTAGTGCGTCGTGTAGAGGACCGCCATCCCCTCGACGGCGAGCTGTTCGACCGACTCGAGGATCTGGTTGCGGGACTGGGGGTCCACCCCGACGGTGGGCTCGTCGAGGATGAGAAGCGTGGGCTGGTGCAGCAGGCCGATGCCGATGTTGAGCCGGCGCTTCATCCCCCCGGAGAACTCCTTGCTCAGGCTCTTGGCGCGCCCGGTCAGGCCGATCAGCTCGATGACCTCGTCGACGCGCCCGGTCAGGGCTGCACCCGACAGCCCCTGGAGCTTGCCGAAGAGTGTGAGGTTCTCACGCGCGGTCAGCTCCGGGTAGATGGCGAGGTCCTGCGGGACGAGCCCGATGTGCCGCTTGGGCTCGACCGCCGTGGGTCCCATCCGCTGCCCGGCGACCGTCACCGTTCCCGCATCGGCCGCGATGAGGCCGGCCACCATCGAGATGATCGTCGTCTTGCCGGCGCCGTTGGGGCCGAGCAGCCCGTAGGTCTCTCCGCGCCCGATACGGAACGAGATCCCGTCGACCGCGGTCAGGTCACCGAACCTCCGCACCAGACCCGCGGCGACGAGCACGTCGTCCGAGGTCGAACCATCGTGCCCTGCGGCCACACTCGCCATGCGTCCCCCATCAGCCCGGGCCGTCTGCTCCGTGCCGGCGCCCCTGCCTTTCAGCCTAGGGGCGAAGAGTCGGGGCCGCACGTGGGGGCCGGTGGCCGGCTGGTGAACTCCGCCACACACCGAAGAGGGGTATGCCGCTGGGCCGGCTCAGCGGCATACAGCGGGGGTGCCGTCGGGGTCGCCCACGACGGTCAGGCGAGCGACCGCCCGCGCCACTCCGGCAGGGCGAGCGACGCCACGGCGGCGAGGGCGAAGGCAACGCCGAAGACGGTGAAGACGAGACCGGAACCACCGAGGTCGAGCAGCCACGGGACGGAGAGCGGCGCGAGGATCGAGGCGATCCGGCCGAAGGCGGCGGCGGAGCCGGAGCCGGTGCCGCGCAGGAAGGTCGGGTAGACCTCGGGGGTCACGGCGTACAGCGCTCCCCACGCGCCGAGGTTGAAGAAGGACAGGGCGCACCCGGCGGCGATGATCGCGCCCTCGCTGCCGGCCTGACCGAAGGCGTAGGCCGACACGGCCGACCCGACGAGGAAGGTGGCCAGGGTGGCGCGTCGGCCCCAGGCCTCGATGAGGAACGCTGCGACGCCGTAGCCGGGCAGCTGGGCCAGCGTGATGATGAGCGTGAAGCCGAAGGACCGCGTCAGGGAGAAGCCTTGGGACACCAGGAGGCTGGGGATCCAGATGAAGGCCCCGTAGTAGGAGAAGTTGATCCCGAACCACGCCGCCCAGAGCGCCGCGGTGCGGGTGCGCAGGCCGTCGGACCAGAGGTCGGACCAGCGCGGCCTGGGGGCGGGTGGTGCCTCCGGCGACTCGACCGGCGCCACCCCGGACGGGGCCTCGAAGGTGCGCACGGCCTGTTCCGCCTCCGCGGTGCGCCCCAGGCCCTCGAGGAACCGCACGGACTCCGGCAGCCGGGCCCGGACGTAGAGCGCGTAGAGGGCAGGCACGACGCCGATGAACAGGGCCCACCGCCACCCGTCGTCGGAGGCGGGGACGACGAAGTAGCCGACGAGCGCGGCGAGGATCCACCCCACCGCCCAGAACGCCTCGAGGATGACGACGACGCGGCCGCGGATCCGGGCCGGCGCGTACTCGCTGACGAGGGTGGAGGCGACGGGCAGCTCCGCCCCGAGCCCGAGCCCCACGACGAAGCGCAGGCCGATGAGCATGGCCAGGCCGGTGGAGAGACCGGCGGCTCCGGTCGCGAGACCGTAGACGAGCAGGGTGAGCGCGAAGACGTTGCGCCGGCCGATGCGGTCAGCGAGCAGGCCGCCGAGCGAGGCGCCGATCGCCATCCCGACGAAGCCGATCGACGCGATCCAGGACAGCTCGGTCGGGCTGATCAGCCACTGCTTGGCCAGGGCCGCCATGACGAAGGAGATGAGACCGACGTCCATGGCATCGAGGGCCCAGCCGATACCGGAGCCGACGAGGAGCCGTCGGTGCTGCGCGTTGAACGGGAGCCGGTCGAGGCGCTCGCTCCGCGTGGGCTGGGGGCCGACCTCAGTGGGTGTGGTCATGGGGCTCGTCATGAGTGTGGGGTCCCTCGTCGGGGGTGAGCTGGATCGCTTCGACCCAGTCTGGCCCGTCCATCTCGATGGCAGCAGCGGGGAAGAGCCCGTTGTCCTCCTTGTCGACGTGGTCGCGCAGCTCGTCGTAGAAGGTGTTGACCAGCGCGGTGTCGCCGGCCAGGATGCGCTCGGCGAGGTCGTCGAGCCGCGCGTGCTCGGCGCAGAGACCGTCGATGTGCTCGGTGAAGTCAGGGTTGCGCCGGAGGACGGTGAAGAGGCCCCGCTCCTCCGCGGTCGTGTGCGGATGCAGGTGCGCCAGGGTGTGCTCGAGGGCCTCCGCGACGGCGTGCGGGTCACTGCCCTCGACGGCACGGTGGAGAACCCCGGCGACGTTGACGATCTCCTCGTGCTCGGTCATGAACCGGCCGATCAGGGAGATGTCGCGACACCCGCAGTAGCTGCACATCGCCGGGGTCTCCTCTCGTGCGTCGCGGCCCGTCAGGCCGGGCGCGTCAGCCGCAGCGTCCAGGCCTCCGGGCCCTCAACAAGGTACTCGATCCCGATCTCGCCGAACTGCTGCTGCAGCTGGGCGAGCAGCGGGAGCGGGTTGTGGGGGGCCACGAGGTCCATCGCCCCGCCGGCCGGGATGGCGCCGAAGGCCCCGAAGACGGTGGCGTGCCGGATCGCGTGGGGGATGACGGTGACGTCGAGCGTCGGCACGCCCTCGTCGCTGCAGCCGCAGCCGCAGGAGTGCTGGCTCTTCTCGGTGAGGGACAGTTCGGTCACGGGATGCTCCTGTTGAGTGGGTCCCAGTCGATGGTCGACGGGCTTGGTGGTGGCCGGCGTTTGGCGGACCGGCCGGCCGCGAGATACATTTTAGACGGTGATCAACGTGGAAAAGGACGAGGGGTGGGGCCCGAGGCCCTCCCGGCGCAGCGCAGCAGACGCTGTCGCCGGTCTCTCCGCGCAGCGCAGACGCGTCTTCGAGGTCCTCGAGGCCGAGCCGCGATCCATCGCCACGGTCGCCCAGACCCTCGACCTCCACGTCAACACGGTGCGTGAGCACCTCGACGGGCTCGTCGACGCCGGACTCGCGCAGCGCTCGCGACTGACGCCGGCCGGTCGCGGTCGCCCCGGGTGGGGCTACTCGTCGCGGCCCGGTGTGGCCGCCCCCTCGATCGGTGAGTACGCCTCTCTCGCAGCTGTCCTCGCTGACCACGTCGCGGCCCAGGGTGGCGACGTGGCAGCCGACATGGCCAAGCTCGGCGTCGGCTGGGGGCGTGGGCTCGTCGAGTCACACGGCGAGGTCGACGACCCCAACCGCACCATGCTGGGCGTCCTCGAGACGCTCGGGTTCGATCCCGAGGAGCGAGGGGACGTCGTGCGGCTGCGCCAGTGCCCCATGCTCGACGTGGCCCGCCGTCATCCGGAGGTCGTCTGCCAGGTGCACCTCGGACTCGTCCGGGGGGCCCTGGAGGCCGCGGGTGGCACCGCGGACGGCGTCGGCCTCGAGGCCTTCGCCGAGCCGCATGCGTGCGTCCTCCACCTCAGTCGCGGCGCCGATGCGGTCCCGGGTGCCCGCGCCGACGTCACCACCGGGAACTGACGGCACCGCGCAGTCCCCCGATGGGGCGTGGGCCAGAATGAGCCCGTGCCCCACACCTCCGTCGCCGAACACCGCATCGCCCTCCGCCACGTCATCGGGGCCTCGGCCACCGAAGCGATCCCCGTCGACCGGCACGCCTTGGGCCGGCGGCTGTCGGAGCCGCTCCTCGCGATCGACGACCTGCCTCGTTTCGACAGCTCGGCGATGGACGGCTACGCGGCCGTCCCCCAGACGCCGGACCAGCGGGTCTTCCTCGTGGTGGGCGACGTCGCGGCCGGTGACCCGGCCGGTTTCGTCCTCGAGCCCGGCCAGGCCGCCCGCGTCATGACCGGCGCCCGGCTGCCGACGGGTGCGGTGGGCGTCGTGCCCGTCGAGCAGACCGACGCGGAGCGGACCGGACCCGCCCCCCGGCAGGTGACGTTCGCGGCGCCGGTCGCGCCGGGTCGCCACGTTCGGAAGCAGGCCGAGGACATCGCGGCCGGAGTCCCGGTCGCGGGGACCGGGGCCCCGCTCACTGCTGCGGTCATCGCGCTGGCCCGCTCCGCCGGCTGCACCGAGGCGGTCGTCCACGTCCCGACCCGCGTCGCGGTCGTCGCCACCGGTGCCGAGCTGACGGTCCCCGGCGTGGACCCCGGCCGGGGCGGCATCCACGAGTCGAACTCCGAGATGGTCGCCGCACTGGCGTCCACCGCAGGGTGCAGCGTGACCCGCGTCGCCACCTGCACCGACGACCCGGGTGCTCTGGAGGGTCTGCTCACCGAGCTCAGCACAGCCCCGGACGTCGACCTCGTCATCACGACGGGCGGTGTCAGCGCGGGCGCCTACGAGGTGGTGCGCCAGGTGTGCGAGCCGCGCGAGTCGTTCAGCTTCGTCCACCTCGCCATGCAGCCGGGTGGACCGCAGGGCCTGGGCCGCTGGGGTGACACACCGGTGGTCTGCCTGCCCGGCACACCGGTGGGCGCCTTCGTCTCCTTCGAGATGCTGGTGCGACCGGCACTCGACGAACGCCATGGTGCCCCGGCGCGCGGAGCCGGCTCAGCGGCATACGTCGGAAGGCCCCGGCACACCCGGGCCGGCATGGTCCAGTTCATCTCCGGAGTCGTCGCTCCCGACGGGACCGTCAGCGCACCCGACGCGCGTCACCTGTCGGCGCTCGCGGGCTCCAACGCGCTCATCGAGGTGCCTGAGACGGTCGAGCAGATCGTCCCGGGAGACATCGTCACCGTCCACCCGCTCTGACCGCAACACACCCGCTTACCGCCTGACCCTGACGCCTGCAGACGGCAAGGTCACGCGGTAGGCGGGTGTGTTGCGGAAGGGGGTGCGAAGGAGGGCGCAGCGGTCAGGCGTTGCCCTGGCTCGCGTCGGCGACCCACGGCCCCAACGGCGGGTTCCACTCGCGCACGACCCGGCGCAGCACGTAGCCGCCGGCCCAGTACGGGTCCTCCTCGAACGTCGCCAGCACGTCGGCGAGCGAGTCCGCCTCGACGACGATGAGCGCGCCGTTGGGTGGCTCCTCGACCGTCACCTCACCCTCGGAGAACTCGTCGTGCCCGGCCTGGTACATCCCCGCGGCGCGGAGCCCCGGCAGCCCGGTCAGCCAGTCGCGGTGGTCGGGCCGGATCTTGAGCTGCTCAGTCATGTCCTCGGGATAGGTGTACTGGATCGCGAAGATGGCCATGGCTGGACTGTAGTCAGGGAAACCGCAATCGGTCACCGCGGGCGTACACGTTGAGCGTCGCCCCGCGGACGAAGCCCAGCAGCGTCATCCCCGCGTCGGACGCCGTCTCGACGGCAAGGGACGAGGGCGCGGACACCGCGGCCAGGCACGGCACGCCGCCCATCAGGGCCTTCTGGGTCAGCTCGAAGGACGCCCGGCCCGACACCATGAGCACGCACCCGGTGGCGGGGAGGCGCCCGGAGAGCAGGGCCCACCCGAGGACCTTGTCGACGGCGTTGTGCCGGCCGACGTCCTCGCGCACCGCGAGGAGCTCTCCGCCCGGGCCGAAGAGACCTGCTGCGTGCAACCCCCCCGTCTTGTCGAACGACCGCTGCTCGGACCGCATCCGCTCGGGCATGGCCGCGATCACGGCGGCCGGCCAACGGGTGGCGTCGTCGCGGACCGGCCACTGAGTGCGCGCGCGGAGCTGCTCGATGGAGGCCTTGCCACAGACTCCGCAGGACGACGACGTGAAGAAGTTCCGGGCCAGCTCCGCGGCCGGTTGGGTCACCCCTGGAGCAAGGGTGACGTCGATGACGTTGTAGGTGTTCTCCTCGAAGCCGCTCTCCCCCGAGACGACGGCTCCCTCGCAGTAGCGGGCGAGGGTGACGTCGGAGGCGTCTCGGATGATGCCCTCGGTGAGGAGGAAGCCGTGGACGAGCTCGATGTCGTGGCCGGGGGTGCGCATGGTGACCGTGAGCGGTGTGCCCCCGACGCGCAGCTCGAGCGGCTCCTCCACGGTGACGGAGTCGGTGCGCGACCGGCTCGTCGGTCGGTCGCCCGACACGTCAACGACCGTGACCTTGGTGCGCTGCGTGACACGTCCCATGCGGCAAGCGTGCCAGACTCCGACCGTGCAGCCGTCCCCCGCCCGAGCCGCCGCGGTCGTCCTCACCGGTGGGGCGTCGTCGCGGATGGGCCGCCACAAGCCGGCCATCCACGTCGCGGGCCGCGCCATCGTCGAACGGGTCGTCGGGGCGGTGGGCGGGTGGCCCCTCGTCGTCGTGGGCAGCGGTGCCGGCGTTCCCGAAGGGACGCGAGTCGTCTCGGAGGAGCCCCCGGGTGGGGGGCCGGTCGCCGGGATCGCCGCTGGCTGGGCCGCCCTCACCACCGGGACGGATGCCGCTGGGCTCGCTCCCAGCGGACCGGACGTCGTCCTCGTGCTGGCTGGGGATCTGCCTTTCCTCACCCGGGCCCACCTCGAGGCCCTGGTGGCCGCTGCCGACGGCTCGGTCGCGGTGACGTGGTCGTCGACCGGCCCGAACTGGCTGTGTGCCGCCTGGCCTGCCGAGCTGCTCAGGGAGCGGCTGGCGGCCGTCGGCTCGCCCGCCGGGGTGAGTGTGCGGCGCCTCCTGGGTGACGTCCCGCGGGTCGAGGTGCGGGACGAGGCGGACGTCGCCACGGACGTCGACACCCCGGAGGACCTGGAGGCGGCGCGACGCCGCGCTGACGGGTCGTGAGGCGCCCGGGTCCTGACGGGGACGTGTCCTGAGGCTCAGGGGTCGACCCGGGCCGTGGACCGCCTCAGGTGGCGGGCGCGGGGACCGGGCTGGTCGGAGTGGTGCACCGGGTGGCGGCGGGCGACGACAGGGTCACGTCGGCGACGAGCGCCCCGACGAGACCGGCCACCTCACCGAGCGAGGGGTCGCGCAGGTCGAGGGGACGCAGCTTGTGGTCGGTGATGTGGATCAGGATGGCGTCGTTGGACGTCTGGTCGTCGCCCTCCGGGGGGAGGGGGACCGTGCCCGCCGTCGATCCGGCGGTCGGCACGCCGCTCGCGTCGACGAGCCGCAGCGTGTTGAGGAGCGAGAGGAGGTGCGTCTGCTCGGGACCGGTCAGCTGGCAGACCCTGCCGTGGACGGAGCGGGTGTCGACGAGCACCTTCCCGTCGGCGTGGAGCACGACGGTGTCGTCGTAGCCCGCGATGCCGCCGGTGCGGTGCAGCGTGAGCGGGAACACCGGAGTCGTCAGCGGCTCGGTCGAGTCGCCGATCGGCCCGCCGGCGAAGGTGCGCGTGGCGGGCTGGGAGTCGATCGGCGCGGGCGTGCCGCTGCTGCCGCGGTCGGACCCGGCGCACCCGCCCAGACCGACGGCGAGACTCATCGCGACGACCGCGAGTCCCGTCCTCCCCATGCCGACCACTATGCGCCCTTCAGGTGCCAGGATGCGCGCCGACGTGCGCGCAGGATTGCAACACTACGGTGAACTTTTCCCCCGCCACCTCGCCACCGGCGTCCAGCTGGTGGGCGGGTCAGCCGGCGTCCTCGGCGTCGTAGGACCTGAGGAAGTCGATGATGAAGGGCGCCGCATGGGTCGTCCCGCTCGGCCCCTCCTCGTGGTAGGCCGCGATGGCGAGGTCACCCCGACCGGCCACCATCCACGCATGGGTCCGGGGCGGGTTCGTCGTCCCGAACTCGGCGGTGCCGGTCTTGGCATACTCGACGCCGACCGTCCGGAGCACCGTGCCGCTGCCCTCCGTGACCACGGCTCGCAGGGCGCGGCGCAGCACCTCGGCCTCTTCCTGCCGCAGCGGGGTCGCCGGGGCCGGGAGCGCCGTGTCGGTGACGACCAGCCGCGGTCGGACCGTCTCTCCCCGCATCACGGAGGCGATGACGAGCGCCATGGTGAGCGGCGAGGCCTCGACC
>Ga0209347_1005486_pt1 | contig 11998 bp, 10 predicted proteins | sample AutmiccommuBRH23_FD_187382 | JGI IMG/M metagenome (GOLD analysis project Ga0209347, IMG submission 187382) | Deep subsurface microbial communities from Mt. Terri, Switzerland - Autotrophic microbial communities BRH/23 (SPAdes) (version 2) | ecosystem: Environmental > Aquatic > Deep subsurface >...
GGTGGATTGCTCCAGCATCGCCACCGCGCCCATCCACTCGGACGTTGGCAGCTTGTTCTCGTCGGTGACCCCGTGGGTCTTGCCGCAGGGCGGGCAGATGCCGATGCGGCCGCCGGACTCGATGAAGGTGTCCAGCAGGTCACGGACCGGGGCGAAGCTCCGGGACGCGAGGCCGTCGGCGGATCCCTGCCTGGCCAGCTCGACGCCCCCCATGGTGAGCCACAGCAGCACGTCGCCGCCGGTGGCCAAGGCGCTGTTGGCCAGCACCAGGGGCGTGGCTACCCGGTCCGAGTCCGCGCCGAAGTCGGTGAGCGTGAACAGGTAGGCATTGGGGTTCTCGGTCTTGGTTGTCATGGTCGTTTCCTTTTGGTTTGTGTTGCGTTTGCGTGGATGTTTCTTCAGGCAGGCTTGCGCGCCAGGATGGAGACACTCTTGACGCCGAAGTTGTCGGTGGCCCACTTGGCGCCGTCGGAGATGAAGTGGTACTCGGGGTTGTCCCGCACCGCGTCGATCACCAGACCGGCGGCGCGGATGGCCTCCAGGTAGCGGTCCTGCGGCTGGGCGCCGCCGATGCAGGCCGCCCACAGGGTGGCGTCACAGGTAACGTCCTCCGGCAGCTGGCGCTCGGTGACGATGTCCGCCAGGGCCAGACGGCCGCCGGGGCGCAGCAGGCGGGCCGCCTCCTGGAACACCCGGGCCTTGCTCGGCGCCAAGTTGATCACGCCGTTGCTGATGACGGCGTCGAAGCTCGCGTCCTCCTGGGGCACGCTCTGGATGTAGCCCTTCTGATAGATCACCTGGGCGTAGCCGGCCGCGGTCCGCAGGGCATCGGCCTTTCGCAACTGAGCGTCGGTCATGTCCACGCCCACCACCCCGCCGGCGGGGCCCACCAGCTCGGCGGCGAAGAAGGCGTCCATCCCCGAGCCGCTGCCCAGGTCCAGCACCCGTTCGCCGGGTTGCAGGCCCGCCAGATCGAAGTAGTAGCCCACGCCCGCGAAGGACTCGATGGACTGTGCCGGAATGCGGTCCAGCACCGCGGCCGGGTAGCCGAGGCGCTCGGCCATGGCCCGCCCCATCTCGAAGTGATACTCACCGTGCGGGTTGTCGGCGACGTCCCGGTACATCGCCTGGACCTTGTCCTCCAGGACGGCCGCGTCGACCGCGGTCACGTTGGCGATTGCCTGTGTCATGTTCGTTACTCCTTGTCTGCGCGTCGTAGGAAACAGCGGGATTCAGAGTACGGCGCGCACCGCTACAAATGCGCGGCACAAAGCGCCGGCAAAAAGGGGACATTTGTCCCCTTTTCAGACGATCGCGGGCGTGCGGGGGATCCGGCCTACCAGGCCGGGGGCAGGGCGCGTTCGATGATCAGGCGGCCGGCCTCCTTGCGCACGTAGCCGCCCCGGGTGAGGTCCTGCATGATGCGGCTGACCATCTTGGTGGAAGCGCCTACGCGGCTGGCCAGCTCGCCGTGGGTCAACTTCTGCTCGATAACACGCCTGCCATCGCAGTCGTGGGCCAGCTCCAGCAGAGTGTGGGCTACACGGCCGTAGACGTCCATGAGAGCCAGGCTGCGCACGTTCTCGCTCAGGGCGCGCAGCCGGGCGGTGAGGCCGCGGATGATCTCGAGGGCCAGGGTGGGGTTCGCCGCCAGACAGCGCAGGAACTCCTCTTTCTCGAGCACGGCGAAGCAGCTGTCCTCCAGGGTCATGATCGAGGCGGAACGCTTGCCGTCGTCGAACAGGGAGACCTCCCCGAAGTAGTCCCCGGGACCCTCCACGTTGAGAATCACGTCCTTGCCCTGCTCGTCGTTCAGGAACACCTTCACCCGTCCCTGCAGGATGACGTGCAGGGAGCTGGTGTCGTCGCCCTCGGTGATGATGATGCTGTTCTTGGGGAACCGGCGCAGGGCGAAATGGGTGGCCAGGACCCGAAGCTCGTCGTCGCTCAGCGCCTGCAGCAGACTGACCTCCCTGAGCCGCTCGATGTCCATCCGCTGCCCCGCCCCATAACCGATGTGCGCGATGAGCCAAGAATACCCTCACATCGTGCTATATTCCACACAGGCCCGCCCATCCGCATCACGATAACTACATGAAACTGCGGAACAATATGAAGCGCTGGTTCTATCGATTCGCCTACGCCGGCTGCCTCGAAACGGACACCCTGCAGGAACGCGTACAGAAGGCGATCATGGTGATCGTGCCGGCCTCGATCAGTTTCTGCTGCCTGTTCTGGTCGTCCAGCTACTTCTATTTCGACAAGCCCGTCTCCGCCGCCATCCCGGGCGGCTACGCGGTCGTCTCCACCCTGAGCATCCTGCTGTTCTTCAAGACCAAGGATTACACCTTCTTCCGGGCCAGCCAGATCCTGCTGATCCTGTGCCTGCCTTTCCTGCTGCAGGCGAGCCTGGGGGGCTTCCGCGCCGGCAGCGCGGTGCAGGTGTGGGCCATGCTCGCCCCCGTGGGCGCGCTGATGTTCCAGGGACCGCGGGCCGCCAACCGCTGGTTCATCGCCTACATCGCCCTGACCGTCATCTCCGGGCTGCTGGAGGAACGCCTGGCGGCGCTGGTCACCCCCCTGCCCGAGTCCATCATCACCTTCTTCTTCGCCTCCAACCTGAGCGTCGCCTTCTTCCTGGTCTACATCAGCGTGCATCACTACGTGGTGGAGAACCGGCGCATCGTGCGCCTGCTCAACGAGCAGAAGCAGAAGCTCCTGGAGATGGACCAGCTCAAGTCCCGCTTCCTGGCCAACATCTCCCACGAGTTCCGCACGCCCCTGGCCCTGACCATCGGGCCGCTGGAGGATGCGCTGAACAACGCCTACGGCGAGCCCGGGGAACGGCTGCGCACCCAACTGCAGGTGATGCTGCGCAACAGCCGGCGGCTGCTGCGTCTGATCAATCAGCTGCTGGACTTCAGCCGCATCGAGTCCGGCGAAATGGAGCTCCATCTCACGCGGTCCGATTTGCGTGATTTCCTGCGGGAGATACACCAGGCCTTCACACCGTTCGCCGAGCGCAAGGGCGTGGATCTGAGCTTCGAGGCGGGTGAGGACGAAATCCTGATGGCGTTCGACCGGGAGAAGATGGAGAAGATCGTCAACAACCTGTTGTCCAATGCCTTGAAGTTCACGCCAGCGGGCGGTCGGGTCAGACTGACGGTGACCACGCAAGACGACGGTGAACAGGTGATAATCGGGGTCAAGGATACCGGCCCCGGTATCCGCCGCGGGGATGCCGAACGGATCTTCGATCGCTTCTATCAGGTCGACGCCACCTCCACACGCGAGTACGAGGGCACGGGGATCGGACTGTCCCTGGCCAAGGAGCTGGTCGAGCTCCACAGCGGCACGATCACGGTCAACAGCGAGCCGGGGTTCGGGAGCGATTTCGTCGCCACACTGCCAATGCAGTCCGGCAGTTCGGCCGGGCCTGCCGACCGCCCCGGCTCAAGGCCCGGCAGCGCAGACGCACACCGTAACGCCGCCGACTACGAAATCGCCAGCATCGATTCCGGGCCGGAGTTCGCGCTGGCCCCACAAGCCCGGTCAGCCGCAGATGCCGCGCAGGATACGGTCCTGGTCGTCGACGATAACGCCGACATCCGCAACTATGTGACCAGCTGCCTGACGCCTCGGTACCGGGTAATCCAGGCAGTCCATGGGCAGGAGGGTCTGGAGCGTGCGCGCGCCCATTCGCCCGACATCATCGTGAGCGACATCATGATGCCCGTCATGGACGGCCACCAGCTATGCAGGGCCATCAAAGTCGATGCCGAGCTGGCGCACATTCCGCTCATCTTCCTCACTGCCAAGGCCTCTGACGACATGGTGATCGAGGGGCTCGAGATGGGCGCAGACGACTACCTCGCCAAGCCCTTCAACGCCCGGGAGCTGCATGCGCGCATTCACAATCTCATCACCCTGCGCCGCCAGGCAAGACAGCTCAGGGAACTGAACCTGGAACTGGAACGCAAGCTGCAGGACCAGCTCGAAGAACTGATCCGCAACCGGCGCTTGAGCCATTATTTCTCCGGAAAACTGCTGCAACGCATACTCTCCTCCGGCGATACCGAAGAGCTGGTTACCGAACGACGCAACATCACCATCTTCTTTGCCGATCTGTGCAATTTCACCGACATGACCGACCGCCTGGAAGTCGAACAGGCGACACAGTTGTTGAACGAATATCTCACCGCGATGACCCACCTCATCGAGCGCCACGGGGCCACCATCGTCCAGATCATCGGTGATGCCATCATGGTGTTCTTCGGTGCACCGGATGAGATGGAAAACAGGGAACAGGCCACGAGGTCGGTAACCCTCGGCCTCGAAATGCAGCGCCGGATTCAGTTGCTGGCAGATACTTGGCGTTCCCGCGGCGTCGACTGCGACATCAAGGCCCGCATAGGTATCCATCAGGACTATGTCACCGTCGGCAACTTCGGCTCGCACAACTTGATGGAATACACCGCCGTCGGCCGCGGCGTGAACCTGGCCGCGCGGCTCGAGAGTTCCTGCACGCCCGGCTGGATCAAGGTCAGCCATTCCATCTATCTGCTGACCGAGAGCGAATTCGCTTACGGCGGGCTGCAGGAGGAACGCTTCAAGGGGTTTTCCCGGCAGGTAAAAGTAGCCGAGCTCGATCCGCTGAAACAGGCACATGCCCCGCGGACGGAGGAGCCGTGTAGTCGCGTCGCGAAAAGGGTCGATGGCAGTTGAGAGCGCGAACCATGTGCGTTCGGTACCGGCCGTTTGCTTTTCAAACTGACTACGGGGGAAGAGGGTCTGGTCACTGGGGCTCGCCGCTGACACCTGTCCCTCTGTGAGGTGGCTGATGGACGTCAAAATGCTCTTGTTTCTCCTGGGTGGCTTGTTGCCGTTCTCCTATGCGATGGCGGAGGAGGCGATCTTTGCCGGCGGGTGCTTCTGGTGCATGGAGGCGGATTTCGAGAAGCTCGACGGTGTGTCAGAGGTGATCTCTGGATTCACCGGAGGGGAAATCGAGAACCCGACCTACAACGGTAATCACGAGGGCCATTATGAGGCGGTACGGGTGATTTATGATCCCGACGTCGTGAGCTACGAGGATCTCCTGGACCATTACTGGGTCAATATCGATCCCTTCGACGATGAGGGGCAGTTTTGCGACAAGGGGCACTCCTATTTGAGCGCGATCTTTGTCGCCGATGAACGCCAGCGGCGACTGGCCGAGGCCTCACGTGAAGAGGTGGTAAACCGGTTTCCGGATAAGCAGGTGGTGACACCGATCCTGGAGGCGTCCACCTTCTGGCCGATCGAGGGCGTAGAAAGCTACCACCAGGATTACTACAAGAAATCGCCCCTACGGTACAAGTTCTATCGTTTCAGCTGCGGCCGTGACAGCCGCCTGGAAGAGATCTGGGGCGAGACCCAGTAGCGCAAACCGGGTGTAGGGGACTGGGTCAAGGTTGGGGAGATGTGCCGGAGACTTTCGTTCGTTTGCCTGAAAGCCGAACGCGAGAACGTCTGAGCGTTGGAAGGTAAAAGCGAGAGAAGTGAGCGCGCAAATGCGCCGCTGTTGTCACTGGCCCCTTCAATCGGGAAAAAAAGGCCCGCGAATTGGCGGGCCCGTCTTTTACGCCACCGCGCCGTTCAAGCGCGTGTTCTGCGCTGCAGACCGAGCCCGACCAGTGCGATGCCGAGCAATGCGACCGTTCCCGGTTCGGGAACCGAAGCCACCAGCCGCGCAGTGAACTCGCCGTCCGGCCCGCCCCCGCCGATGCTCGCGCCGAGGGTGTCACCGTTCTCGAAGGTCAGCGATTGGAGATAGAACGTGCTGGTCATGGTCACGACCGTCGGCAACGCCAACGTCGTCAGGTCGTTGATGTCCGCCATGAACGTGCTGGGCGCCGGGCCGCCGTTCCAACCGATGTCCGGGTCGAAGCCGGCCCCGACAATGGTCAGCCCGCTCCCGAAAGTATCCACGAACAGCGGCGCGGGAGCCACGACCAACTCGTCGAACAAGCCCAGGCCGGGGGCGCTCAGTTCGACCGAGGTGACGGCAAATCGCCCTCGGCTCGAGCTCGCATCCAGGTCCGGCGTGGTGTTGTCAAGCAGGACGCTGAAGGTCAATTGTCCCGTCGGCGCCGTCGCGCCGCCGTTGTACGAGGCGTCGAATCCCCCGGTGAAATCGAACACCATCTCGATCGGCACGACTTGGTCGGACTCTTTCCCCGTCTGTTCGTCGTCCAGCGGGGGGTGCTGGAACTCCCCCTTGACGCCTGAGCAGAGGGGGTCTTTTCTTATGCTGCGGCGCAGGCGGCGCACTGCCAGGCGCTGCTCGGCAGACCGGGACAAGATGGATCTGGTGCGCGGCTGCCAGAGACAAGACGAATGACAGCAAGGGAAGCCTCGGGAAGCCATAGTCTGCTCCCGACCGATCGACGGTAGCTCTGCCCTTCCTTTCTATTCCACAACGAGGATAAGCGCCCCCGGACCCGCTTGTCTGCTAGGCACAGGAGTGCAGCGCGACGACCATCGAACCAGGACCCATTCCCGACGGAGGTAAACAGGATGATCGACAACCAGAGCATTCAGCGGTTGCGGGAACGCCTGCGTGGACGAATCTTCGGCGCGAATGACGACGGTTACGACGAGGCGCGTAAGGTCTTCAACCGGATGATCGACAAACGCCCCGCGTTGATCGTGCGGTGCGAAAGTGCCGGGGACGTGGTGGCGGCCGTCGATTTCGCCCGTGAGACAGATTTGTTGGTGGCAATCCGCGGTGGCGGCCACAGTGTGGCGGGCAGTGCCGTGTGCGACGACGGCCTGGTCATTGATCTCTCCGAGATGAAGAGCGTAGATGTGGATGCGGAACATGGCACGGCACGTGCCGGGGGTGGAGCGACCTGGGGAGACTTCGATCGACACACCCAGGCTTATGGCCTGGCCACCACAGGAGGAATCGTACCCACGACCGGCATTGCAGGACTCACGTTGGGCGGCGGAATTGGCTATTTAAACCGCAAGTTCGGTTTGTCGTGCGACAACCTGCTATCCGCCGATGTGGTGACCGCGAACGGAAGCCTCTTGAAGGCCAGTGCCGTCGAGAACGAAGACCTTTTCTGGGGCCTGCGCGGTGGGGGCGGCAACCTCGGGGTGGTCACTTCGCTCGAGTATCGGGTTCACCCTGTGGGCCTCGTGCTTGCCGGTGAAGTTGTCTATCCCCTGAACCGCGCAAAGGAGGTACTGCGCTTCTACCGTGACTGGTCCATCGAAGCCCCTGACGAAGTGCGCGCGGATGCGACGTTACTGTCAGGACCCCAGGGACCCGCACTTGCGGTGATCGTTTGTTACTGCGGGGCGCCCGAAGCAGGCGAGAAGGCCCTGTCCCCCCTGCGCACGTTCGATGCTCCGGTGGTCGATTCGCTCGCCCCAGTGCCCTACGCCACAGTCCAGAACCTCCTGTCGGACGTGTTGACGCCTGGATCCTACTACTGGAAGGCCGGCTTCTTCCAGGCGCTCAGCAATGACGCCGTTGATGCGGTCGTGGACTATTTCGAAAATGCTGTTCCGGCTCCGTTTGCCGCGATCGCGATCGAGCACCTCGGCGGGGCAGTGAGTCGCGTCGGTGCACAGGACACCGCATTCGGCCACAGGCATGCGCAGCATAGCTTCCTTGCCCTCAGGAAGTGGGAAGATCCTGCGGAGACTGAAGCGAACATTGCATGGGTGCGCGCATGCTACGACGTCGCGGAGCCCTTCCTCGAAGGCGTGTACGTCAACTATCTGGGCGACGAGGGCGAGGCGCGGGTCAGGGCGGCCTACGGCATCAACTTTGCACGCCTCATGGCTCTCAAGAACAAGTACGATCCGGCGAACATCTTCCGCTTCAATCAGAACGTGAGAACGGCATCAGAAGCCGCGATGCCTGGTCACGCCACCGAAGACTGAACAAATGGGTGTACGCCCTGTGCCTATCCCCCGCCCCCTGACGGCCGCTTCGATTACTTGCTCGTGGATCGGCTCTTGACCGTCGCGGGTCTTCGCGCGGGCCGGCGCACGGCCCGGACCCTGCCGCTCGGTCCTCCGCCGCAGAAGAACAGATCGCCGCCATCGGCCTCGAGCCCCGAAACGCCCACGTCGGGCGGCATTGCGAGCCTCTCCAGGACCTTTCCCGTTCGGGGATCCACTCGCCTCACCTTGCTCTGATCATCTTCCCAGGTGCCGTGCCACAGTTCCCCGTCGATCCAGGTGACCCCGGTGACGAAGCGGTTGGACTCGACCGTGTGAAGAATCGCTCCTGTCTGGGGATCGAGTTGATGAATCTTCCGGTTCCGATACTGGCCTACCCAGAGCGTCCCCTCGGCCCACGCAAGCCCCGAGTTGCCGCCGTCGGGCGCCGGGATCGTCGTGAGCACACGGCCGGTCTTCGGATCGATCTTCTGGATGCGATCCTCGGCAATCTGATACAAGTGCCGGCCGTCGAAGGCGGTTCCCGCATGCGCGGCGACGTCAACGGAGCCCAGTGTGTCCCCGCTCGCTGGATCGAACGCGGTCAGCGTGTCGCCGGTAGCGATCCAGACGTGCTGGCCGTCATAGGTGACTCCATGCACGCTGTCCACCCCCGGAAAAGGGCCATACTCGCGAACGATTTCTGCCTTTGATCGATCCATGCTCCCATCCTAGTCGTTCGGCAGCGGAAGGGGGAGTAACAAGGTTGTCGTGAATCCCGGCACGGGCGGGGTAATCCAACGGCGAGCCCGCCCGCGACCGAACGACTGCACCTTCCCTGCCGCCGCAAGCGAGTCGAGCGCCCGCTGCACCGTGCGCTGGCTCGTTCCCAGCGCAAGCGCCAGTGCCGAGCTCGACCACGACTCCCCATCGGCGAGAAAGGCGAGCACCGCCGCATGCTTCTCTTCAACGGCCCGCGCCAGCACCACGACCTTGCGAGCACGGCGCGGAACCAGCGTGAACCCTCGTTTCGTCGCGCCGACATCGGCCAGGCTCCCGAGCACCCTGCGAAGCCGCGCGACCTCTACTCGCAAGCGCGCGCGAAGCGACTCATCGGCGACCTTCAATCGGAATACGCGCGCGATGAGCATGTTTCTGGGTACGTCCTCCGGCCACGCTTCGCTCAGCGCACGCGCGAGGGTGAACAACACCGGGCGTTTGGCGAGGGAGACCACATGGCGATCGTCGCGTACGACAAGTCGGCAGGCGTCCACAACCAATGCCTTCGACGCCAGCAACGTTTCGACCTCATCGAGCAGCAGGGGGCGCTCCTCGCCACTCGCAATCAGACGCGCGGCCGGCGTGTTCAGGAACTGGGATGCGCGTTCCACCTCCGCTCCCAGCGCGGGAATCCGTGCGCGGTGCGCTGCACGCTTCGCCCGCGCGAGCGCAGCGCGCGCCGCCTTCGCCCGGAGGCGTCGAATCGCGATTCCCGCGTCCACCAGTTCGTGAGCGGTCCTCAATGCGGGCGGGAGGCGCACGCGGTCGAGCTGAGCGAGCGCGCGCTCGGCCTCGTCGGTGCGCCCGATCAGGAGGAGCCGCCGCGCCTCGAGGTGCCGTGCGTGCGCGGCGTTGACCCAGTCGCCGTGCGTCTCGAGCGTCTCCCGCGCCCCCGGGAGGACCTTCGCAGGCCAACCCAAGTCGCGCGAGACGAGCGCGATCTCGGCTTCAGCGACGATGCACCTCGCGCGGGGCACGGCCTCCTTTGGACCAAAGGCGCGCGCAGCCCTTCGCAGGAGCACCTTCGCCAGATCGAGTCCGCCGAGCTGCGCGATAGCGATACCACGGAGCGCGAGCGCCGGCGCGTCGTCGCGCAGGGCGACCCGGTTCAGCGCACCGAGGGGATCACCCGCCGCGAGCGATCGCGCCGCGGCGGCGATCACCGGGTCCACCGGAATCCCGTCACAGTTGTAACTCCCATCGTGCGATTCCCGGCGCCTAGTCTAGCCCATGACCAGCGACCATTAGGAGGGACGAACGATGCCGACGCACAACACCGGAACCCGCAAAGAGTGGCTCGCCGCGCGGATCGAACTGCTGAAGGCAGAGAAGGAACTCACCCGGCGCAGCGACGAGCTGGCGCGGCGGCGGCAGGAGCTGCCGTGGGTCCCAATCGACAAGGAGTACCGATTTCAGACCGACGAGGGGAACGCTTCGCTGCACGACCTCTTCCGAGGGCGCTCGCAGCTCCTCGTCTACCACTTCATGTTCGGACCGGACTACACGGCCGGGTGTCCGTCCTGCTCGGCGATCGCCGACGGGTTCGACGGCATCGCCGTCCACCTGTCCAACCACGACGTCACGCTCTCGGCAGTGTCGCGGGCGCCGCTCCGGAAACTGCAGGCGTATAAGCGGCGGATGGGGTGGGCGTTCCCCTGGGCGTCCTCGCTCAATAGCGACTTCAACTTTGACTTCGGTGTCTGGTACACCAAGGAGCAACAGCGCGATAAGGGCATCGAATACAACTACCGGCTAGAGCCGGCGTTGGAGCTGCGCGGCGACGAAGGACCCGTTGCCGAGATGGCGGCTACCACGGGAACCGATGTCGCCACGTACACGCGCGAGAGGCCTGGCATGAGCGCCTTCGTGGTCGATGACGGGGTCGTCTATCACACCTATTCCACCTATGCCCGGGGGCTGGACGGCCTCTGGGGGATGTACCAGTGGCTCGATCGCGCCCCGAAAGGGCGAAACGAGTCAGGTGTGTGGTGGCGCCGCCATGACGAGTACGGGAGCTACTGAACGAGCCGGGCGCCTCACTCTGATCCGGTTTCCTTAGAAATGCGCGCTGGCTTATGTCGTGGCAGTCGCAGAGCCAATCTTTCACTATCATCCGTTGATGTTCGGCCAGCATGTCGACGAGTGTGTGTGCTAGGCTAAGTCGAAGCGAAACCGGCGTCAGATCCCAAGTGCTCTTCATATGATCCAAAGGCGGACTCTGACGCCGATTCCATCGTACGCGGCAACATGGAGGGGAAACGATGCGCATTGCGAAAGAAGACGTACCCGTGCGGATTGACGTGCCTGGTGCCACGGCCCGGCAGCAGACCGACTTCGGCGACGTGTCGGGCTTTGGCAAGATGGGCGCCGAATTCTTTTCGTTCGGGGCGGGTACGGACATTACCGAATTGCTCCACGGGCTCGAAGGAGATCTGTGCCAGTGCCCACATTGGGGGTACGTGGTAAAGGGGACGATCACCGCCTTGTACAAGGGAGGCGAGGAGGAAACGGCGCGTACCGGAGATCTGTTTTACTGGCCGCCGGGGCATAGCGTGAGGGCCGAAGAAGATACGGACATGGTAATGTTCAGTCCGCAAAAAGAGCACAGCCTGGTCATCGATCACGTGTTGAGCAAGATCGGTAAGTAGCTCGCGAGGATAGGGTATCTCCAGATCAAACACGCGGCAAAACAGCGCCTCGCCGTGAAACGCGGGTTGCGGTCAGGGATCCGTCTCCTCAAGATGATCGATCGTCTTTGAACCAGTTCCGTTGCGCTGCGTGAAGCGGTCGCAGACCGGTTTCCGAGCCCGGAAGATCGTTCCGTGCGCGTCTCGGCATCGCAGTTCCTTTGCGTTGCCGTTCTTGGGTGGATTGCGGCTATACCATATCAGACCCGCGGGCTGCACAAGATTCAGTCCCTCCGTTCCCTCTTAGCCGCCCCTTTTACCCGCCTTTTACCCACCGCGCCGGAAGTGGCCTTCGAACCCGCAAGAAAAAACATGGAACTCTTCCTCTCCTTGCACGTCTTTGGCTACGACGTTCGCATACCGGCGGTCGCCGGGCCATCGACAACTTCGGCGTCAAGAGTATCTCCATCCAGGCACGCAAGCGCGCCTAGGAACATCCACGCAAACGCAACGCCATCAAAGAGGAAACGACCATGACACAACAGACCGAGCACTCCAATGCGTACCTGTTCACTCTCACCGACTTCGGCGCGGACTCGGACCGGGTAGCCACGCCCCTGGTGCTGGCCAACAGCGCCCTGGCCACCGGCGGC
>Ga0209347_1005489_pt1 | contig 11989 bp, 8 predicted proteins | sample AutmiccommuBRH23_FD_187382 | JGI IMG/M metagenome (GOLD analysis project Ga0209347, IMG submission 187382) | Deep subsurface microbial communities from Mt. Terri, Switzerland - Autotrophic microbial communities BRH/23 (SPAdes) (version 2) | ecosystem: Environmental > Aquatic > Deep subsurface >...
TTCGCCCAGGGCTATTTTTCTAAGGAAAGGAACGCCGTGGATCACCCCGGACAGGTCCTCTCCGGGTACCCCCAGACCGGTTCCCTGGTGTGCTCCGATGCCAAGGAAAGCTGCGGCAAAGCCGTCATCCAGCAGTCCCTGGACGGTTATATCCTTGCCCAGGCGGGTGTTGTACTTGATCTCCACGCCCAGCCTGGTGATCAGGTCGATCTCCAGGTCAACCCACTTCTTGGGCAGCCTGTACTCGGGTATGCCAACCCTCATCATGCCCCCGCCCACCGGCAGGGCCTCAAAAACCGTGACCTTGTATCCCCTCTTGGCCAGCTGGTAAGCCGCCGACAGCCCTGCCGGGCCGGCGCCGACCACCGCCACCTTTTTATTTTTGGATTCCGCAATTTCTGGTAGAGGAAGTTCATTCAGATTATTATAAGCGTAATCCGAGGCGACACGCTTCAGTTGCATAATGTTGACCGGCTCATCCACGGAACCGCGGTGGCACTTGCTCTGGCAGGGATGGGTGCAGACCCTGCCGCAGGCGGCCGGGAACGGGTTGTCCCGGTAGACCATCTGCCAGGCCTCAGTGAGCTTGCCTTTTTTTACCAGCTGGGTGTAGCCCTGGGCGTTCACCCCGGCGGGGCAGGCGGCCCGGCAGGGTGGTGTCCCCTGCTTGTCAATCACGAAGGCGTTGGGAAAGGCCTGGGCGTAAGGCTTATAGGTGGCCTTGCGGCTGCCGAGACCCTGGTTGTACTCGCTTTTGACCTCCACCGGGCAGGCGTCGGCGCACTCGCCGCAGCCCTTACACTTATCGATATCGATGTAGCGGGCCTGCTGACGAATCTTTACCTTGAAGTTGCCCGGCTCCCCCTGCACGTCCACCACGTCCGAGCAGGTGTAGGTCTTCACGTTGAGGTGACGCCCGCACTCCACCAGCTTGGGGGACAGTATGCACATGGAGCAGTCGTTGGTGGGAAAGGTCTTGTCCAGCATGGGCATGGTGCCGCCAATGGCCGGCGAATTCTCCACCAGGTAGACGTAGTAGCCTGACTCGGCCAGGTCAAGGGAGGCCTGGATGCCGGCTATGCCGGCACCGACCACCATTACCGCACCTACTTTTTCTACGCTCATTTTAGTTACATCACATCCGTTCTCTGGAGTTAAAGTCCACTGTTATGAGAGAACAAATGGGCTTTTCCTACTCTTTGTTTTTCTTATTCCTTCTCGGGCATGATCAGTGCCCGCTCCATCAGGGTGCACATGTGCATGTTCTTGGATTTGCCCTTGGTGTCCGGGTACCACTTGTTCAGGTCGTTAAACTGGTCGATGCAGTTGTGGCAGGGCACCAAAACAATCTGTGCCCCGGTGGCCATGACCTGGTCCACCTTCCTCTTGCCCTTGAGCTTGCGCTTCTCATTATACTCCGGCATGGCCATGCCGCCACCGCCGGCGCCGCAGCAGTAATTCATCTTGCCGTTGGGATTCATGTCCACGAAATTCTTGACAAAGCTCTTCAGCAGTTCCCTGGGAGCCTCCCAGACACCTTCCTTGCGGGCGGTGTTGCAGGGGTCGTGGTAGGTAACCACCTCGGTGATGGCGTCGGGGTCCAGTTTGAGCTGGCCGGTCTTGACCAGTTCGTTGAGCAGGTCCAGTATGTGGCGGATGGGGAATTCCTTGCCCTTCCAGAAGGTCCGGTAGCCCCAGCGCATTGACCGGAAGGCGTGGCCGCATTCGGTGACGATGAACTGCTCACAGCCCAGGCGGTCAAATTCCTCCCAGACCGGCATGGAGATTTCCACAAAGTCGTCGTTCTGGCCGGTGAACAGGGCGATGTTGGTGGCGTCCCAGCGCTTGGTGCTGATGGTGTAGTCGATGCCGGCGGCGTAGAAGATCTTCAGCGTAGTCTGCAGCTCATTGGCATAGATTTTAATATCCCGGGCGTTGAAGCCGTAAAAGTACTTGGCCCCCTCTTTGTTCAGGGGGATGGTGTATTCGGGGTCGCCCAGCTCTTCCCGCAGTTCGTCCTGGATCCACTCCAGGGTCTCTTCATAGTCTTCCTGCCCTACGTTCATCTGGTTGCCGGACTCGATGTGCTCCTTGGCGATGGTCTGCAGGTAGCCGGGGATCTTGTCCTTGTCCCAGGTGCCGCGCAGGCTGCGCACCACGGCGGCCATATTGATGTTCATGGGGCACTCCACAGTGCAGCGCTCGCACATGGTGCAGTACCAGATGTACGGGTCGGCGAAAGTCTCCTCTTCCATGCCCAGCAGCACCTTGCGCAGGAATTTGCGGGGGTCCTGGTTTTCATGGACGTCGGAGTAGGGGCAGCCGGCGGTGCACATGCCGCAGGCCAGGCACTGGGTAAAATCAATATTTTTAACCAGGGCAGCCACCTTCTCACGGAAGGCGGGATTCAGTTTTGACGCCTGGATGGTCTCTATGGCGTTTTCCATTAATGATGCTCCTCCCCTCATGCTTGAGGAATTGGGAATCAGGGATTGGGGGGATCCCCAATCCCTAACCCCTGTTCTTAATACTCATTCGGTAAAAGATTCAGCTCCGCCTTGGTGAACACCGGGCCGTCCTTGCAGACGTACTTGTTGCCCACGTTGCAGCGGCCGCACATGCCGATGCCGCACTTCATCCGGTTCTCCAGCGACATGATGATCTGTTCGGGCCTGAAGCCCAGGGCTTCCAGCTCGGGCATGGTGAACTTGATCATCACCGGGGGGCCGCAGATGATGGCCACCGAGTTCTCGGAACTGGGAGCCACTTCCTTGGTCACCGCCGGCACAAAGCCCACCCGCTTGTTCCAGCCATCCACCGGCCGGTCAATGGTGCAGACCAGGTTGATGTCGTCGCGCTTGTCCCAGTCGTCCAGCTCTTCTTTGTAGAGGAGCAGGCCGGGGTTCCGGGCGCCGTAGATGCAGGTGATCTTGCCGAAGTCGCCCCGGTGCTTGGGCTCCAGCATGTAGGTAATCAGCGACCGTAAGGTGGTAAAGGCGAAACCGCCGCCGATGATCACTACGTTCTTGCCTTTTAGCTGATCCACAGGGTAGTAGTTGCCCAGGGGCCCGCGCACCCCGCAAATGGTGCCTTCCTCCATCAGGTGCAGGGCGGTGGAGACCACACCCACCTTGGCCACCGAAAACTTGAGAAATCCCGGCTCGGTGGGCGAGGAGGCGATGCCGAAGGGGGCCTCGCCCTTGCCGAAGACACAGAGCTCAGCGAACTGTCCCGGCATGTAGGGGAAGCTCTTTTCGTCCTCCTGGCTCAGGTACTGGAAGGTGAAGGTGTGGATAAGCTTATCCTCGGTCTCGGTAAAGTTCTTCACCAGCTTCACCGGGAGCGGCAGATACGGGTTTTTTTGCATTACTTATCCGACCTCCCTTCCCCCTGGATATCCGCGATAATCTCCCGGATGTCCAGATTCACGGGGCAGTTTTTGATGCAGCGGCCGCAGCCCACACAGGCCATGGCGCTGAAATTGTCCACGAAGTACTTGAACTTGTGCATAACCCTCTGGCGCATGCGCTCCTTGCCGCTGGTGCGGGGGTTGTGCCCGGAACCGTGCAGGGTAAACAGCGGAAACATGCAGGAATCCCAGTTCCTCACCCGGCAGCCGTCGCAGTCCACGGCCTCATCCACGATGTCGAAGCAGTGGCAGGTGGGGCAGGAATAGGTGCAGGCCGCGCAGCCCAGGCATTTCTCATGGAAGCGCTCCCAGATGGCATCGTAGAAGTTGGCGTCCAGCCTGGCCTTGAGCCCTTCGACGTTGACCCGGCAATTCACCCGGGCGGCCTCTTGAGCTTTGGCGGCGGCGGCTTTTTGATCTTCAGCGGCGGCCTTCAGGCCCATTTGGGCGGCCAGGGCCTTACCCTTCTCACTTATCGCCTCCACCAGGTAGGCATCCCCGGTGTCGGTCAGCAGGAGGTCCAGTCCGGCGCTGTCAAAGGGGCCGGACCCCACCGAGGTGCAAAAGCAGGTAGAGGCCGGATCGTTGCAGCCCATACCCACCAGCAGGGTGTTTTCCCTTCTGGTCATGTAGTACGGGTCGGTGTATTTGTCATTGTTGAAAACATTGTCCAGCAGAACAAGGCTCTTGGCGTCGCAGGGGCGAATGCCGAAGACCAGTTTCTTCCTGCTGTCGATGTGTTCCTCCATTTTGGTTCCTTCCCCAGTGGTTTGATAGCTGAACAGCTTTTCGGACTGAGGGAAAAGGACTCCTTTAGGAGGTACTTTGCTGTTGAGGTATTCGAAGCAAGCTTCGGCCCCGGACTTGATCTGCTTGAACAGAGCGTAGTTGCCCTCCTTCACCGGGGCGAACAGCTCGTATTCGGCAGCCAGTTTATCCAGCAGGCCGGGCAGTTCATTCTTGGCAATGATCATCCTTTTCACCTCACTCCTTCACCAGGAAAGGTTGGGGATCGTCGGCCTTGAAGACAGCCAGGGCCGGTTTTTCCTCCGTACTGGCGCCTGCCTCGTAGCCGAACAATTCCTTGACTTCCTTGACCATTTTGCGGGTCATGCCTCGCAGGTTGATGCCCATGGGGCAGGCCCGGTCACAGGCGCCGCAGTCCGCGCAGCGCCCGGCGCTGTGGAAGACCCGGACGGCCTGGAACATAATGTTATCGTCCACATCCGGGGCTTTGTTGATCCAGACGGGGGCGGAGCAGTCCACAAAGCACTCGCTGCAGTAGCACATGGGGCAGGCGTTGCGGCAGGCGTAGCAGCGGATGCACTTGGAAAACTCGGCGGCCAGGGCGGCCCGGCGGTCCGCCGGGGAAAGGGCCTCGAAGGCTGCCACGTCGTCAAAATTGTCCTCGGACTTGGCCGGCACCGGTTCGCCCACCAGCAGGTCATAGACCACCGGGTTGCCGTAGCGGCAGGTCTTGCAGGTGTCGTGGCAGAGGTCGTCCAACTTCACTTCTTTGGCAAAACCCTTGCCCTTGATCACCAGGGTGTCGCCCTTGTCTTCCACCTCCAGGATGTCCTTGCCTTCCACGGCCTGGTCAACCTTCACCCGGTCCACCATGCCGGCGCAGGGAACGCCGATGATATAGAGATTTTCCCGGTTGATCTGGTTCTCGTGAGCCAGGGCCACGATGGCTCGCACGTCGCAGCCCTTGGCCACAACCGCCACCTTGCCCTCCCTCTTGCGCAGGTAATTGGCCAGGTTGTTCTCGCAGGAGTAGTCCCAGGTCAGCTTGCCGGCATCCTCGGGGGTGCGGGCAAAGAAGGGTGTGCTGCGCAGGGGCAGGCTGCCCTTGGCAAATCCCAGCACCAGGTCAACCTTCTTTTCAGCCAGCAGCTTTCTGGCGGCTTCCTGAATGGCAGTAGCTATTTGCATCCGCAACAACACCCCGCTTCCTCTTTGGGAGCAATTCCCTTATTTGGACCCAGTTGTTTGACTTTATCGGTTACTTCCTTGACCACCTCGGCGAAGCGGCCGCCTTCGGCGGCGGACACCCAGGAGAAGTTGACCCTTCCCTCGTCCACGCCGATGTACTCCATGAGGCTCTTTAAGAGAGCGAATTTCCTTCTGGCTACCAGGTTGCCACTAACATAGTGGCAGTCTCCGGGGTGTCACCCGGAGGTGAGTACGCCGTCGGCCCCGTTCTTGATGGCCGACATGATAAACAGAGGGTTTATCCGGCCTGAACAGGGTATGCGCACCACACGGATGTTCGGGGGGTACTGGATCCGGCTGACGCCGGCCAGGTCGGCCCCCGCGTAGCTGCACCAGTTGCACAGAAAAGCTACTATTTTAGGTTCCCATTCCATATCCTATCCCTCCCCCTGTTGCTATATCGCGCCAATCATGGCCATGATCTGTTCGTTGGTGCAGCCTTTGACGTTGATGGCACCGCAGCGGCAGGAGGAAGAGCAGGCGCCGCAGCCCTTGCAGAGGGCCTCGTTGACCACAGCCACCTTCTCGGCCGGGTCCACGGCCACGGCCTTGGCCGGGCAGATCGACTCGCAGACCCCGCAGCCGGCGCACTTCTTCTTGTTGACCATGGCACACTTGCCTTCCACGTCAATGGTTTCCTTGGCCAGCACGGTGCAGGCCCTGGCCACGGCGGCCTTGGCCTGGGCGATGTTCTCCTCCAGGTTCTTGGGCCCGTGCGCCAGTCCGCACATGAACACGCCGTCGGTGCCGAAGTCTACCGGGCGCAGCTTCAGGTGGGCCTCCAGGTAGAAGCCCTCGGCGTTCAGCGGCACCTTGAAGAACTGGGACAACTGGCTGTTGTCGGCGGGTACCACGGCGGCGGCCAGCCCCACCAGGTCGGCGTCAATAACCAGGGGAACACCCAGCACATGGTCGGTGACGGTGACCTTCACCTTATCCCCCGCGGCTTCCACCACCGGCTTGCTGTCGGCGGCGTAGCGGACGAAGATTACCCCCTTGCGCCTGGCCTCGGTGTACATCTCCTCGTAGAAGCCGTAGGTGCGGATATCCCGGTAGAGTATGAACACATTGGCCCCGGGGTTGGCCTCTTTAACCTTGAGGGCCTGCTTGATCGACTTGGTGCAGCAGATCCTGCTGCAGTACGGGCGGTCCGGCTCCCGGGAGCCCACGCACTGGATGAAGACAATGTTTTTGGCCCCGGCCAGTTTGCCTTCAGCCAGTTCGGCCTCCAGCTCAAGCAGTGTCTTGACTTTATCGTTCTGTCCGTAGAGGTACTCGGCAGGCTTGTACTCATCCCCGCCGGTGGCGATGATGGCCACGCCGTGCTGAATTTCCTCGCCGCTGGACAGCTTGGTCACGAAATTGCCCACGAAGCCGTGCACCTCGGCGATTTCAACGCCGGTATAGACCTTAATCAACGGGTTGGCGTTAATCTCTGAAACCAGTTGTGCCAGGTAGCCCTGCACGTCCTCGCCCTTCATGCCGAAGCGGATGCGGTTGGCGATGCCGCCCAGCTGGCCGGACTTCTCCACCAGGGCCACTTTGTATCCCTGGGCGGCCATGTTCAGGGCGGCGTTCATGCCGGCCACGCCGCCGCCGACAATCAGGGCGTCGTGGCTCATGCCCAGGCTGATGCCCTGGATGGGCTCCAGCAGGGCGGCCTTGTAAACCGCCATCTTGACCAGGTCCTTGGACTTTTCCGTGGCCTTTTCAGGCTCCTGCTGGTGCACCCAGGAACACTGGTCCCGGATGTTGGCCATCTCAAACAGGTTGGGGTTTAAGCCGGCCTCTTTCAGGGTCTCCTGGAACATGGGCTCGTGCGTTCTGGGGCTGCAGGAGGCCACCACGATGCGGTTCAGGCCGTACTTCTCAATGGCTTCCCTGATCTGTCCGGCGGTGTCCTGGGAGCAGGCGTAGAGCTTTTCGTCGGCAAAGGCCACGCCGGGCAGTGTTTTGGCATACTCCACCACCCCGGGCACATTGACCACGCTGCCGATGTTGATGCCGCAGTGGCAGACGAAGACGCCGGTGCGCACTATTTCCCCGGCCACGTCCCGCTCGGGGGGATACTCCTTCTTCTTGACCAGGGTGCCCCTGGCCCCGGCCAGGATCACCGATGAATCGGCGGCGGCGGCGCTGGCCTGCATCACGGTCTCGGGGATGTCCCGGGGACCGCTGAAGGCTCCGGCCACGTACACACCGGGCTTGTTGGTGCCAACCCCGGTCAGTGACGGAGGCTCGGCAAAGTTGAACTTGTTCAGCTCCACACCAAGCCTGCCGGCCAAGTCGGCCATTTCCTTGGAGGGCTCCAGACCGATGGACAGCACTACAAGGTCAAATTCCTCATTGTTAATGGACCCGTCCTCATTGGAGTAGCGGATGTTTAGATTGCCGGACCCGTCGGCGGCTTCAGTGACCTCAAAGATCCTGGAACGAACGAAGCGCACCCCTTTTTCCAGCTTGGCCCGGTCGTAGTATTTTTCAAAATCCTTGCCGTAGGTGCGCATGTCCATGAAGAAGATGGCGGTATCCAGGTCGTAGGGGGTGTGCTCCTTGGCGATGACCGCTTCCTTGATGGCGTACATGCAGCAAACCGACGAGCAGTAGCCGTGTTCGTTCCGGCAGTTCCTTGATCCCACGCACTGAATCCAGGCCACCTTTTTAGGTTCCTTATGGTCCGAGGGGCGCACCAGGTGGCCGCCGAAGGGGCCCGAGGCGCTCAAAATCCTCTCGAACTCAAGGCTGGTCAGCACATTGGCAAACTTGCCATAGCCGTAATAGAAAAGCTCCTGGGCCGGAAAGGCCTCAAAGCCGGGGGCCAGGATCACCGAACCAACATTGATCTCCAGGGTCTCGTCCTGCATGCCGTGGTCAATGGCATTGGCCTGGCAGGCCTCCAGGCACTTGCCGCAAGCCTTGGGCTTCTTCATCTTCAGGCACTTGGTCTGATCGATGGCGTAGGCGTTGGGATAGGCCTGGGCGTATAGCTTGTAGATGGCTCTCCTTTTGTCCAGTCCCTGGTTGAAGGCATCGTCCACCTTAACCGGGCACTTTTCGGCGCAGGATCCGCAGCCGGTGCACTTTTCGGGATCGACAAAACGGGCCTTCTTGTTGACGGTGGCCTTGAAATTGCCGGGCTCGCCCTGCAGGTCGGCAAGCTCCGAGCAGGTCAGTATCTCGATGTTCAGGTGACGCCCGCACTCCACCAGTTTGGGCGACAGGATGCACATGGAACAGTCGTTGGTGGGGAATGTCTTGTCCAGCATCGGCATGGTACCGCCGATGGCCGGAGATTTTTCCACCAGATAAACGTAGTAGCCGGACTCCGCCAAATCCAGAGACGCCTGGATGCCGGCGATACCAGCGCCCAACACCAGTACGGCCCCGACCTTTTCAGGATTCTTTGTCATATTAGCATCACATCCGTCCTCGCAAAAAAATTATTTAACCTACTCCCTTTCCGCCGATAAACCATACCTCATGAAAAAATTTACGAGGTCATCGTGCCGGGAAGGCAACCGGATCCAAAGTGCCGGTCAACCGGTCAGCTGACAATCAACCCGGCTGATGTAAGCAGTCGGTTAATCCTTCACCTCCGTTCCGGTTTGGTTAAATGATAATGCTTGTACAGCCCCGCCAACCCGCAGCATAACCAATCCCCCTCCGCCGGAACAAAAAAACGGCACCAGGCCTTGCTTCACTGAATAAGCCGGCCGGCACTGGCGAAGCCTTTTTATCCTGATGATCTGGGGGGTGCAAACGGGTTTACCAGAAACCGGGTACAATTGTGCATAAAAAAACAAGCCGATTATACGCACACCTTGTTCCTAGTATATATTTTTGCTCAATCACTGTCAATTACTTAAAAGTTCTAAACCCCGCCAGACAACAAAAGGTTTAAATCGCAGGGCTTATCAATAATATTTCTAACTATTAACGATAATTTGAATTTGCCTGAACAATCACCGCTAACCCAAAATTCTTATTAGTAATTGAACTTATGGCATAAAACGGCAGCTCATTTCAGTAATGGGCGGCAGTTTCCTGCCGCCCATTTTGCCTGCTTTATCTTTGCCTGAAGGTCTTCAGGAAGGAGTCGCAGTAGATTTCCTTGTTCAGGAACAGGTTGGCGGAGGCCACCGCGTCCACCAGGTCGGAATCATCCACGTCGGCAATGGCCGAGTCCAGGCCCACAGCCATGGCCATGATCAGGAAGGTCCGGTTCAGCAGGTGGCGGTTGGTGCAGCGCTGGGAGGAGTTGGAGAGCCCCAGGGTGGTGCGCACCCCGGGGGCCAGGGCCTTAATCTGGCGGATAGCCTCGAGCACTTCCACGCCGTGCTCCTGGGCCACGTTGACCGGAAGCATCAGGGGGTCGATGTAGAGGTCTTCCATGGGCACACCGTGCATGTCGGCATTAACCACTATTTCCATGGCCAAGGCGGCGCGGTCGGCGGCGCTCTTGGGCACGCCGGACTCGTTCATGGCCAGGCCGATGATGGCGGCGTTGTACTTGGCCGCCATGGGGAGGAAGAGGTCCATCTTCCACTGGTCGGCGTGGGTGGAGTTGATCATCACCTTGCCGTGCTTGTTGGCGGCGCAGCCGGCCTCAATGGCCTCGGGGTTGGTGGAGTCCACGCAGCAGGGCAGGGGAACTGTTTCGTTGCATATGTTAACCAGCCACTCCATCACTGCGGGCTGGTCCTTGGACTCCACGGTGGGGCCGGTGTTGACGTCCAGGTAGTGGGCGCCGGACTCGAACTGACGCTTGGCCCAGTGTTTAATGGGCTCAGGATCCTTGCTCAGAATGCCCTCGCGGATATCCTTGAACATACCGTTGATCCGCTCACCGATAAGGATCATTCAATATTCCTCCTTCGAATTTCTTTCAGGTCGAGGGGTTGGGGATTAGGGGTTAGGGATTAGGCTATTTCGGCACCTCTATCTCCACAACTTCCCCTCATCTGTTTTTTATATAAAGTTCTCCAGTGGATAAAGAAATTTCGGGACTGGAACTGGGAATCAGGCAAAACCCCCAATCCCCAATCCCTAACCCCTAATCCCTTTTCCTAGTACTTCACCGGCTCCATCAGCTTGTCGATGTTCACTTTGAACTGCCTTGCCGATTCGGGGTGGCGGAGCACCATGATGGAACCCCCGGCCTGGGCAAAGGTGGTGGCGGTCATAACCTCCCACAGGATAGCCCGGCGGGACTGGCCGCCCCACTCAGCGGCCTCGTCCGAGGAGGCCTTGGCTTCTTTGGCCTTCCAGGCTTCCTGGCCGACAAAGCAGATTACCGGCATGGCCAGCATCTTGTCGCCGGTCAGCGCGCCCAGGCGGGAGCGCTCCATGATCGAGTAGGCATACTCAATGCCGTAGCCCAGTGCGCCTACCAGGGGGTCGATGGCGATCCGGCTGGCCGCCAGGCCCATTTCAGTTATTAGGATGTTTAACTGCTTGGCCAGGTTGATGTCCAGCGGGCTGGAAGCCACGATGGAGTGACCGTTGACCATGCAGGCGGCGGTCATGGTCTTATAGTTGTTGGGGGTGGCGCAGCCCAGCAGGGCAACCTTGCCGGCCAGGGCCTCACCCACCTTGGGCATAATCTCGGCGTCTTTTTCTTCCACGCCGCAGCCGATGACGATCAGCGGCACGTCGATGGCGTCGGCCACGGCCTTGGCGGTCTTGGCGCAGTCCTCGGGGCTGGCATTTTTAAAGTCCGGATGGGCGCTGGTCAGCCGCAGGCAGACCAGGTCAGCGCCGTACTCAACATTTTTCTTGGCCCAGGCCACGGGATCCCCCAAAACTCCCTCAAAGGGGGCCTTTAATATATCAGGCCAGTCAGCGGGCTCCATGTCGCACACTTCCAGGGCCACCACCGGGCGGTTGGGCATGTCCCCTTCAAAAAACAGGAAGGGCAGCGTGCTTTCCCCGCCAACTTTGACAACTTTAGGCTCTACACCGAGGGCCAGCTCGCTAACCTTGCTGGTCCATCTTTCCTTAGCTATAGTTACAGCCATTGCTTGCACTCCTTTCAAAAGTTTCTCAAATGATGCCGGCTTTTTTCAATATATCGTTCACGGCAACCACCACCGGCGAATCATCCGGCAAATCCGCCAGCGGCTTGCTGATCAGGTCGTACTCCCGCACCTTGTCATCCAGGGGAATGGTCCCGATCAACTCCAGTCCCGTGCGATCAATCTCGTCCTTCAGTGCCTCGATGGTACCTTCGGTGACCTTGCTGACCACAAGGTACATTTTTTTGATATCCAGGCTCAGGGAGTCAACCACTTCCTTTACCCTTCCGGCGGATCTGATGCCCCTGGCGCTGGAGTCGCTGGAGACCAGCAGGACGTCTACATTCTGGGTGGTCCTGCGGCTCAGGTGCTCCAGCCCGGCCTCGTTGTCCATCACCACGTAAGGGTAATTGCCGCTCAGTTCCTGCATGTATCCCCGCACCAAGTTGTTGGCGTAGCAGTAGCAGCCGGCGCCCTCAGGGCCTCCCATAACCAGCAGGTCCACATCGTCTCCCTCGGCCAGTGACTGGTGTACCTTGTAGGACACGAACTGGTCCTTGGTCATCCCGGC
>Ga0209347_1005491_pt1 | contig 11983 bp, 11 predicted proteins | sample AutmiccommuBRH23_FD_187382 | JGI IMG/M metagenome (GOLD analysis project Ga0209347, IMG submission 187382) | Deep subsurface microbial communities from Mt. Terri, Switzerland - Autotrophic microbial communities BRH/23 (SPAdes) (version 2) | ecosystem: Environmental > Aquatic > Deep subsurface >...
TGCCGGCCCGGCGGGGGAGGCTGGACTGGAGCCGCCGTTCCATCGGGGCGATGCCAGTGATTGTGCTCCGCCGACCAGATCGCGCCATCGGGACCCGCGGAACCGTCCGCGGGGAGCTTCGCTGCAGGCGCGTCGTGCCAGTGGTTGTGCTCTGGGGACCAGACTTTCCCTGGAGGGGCGAGGGCTTTCGGACTCGAGCCGGAGCCCGGCCCGGCGAGACCTTCCATCGTCTTGGCGTCGATCCTGACGTTCATCCCGTCCATCTGAATCCCCTGGATGCCGCCGCCCGGACCCTGGAGCTGAATGGGGGATTCGGCGTCATGCCAGTGACCGTGAGCGACATCCCAGACTTTTCCATCCGGCGCCGGGCCGGGGGGCTGGGCCGCAGACGTGGTCGCCGCACCGCCGGCGGGGGCGGGAAGCGAGTTGGCGCGACGTTCGGGCTGCTCGCCGTCCCTCAGAGCTGCATAGACTCCGATCGCAGCCAGCAGAACGAGTGGCGCGGCGATCATCAGCGTTCCGCGCATTTTCTGCCGCTCAGCCGCTTTACCCGCGCAGCAATGCTTTGATTTCTTCCCGCTGCCGCAGAGGCAGAGATCGTTTCGGCCGGCTTTCATCAGGTGGTCTCCCTTTCCGAGGAATCGACCCTCGATAACGACACCCCGTTGGAGATATTTCCCGCAGGGGCCGGAGACGGTGGGCGGCGAGAGACATCGCCGAGGTGGCCGCGGTTCTTTACCGCGGCATCGCGCTACGAAGGACGAACGTGGAAGGCAGAGCGACGGCGGTTCCCGCAACCTCCGCGGATCGGGCGTCGAGGCCGCAGGCGGAGGAAAGGATCCTCCGCCACTGGCGGCGCCGAGGTGGCGGGCCAACTGATACGATTACGCCGCATGTTATGGCGCGAGACGTTCAAGGTCCGGTTCTGGTCTTTTTTCAAGGTACCGCTGCTCTTCTATACACGCCCCGTCGTGCTCGAGCTCGAAGAGGAGCGGACGGTCGTGTCGATCCGGTTGCGCCGGCGAACCAGGAATCACCTCGGCTCGATGTATTTCGGCGCCCTCTGCGTCGGAGCTGACGTCGCCGGGGGGCTCGCCGCGATGCGCGCCATCGAAGAATCCGGCGGCGGCATGTCCCTGATCTTCGGCGCCGTGAGCGCGGAGTTTCTCAAGCGGCCGGAAGACGACGTGGTCTTCACCTGCCTCGAAGGGATGCAGATCCGCGAGCTGGTCGCGCTCGCCCGCTCGAGCGGTGAGAGGGTCAACATGCCCGTCCACGTGACGGCGACGGTCCCTTCGCGTTTCGGCGACGAGCCGGTCGCCAGGTTTCAGCTGTCGCTTTCTCTCAAGCAGAAGGGAAGCTCGTGAGCGAAGAGAGGTACGTCTACCCCCATCCCCGCCCCGCGGTCACCGTCGACATCGCGCTGTTCCGCCACGCCGGATCCGCCTGGGAGATTCTGCTCATCCAGCGCGCCCGCGACCCTTTCAAGGGGGCCTGGGCTCTTCCGGGCGGATTCGTGGATGAGATGGAGCCGATCGAATCGGCCGCCGCGCGCGAGCTGCAGGAAGAGTGCGGGATCCGGGACGTCGAGCTCTGGCAGTTCCGCGCCTTCGGCGATCCGCATCGCGATCCGCGAGGTCACACAATCAGCATTGGTTTCATGGGAATCGCGAACAATCCCCTCGGCGAAAAGGCGGCCGACGACGCCGCCAGCGTCCGCTGGTTCCCCATCACTGACCTTCCCGATCTCGCCTTCGACCACTCCGAGATCATCGCCGCCGCGGTCGAGCGGCTGCACCGCGTGGAAGTCCAGTAAGAACAAGCCAGAAGCCAGGAGAAAAGGCAGAAGGCAGAAGGCAGAAGGCAGAAGTAAAGGCGAAGGCAGAAGTAAGAGCAACCCCAACACAAGTCCCTGGTTTTGGTTTTGCCTTATTTCTGCCTTCTGCCTTCTGCCTTCTGCCTTCAAAACAGCCTTGGCTGCCTTTCCTCGAGCTCGTCGAGGAAATTCGAGACGCCAACGCCTGCGAGGCGGTATCGGCTTTCTGCCTCGAATGAGAAGCGTTCGATGAGCTCCGAAGCAACCGCCATGAGATCGTCCGCGGAGGCCGGAATCGCCTGAGGGGTTGTCTGGCGCGTTGCCGTCACGAAGTCTCCAGTGCGTAATTTCACCGTCACGGTCCGGCCGACCCGGTCTTTCCGGGTCAGCGCGTCCCAGACGTGCTCGCACTGCTCCTTCAGGTGCGGAATCACCTCTTCGAGCGGGAGGTCGCGGTCGAAGGTGGTTTCGGAGGAGATCTGTTTGGCCTTTCTGTCGGGGACGACGGGGCGATCGTCGATGCCGCGCGCGAGCTCCCAGAGACGGTCGCCGAATTTGCCGAGCCATCGGCTCAGATCGGCGCGCTCGATTGCCCGGAGGTCGCCGACGGTGGCGATGGCGTGCGAGGTGAGCAGCTGCTCGGTGGCGGCGCCGACTCCAGGAAGCCGCTGGACGGGAAGCGCGGCGAGAAAGCCGTCGACCTGGGCTGGCTTGATCACGAAAAGGCCATCCGGCTTTTTCCAGTCGGAGGCGATCTTCGCGAGAAACTTGTTCGGCGCGGCGCCGGCGGATGCGGTGAGACCGGTCTCTTCCCGGATCTCCTCGCGAACCCGGATGGCGGTCGCGGTCGCCGAAGGGAGCCCGGTCGTTTCGTGGGTTACGTCGAGATACGCCTCATCGAGCGAGAGCGGCTCGACCAGAGGAGTGTGGCGGAGGAAGATCTCGCGGATCTGAAGCGACACCGCCTTGTAGCGGGTGAAGTCGGGCCTGACGAAAACGGCGCCGGGGCAGAGGCGTTTGGCGCGGGAGATCGGGATGGCGGAGCGCACTCCAAAGGTGCGCGCTTCGTACGAGGCCGCGCAGACGACCCCGCGCGTTCCCTCGGCCCACCCGACCACCACCGGGCGCCCGCGCAAATCCGGGTTGTCGCGCTGTTCGACGGAGGCGTAAAACGCGTCCATGTCGACGTGAAGAATCTTCCGCGTTGCGTCCACATAGGAATTGTACGGATGGCGATCTCGTCCGGCACGGCTTTGGCACAGTAGGGGAGGAACCGGAGAATGAACCGACTACTCTTCCACAAGGCGTAGATTCCGGAGCGGAGGTTTAATGAGCAAGTACCAGAACGTGAATCCCGGGCAGTACAAGGTCAAGGGTCGCGAGCGACAGGGCGAAGACATCGTCCAGAAGTTCCACAAGGCGAAGATGGCGCAGGTTCAGGACGAGCTGACCCGCCGCGCCGAGCAGCGGAAGGGAAGCATGGAGCAGATGCTGGAGGCCGCGGCAGAGACTCGCGAAGAAACCGCAGCCGAGCAGAGCGAAGCCCGGGCCGAGTTGGCGGCGGCATCGCGCGCGGCTCGAAAGAAGTCTCCGGCCAGGAAGGCCAGCGCCAAGAAGACCACCGCGAAACAGGGGCCGGCGAAGAAACCGGCCGCAAAGAAGGCGGCCGCGAAGAAATCCGCGCCGAAGAAATCTCCGGTGAAGAAGTCCGCGGCGAAGAAGTCCGCGGCGAAGAAAGGCGGCGGCACGAAGAGCGCGGCCCGCGGCAGCGCCTCTCGGAAGAGCCCCGCGAAGAAGGCTGCTTCCAGAAAGTCCCCCCGCAAGGCGACTGCGCGAAAGAAATAACCGATGAGTCGCGGGATCTCAACGCGCGGGAGGGAGATGCCCGCCTCGCCGATCAGGCGGCTGGCTCCGCACGCCGACGAGGCGAAGCGCCGTGGCGTGCGCGTGCTTCACCTCAACATCGGCCAGCCGGATCTCCCCACCCCGCGCGAGATCGCCGACCGGCTCGGCGAGATCCGCGACCGGGTTCTCTGCTACACCCCCTCGACGGGAACTCCCGAGTTCCTCGCATCGGTCCGCGCGTATTACGAGAAGCAGCAGATCCCGCTCGGCGACGCGCAGGTGCTGGCGACGACGGGCGGCAGCGAGGCGCTGCTGTTCGCGCTGATGGCCACCTGCGACCCCGGCGATGAGGTCGTCGTCATCGAGCCGTTCTACACGAATTACTCGGCCTTTGCCGCCATGGCCGGAATCCGCCTGGTTCCGGTTACGAGCCGCGGTCGCGACGGCTTTCATCTTCCCCCGATGCATCTCTGGGAAGCGGTGGTGGGGGAACGAACCCGGGCGGTGTTGATCTGCAACCCGAACAACCCGACCGGAACGGTTTACACGCAGGAGGAGCTCTCGGAGGTCGCCGGATTCTGCCGGCGCCACGACCTCTTTCTCATCTCGGACGAGGTCTACCGCGAGTTCGCCTACGACGACCGGAAGCCGATCAGCGCACTCGAGCTCGAGGGGATGGAAGATCGGGTCATCGTGGCCGACTCGCTTTCCAAGCGCTACAACGTCTGCGGGATCCGGCTCGGCATGCTCATTACCCGCAATCCCGCGGCTGCCGAGGCGGCGCTCCGCATGGCCCAGGGACGCCTTTCCGCACCGGGAATTGCGCAGCAGATCGCCCTCGGCGCGGGAGATCTCGACCAGGCATACTTCGACGAGGTCGTCGCCGAGTATCGCCAGCGGAGAGATGTCCTGTTCGAGGGGCTCACCGCGATTCCGGGCGTGTTCCTCCTCCAGCCCGAGGGGGCGTTCTATTTCATCGCGCGGCTTCCGGTGCTCGACAGCGACGACTTTGCCGCATGGCTTCTCTCCGAGTTCTCATTCGACGGAGAAACGGTGATGGTCGCTCCCGCGACTGGTTTCTATGCAACGCCGGGACTCGGCCGGAACGAGATCCGGATCGCTTACGTCCTCGAGACGGAAGCTCTTCGCCGCGCAATCCGGATCCTCGCCGAGGGGCTCGCAGCGTATCGCTCCGCCCGCGGGCTCGAGTCCATACCGCTCGACGAGCCCTCCGAGAAGCATCGCCGCGCCAAAGTTCCCGGCATGTGAGCCGCGCCTTCCCACAGACGGGGCAGCCCTTCACGTTCTCTTGACGGACCGCCGTTATAAGATCGAGGCAGGAGGCTGCGCGATGGGACTCGAATCGATCTTTCAGCTCCACGGGATCGGTGGAATGCTGCTGATGGCATTCGCGGCCATCCTCCTGCTGATCCTGATCATCTCCTTCCGGAGCCGCGCAGTCGTGTTCTGCCAGTACCTGGAGGCGATGACCGGCGTGGGACTCCGCCCGGCCGAGGTGAGGCAGAAGTTTCGGGAGAGCGGCAAGGCAGGCGTGAGGGAGCTCTTTCTCGACCTGATGATCCGGGAAGACCTCAAGGACGGTCCGATCGCAATTCCGGACGCGCCCGAACCGGGCAGAACTCCCGTCCAGCCGCCCTCCCTCCTCGGATGAGGCTTCCGAGCGCTTACAGCTCGATCTGCGCGCCCATCTCGACAACCCGGTTGGGCGGAATCCGGAAGTAGCGCGTCGCCGGCGTCGAGTTCTTCGACATCCAGGCGAAGAGGTTCTCGCGCCAGACGGCCATCCCCTTCAGATTCGCTTTCTTCGCGGGGATCAGCGTCTCCCTCCCGAGGAAGTACGACACCTGAGTCGGATTGAGGTCGACTCCGGCGAGATCGGGGTGATCGATCATCTGGAGGATTTCCGGGACGTTCGGGTCTTCCATGAAGCCGAACCGGGCGACGATCCGGTAGAGCCCATGGCCCAGAGGTGTGACTTGAAGCCGCTTGTCCGCATCGACGTGCGGGGTCTCCTCCGTGATGATCGTGAGCAGGAGCACCTGATTGTGCAGCACCTTGTTGTGCTTGATGTTGTGAAGCAGCGCGTGGGGCGTGACGTCGAAGGTGCGATCCATGAAAACCGCCGTCCCTGGGACGCGGATCGGGGGATGCTTTTCAACCGAGGAAACGAACAGCTCGTTCGAGAGCCGTCCCTCGCTGAGCCTGACGTTCAGGATCCGGCGTCCCGCGTACCAGGTCGTCATCACGATGAAGACGAGTCCGGCGACGACGAGAGGGAACCAGCCGCCGTCGGGCACCTTGACGATGTTCGCTCCCCAGAAGGAGAGATCGACGATCAGGAAGCCGACGGTGGTCAGAATCACCAGCGGAAGGCCCCAGCGCCATTTCTTTCTGAGGAAGACGGCGAACAGAATCGTCGTGAAGACCATATCCGTGGTGACGGCGACACCATACGCTGCGGCAAGGCGGCTGGAGGAACCGAACCCGATCACCAGCCCGATGCACGCAATGGCGAGACCCCAATTGACGGCCGGGACGTAGATCTGGCCGATCCGTGACGCCGACGTGTGCTCCACCTGAAGACGCGGGAGGTAACCCAGCTGAACGGCCTGGCGGGTGAGAGAGAACGAGCCGGAGATGACCGCCTGGGATGCGATGACCGTTGCGGAAGTGGCGATCACGATCATCGGAATCTGGGCCCAGGTGGGCCCCATGTTGTAGAACGGGTTGACCGCGGCTTCCGGTTCTCGAAGAAGCAGAGCTCCCTGTCCGAAATAGTTGAGAAGAAGGGCCGGAAAGACCAGCCCGAACCAGGTCAGTCCGATCGGCCGGATCCCGAAATGCCCGATGTCGGCGTACAGCGCCTCGGCCCCGGTGACGACGAGAAAGACCGAGCCGAGCACCAGGAAGCCCCGCAGCTCGTTCTCGACGAAAAACGAGAAAGCCCACTGCGGGTTGACCGACCGAAGCACGGACGGGGTCTGCACGAGCTGGTAAATGCCGAGCAGCGACAGCGTGGTGAACCAGATGAGGGTGACCGGCCCGAACACTTTTCCGATGCCGGCCGTGCCTCGTTTCTGGAAGAAGAAGAGGGCCATCAGGATCGCGATCGTGATCGGGATGATGAAGTCATGGACGGCCGGCGCGGCGATCTCGAGCCCCTCGACCGCCGAGAGGACAGAAATGGCCGGCGTGATCATCCCGTCGCCATAGAGGAGAGCTGCGCCGAAAAGCCCGATCACCAGGAGCAATCCGGTTCTTTTCTTCCCCTGCGTTCTCGCACTCGGAACGACCAGCGACATGAGGGCGATGATCCCACCCTCGCCGCGGTTGTCTGCCCGCAGGATGAACCCGAGGTACTTGATGCAGATGACGATGACCAGTGCCCAGAAGATGAGGGAGAGGACGCCGAGAATGTTCGACGGCGAGGCGGGTACGGCGTGGACCCCGTGAAAGCACTCCTTGAACGCGTAGAGGGGGCTCGTGCCGATGTCGCCGTAGACGATCCCGAGGGCCGCGAACGAGAGGGCCGCCAGATATTTGCCGGTCGGCTTATCGGTGGTCGGGCCATGAGGAGGAGTTGGAGGAGTAGCGTCCCCCTCCGCGCCCTTCTTCGTCTTCTGCTCTCCTTCTTCGGGAGAGCTGCCCTTCGACTCGACCATCTGACCTCCGGGATTGTACTTCGGCTTCGACTTCACGCTTCATTCCACGTCCGCGCCGCGGCCTTCCGTTAGAATCTATTCATGGCGAAGCAATACTGGCTGATGAAATGCGAACCTTCCGCGTACTCGATCGAGGACCTCGAGAAAGACGGGACCGCCGGCTGGGAAGGCGTGCGCAATTTCCAGGCGAGAAACTTCATGAGGTCCATGAAAAAGGGAGATGGAGTGGTCTTCTACGCGTCGAACGCGGATCCTTCCGGGGCGACCGGGATCGCCCGTGTGGAGCGCGAAGCCTACCCCGATCCGTACCAGTTCCGGAAGGGGCACGACTATTACGATCCGGAAAGCGACCCGTCCGAGCCTAAGTGGTCAACCGTCGAGGTTGCTTTCGTCGAGCGCTTCCCCCGCACCGTCCCGCTGGCCGAGCTGCGCGAGACGCCAGGTCTCGAGAAGATGGAGATTTTGCGAAAGGGTAGCAGGTTGTCGGTCACACCCCTGACCAAAGAAGAGTTCGAGATCGTGAAGAAAATTGGGGAGGGAAGGCAGAAGGCAGAAGGCAGAAGGCGGAAGTAAAGGCAGAAGGCAGAAGGCAGGAGGCAGAAGTAAAGGCAGAAGGCAGGAGGCAGAAGTAAAGGCAGAAGGCAGAAGGCAGGAGGCAGAAGTAAAGGCAAAACCCAAACCACCGCGGGTTCTGCTGTTGCCGTTGCTCTTACTTCTGCCTTCTGCCTTCTGCCTTCTGCCTTGCTCTTACTTCTGCCTTCTGCCTTCTGCCTTCTGCCTTGCTCTTACTTCTGCCTTCTGACTTGTGGTTTCTCCCGCCATCGCCTTGAAGAACTCCACGTCCGGCCGGTAGTAGAAGCTGCGGATCGGGCACTCTCCGCCGATGCCGCACTTGCCGTCGACGGTGCGATCGGAGTCGGGGTCGTGCTGCCAGGCGGTTCCTTCGTCCATGATCCTTCGCAGCTCGGCTCGGAACTGCTCGTAGGGCTCGCCGTTCCAGACCTCGGCGAGCGATTGCTGATAGACGTTGCCGAGCCGGCGGTGCTGGAGGATGCAGCAGGGCGCAACTTCTCCACTGGGCCGGATCAACAGCGAGTGCCAGCCGATGATGCACGCGTCATCGAGCCCCTCGGTGCCGCGCTGAATCTCGCGGATGCGACGGATCCGAAGGTTGTGGGCGATCTTTTCGCGAATGGTGAAGTCGCGGCGTGTCGCAAGGCGCCACAAACGGGAGATCGCCGAGCGGGCCGCGCGCTCGCGCCCGAGCCGGTCGTGAATTTCGGCGAGCTGGGGAGAGATGTCGGTCTCGTAGCTCTCAATCGAGGCGATCCGCCGGTATTCGTCCTGGCGAATGAGCTGCTCATAGAGGACAAGCATCTCCTTCTTCTCCGTCTCGCTCATCCGTTTCTCCGGAGGGAGCGACGAGAGGCCGTTGAACAGGATTGCGTCGGCGCCGAGCGACGTGGCGAGGTCGTACATCCGCGGAATGTCGCGGTAATTCTCCTTCCAGACGAGGAACTGGATGGTGATTCCCGGGGTAGCGGAGCGACGGGCCTTGCGGAGCCGATCGAGCCTGCGGACGTTTTCGAGCACGCGCTCGTAGTTCTTCGGCGGCGACTGCATCATCGAAGACCACGACTCAGGGTCGATCGTATTCAGGCTGACGGTGACCTGATCGCAGCAGTCGACCAGGAGTGAGGCGATCTCGTCGCCGAGGATGACGGCGTTGGTGGTCAGGTTCTCGATCGGAATTCCGCTTCGGGCGATGGCGGCGAGAACGGGTTTGATCTGGCGATGGAAGAGAGGCTCGCCCCCGCCCGAGAGGCGGATCGAGCGCGTGCCTGCCGTCTTCAGCTCATCGAGGAGCTCTTCGAATCGCGACGTCGGAATCTCGTCCGTGCCCCGAATCGCCGCGGTGGAGCAGAAGAAGCACTCGATGTTGCAGCGGTCCGCGGGATGGATCTCGGCGTGGTAGGGTCCGCCGACTGCACGCCCTTCACGTATGCCCTGCAGAATCGCGTCGCGATCGCTTCGCGTCAGATACTTCCACCCGAACTCGCTCATGCAGCATGTCTCAACGGCGGAGTATGCGATCCCCTTCCCGATCGTCGAATGCCCAGCGGTACGGTTCGCTTCCGACCTTTATGAGAGTGCATGCCATTTTTCGGGGGTTGCGTTTGTTACCACAATCGGTACCCTCGGGAGGCGCATGAATTTCAGGATTGAATCGATCGAACTGGCAGGCGATGATGGCCGGCCACGAAGCCTGACGAACCAGAAAGCTGCTGTCGAAGTCCTCGATGCTCAGGACGCGAGGGAAGCAGTGTCCCTCTACGCGAACCGGGTCGGAGGGACTCTCGTCGGCGAGTGTTCCGCGATCCATATGCACGCGGCCTCGGCGACGCTGAAGATCGGCAAGCGCGTGGTCAGCGTCCAGGCGCTGAGCGATCTCGATTTCGACGCTTCCACTCCCTGCTGACGCTCAGGAGGGTCCCTCCTCCTCCAGGATCACCATCCCCCGTCCGGCCACCTCGATTTTGTCCAGCGCCTCCAGGACGTGGTGGCGCCGCTCGGGGAGCGGCTGAGATGTGTCGATGATCTTGATCCACCGTTTTCCCCAGTGCTCCGAGGGAAGGCTGAACTCCAGCGGCTCGTAGTGAGCGTTGAAGAGGATATAGAAGTCGGAGTCGACGATTGGCAGGCCATTCTCGTCGGGAGTGGGGATCGCCTTGCCGTTCAGGAAGACGCCTAGACTCTTGGCGAATCCGCGCCGCCAGTCCTGTTGAGCCATGGGCTGTCCGTCGGGACGGAACCACCCGATGTCGCTGATGCCTTCGCCATGAAGGGGTCGTCCGTGAAAAAACCGCCGGCGCCGGAAGACCGGATGGTTCTGACGGAATGCGATCAGCCGCTGCGTGAACTCGAGCAGGTCTTCGTCGATCTTCTCCCAGTCGAGCCAGGAGATCTCGTTGTCCTGGCAGTAAGCGTTGTTGTTGCCTCCCTGAGTGCGGCCGATCTCGTCCCCCGCAAGGAGCATCGGAATTCCCTGCGAGAGAAAGAGAGTCGCCAGAAAATTTCGCTGCTGGCGGGCGCGCAGCTCCAGGATGGCCGGGTCGTCAGTCTCGCCTTCAACGCCGCTGTTCCAGGAACGGTTATGGCTCTCTCCGTCGCGGTTCTCCTCACCGTTGGCCTCATTGTGCTTCTCGTTGTACGAGACGAGGTCGCGGAGGGTGAACCCGTCGTGAGCGGTAATGAAGTTGATGCTCGCGTGGGGTCGGCGTCCGTCGCCGGCGTAGAGATCCGAGCTTCCGGTGACGCGGTTGGCGAACTGACCCAGGGTCTGGTCCATGCTCCGCCAGAAATCGCGGACCGAATCCCGATACTTGCCGTTCCACTCCGACCAGAGCGGCGGAAAGTTGCCCACCTGATATCCACCTTCGCCGACGTCCCACGGTTCGGCGATCAGCTTGACCTGGCTGATCACCGGGTCCTGCTGGATGATGTCGAAGAAGGCCGAGAGGCGGTCGACGTCGTGAAGCTCGCGCGCGAGAGTTGCCGCGAGATCGAATCGGAACCCATCGACGTGCATCTCGAGGACCCAGTACCGCAGCGAATCCATGATCAGCTGCAGCACGTGGGGGTGACGCATGTTGAGGCTGTTCCCCGTGCCGGTGTAGTCCATGTAAAACCGCGGCTCGTCCGCCATCAGCCGGTAGTAAGCCGGGTTGTCGATTCCTTTCATCGAAAGGACCGGGCCCAGGTGGTTTCCTTCCGCCGTGTGGTTGTAGACCACGTCGAGAATGACCTCGATCCCCTCCTGATGGAGCGTTCGGACCATCTGCTTGAATTCCTGCACCTGGCGGCCGGCGCGGCGATGCGTGGTGGCGTACTCGTTGTGCGGCGCAAGGAAGCCGATCGAGTTGTATCCCCAGTAGTTGCGCAGGCCGCGCTCGACCAGGTGCGCGTCGTGGATGAACTGGTGGACCGGGAGGAGCTCGACCGCCGTGACCCCGAGGGATTTGAGATGCCTGATCGAGGCGGGGTGGGCGAGACCGAGGTAGGTTCCGCGCAACTCCTCGGGAACTGATGGATTGCGCGCCGTGAAACCCTTGACGTGCACCTCGTAGATGATCGTCTGGTTCCAGGGACGAGCCGGCTGCCGGTCATTTCCCCAGTCGAAGTAGGGCTCGATCACCACCGACTTCGGCATGAACTCCGCGCTGTCCAGATCGTTCTTCGAGCTCTCCGGCGCGTCGAAGTGATAGGGGAACACCGCTTCGTTCCATCGCACTTCTCCCTCGATCGCCTTTGCGTAGGGATCGATCAGTAGCTTGTTCGAGTTGCAGCGCAGGCCCTGGTCGGGATCCCACTCGCCGTGCACCCGGTAGCCGTAGCGCTGGCCGGGACCGACGTCCGGAAGGTAGCCGTGCCAGCAGAGCGCGGTCATCTCCGGCAGAGTCAGGCGCGTCTCGGCACCGCTCTCGTCGAAAAGGCAGAGCTCGACCTTCGTAGCCGCCTCGGAAAAAACAGAAAAATTCGTGCCGGCGCCATCATAGGTGGCTCCCAGCGGATAAGGCCGTCCCGGCCAGACCCGGATGTCCATCGGTACTGACTCCTCGGTTTCGAAGATTCGCTGACT
>Ga0209347_1005492_pt1 | contig 11981 bp, 10 predicted proteins | sample AutmiccommuBRH23_FD_187382 | JGI IMG/M metagenome (GOLD analysis project Ga0209347, IMG submission 187382) | Deep subsurface microbial communities from Mt. Terri, Switzerland - Autotrophic microbial communities BRH/23 (SPAdes) (version 2) | ecosystem: Environmental > Aquatic > Deep subsurface >...
TGCTGGGTGATGAGGTGGTCGAACACGGCGAAGTACTCACGCGCGGCTGCACCTTCGAGTCCACGTGCCTCATCCAGAGTTTCCGCTCTGAGCAAGAGGTTGAGCAGGGCCGTCAGCTGGCGCGATGCTCCCTGAATCGCTGCTGCCCCATCGCACTCCGGCCGGTCCCGAACCGATCGCAGAAGGACGCTCCGGCAGTTGGCGATCTTCGCTGCGATCACGGCCCGGGCAACTTCCATCGTCTTCGTCGGGTCGTCGGCCCACCGGTACTGCTCACGTCTCAACAGGACATTTCCGGAGGTGCGACCGCTTACTTTCGCGACAAACCGGCCATACTCGGTCAGAAAGACGATCGAGATTCCGGCCTCGGCGCAACCGGCCATCAGCGGCGGACTGACGTAAACGTTTCCCAGACAGACGACTGACTCGAGCGCGAGCATCGGGAAACGGGCAACGATTTCGTCGGCGTTCCGCACGAGGATCGATTCACCTTCCCTCGTGAGCCGTGTCCCCTCGCTCGTCACGTAGAGCGTATTGAGGTGGCGCCTCACCCTGGGCCTCCCGCGAGAATCCCCTCGAGGTAGCGTGCAGCGGAACGAGTGACCGCTCGAGGCTGACATTGATGTGCCAGGGAGCAATCGCGACACTTCGGTCCGAAGACAGCCCGAGGTGTCATCCCGGTGGCGGCGATTTCACGGAATCGGGCAGCAGCCGCGATCGTAATACGCCTCAAATCGTCGTCGATACTCACCTGCGTACGGCGGCGGGGCTTTCCGTAGAACAGGGCGCCGGAGGGAACTTCGATCTCAAACATCTCCTCGAGACACAGCGCCTGCGCGCACAGCTGAACTTCGTCGGCGCGCGAACGCTTGGGTTTGCCCTTCTTGTACTCGATGGGGAACGGGATTCGCCCATTCGGACCGTTGCGAACTTCCACAACATCGGCGATACCCACGAGACCGTATTTGAGACTGCGGAGCGCTAGACTGCGGAGGATGCGTACGTCCCCGCGCTTCTCGTTGCCCTCGTCATCGACACGGTCGTGAAGGTGGTGACCCTCGATCGTGTGAACGTTCTCGTCCCAGAGTCGTTCCACATGAATGAGGGCCGCCTGCCGTTCGCAATAAACGGTGTGCTGCAGTGCGGAGATGGGAAGAAGCTCGTCCTCAGTGAACATGGCATGAAGGGCACGCGGACAAGCCGCATGCCCTCCTCAGCGCTATCGTTCGATCAACTCGACGCCCTGTGGAAAGTCCGTCCGGTCGATCGTGATCTCGTAATCGCTGAACGAGCGGGCCGGCTTTGCGTCGTCCTTTCGCTTGATCTGGATCCGGTCGAACAGCTTGTGCGCAGACGCGTTGCCCAGCTTTGAATCGTGCTTGAAGATGTAGAGAGCGCGCGCCGACATCAATCCGCGCGCCGCCGACCGGTCATGTTCGAACATCTGGAGCAGAGCATCCCATACGAGATCGAGATCCTCCGCTGTCATCCCGGTGCCCCGTTCGCCTTGGGCGAGTGACGGCGAGACGAATCCGCGAGAGACGTACAGACCATACGGAACAGTGGCTTTGCGACCCATGGTGCGGTTGTCGCCTTCCTGCTTGAGTGCTTCTTCCGGTGTCGCGACCGCCATGCGCGTGATGCTGTGCTCGAGGGGAACGATCGGATCGACAGAACGCGAAAACGTCAGCTGAACCGGACCGCGGACCTGCCCGGCGTTCTCGCCGGTCATCATGACCGCACCAAACGTACGCACGTCGAAAAAGCGGCGGCACATCACCTTGCGGGCCGCTTCGGTCTTTTCGGCTTTCGCCTTCGCCTTCACCTCTTCGGTCTGATGTGCTTCTGCAATCAGGTTGTTGAGGACCCCTTTCTCTTTGACGAAGATGTCGTACCCCTCTGCGAGTTCCTTCGAGAGGAGCACGAAGTTCCTCAACTTCCGTTTGAGGCAGACGTCGGTGACGATGCCATGTCCGGTCTCGGGGTCGATACGCGGAAGGTTCCCGGCGTCAGGATCGCCGTTCGGGTTGCCATCCTGCACGTCGAAGAGATAGACGAAGTCGTAGCGGTTCTCCAGTTCAGACATTTTGCTTATCCTCTTTCTTCGTGAAGAAATCCTGTCGCTGGTGATAGAAGCCGAGAGCGAACAGCCCCTGATCTTCGAGCGTCATCGTCTTCGGGAAGCGCTGCAGGTCGGAGACGATTTCCTGGAGAAGCTTCTCCGTATTCACAGCGAGTCCGGGCTTCTCCCGGCGGAGCTTTCCCAGGTGATGCTGCGAACGACGAAGGAGCGTTGGAAAGACCGACTCGGGCGTGCTGGACGCACTGCCGTAATAGCGATCGACGATCGTCGCATTGACATTGCCGAGGGCGTCCTGCTGAAGGTGGTCGATGGTCGCGAGAAGGCGGCCGAGGCGATATGGCGGGTCTGTTCGCTGGCGGTCTAGAGCCACTGAGATGTTCTCCTTTCGGTTTCGGGTAAGCCAGGCCTTGAGCAGGCTGCAGCGGATGGAGAGGATCTGGTCATCACGCCCTTCGCCACGGTCGCGTCTGGGAAGGAACTCCACGCGGTTACGACGCACGATCGTCTGCAGAATCGATTGCGGAAAGGGACGATCCAGAACGATCGCAAGATAAAGATCCGTTGCCAGAGCAGGAGGAAGCAGATCGAGATCACGACGGGGAACCAGTGCTCGTCGATAGTCTCGCAGCGCGAAACTCCCCGGCCCCTCGCCGTACGGTCGAACGATGCGCACCTCGTCCCGGTATCGATCGATTGCCCGGGCGACCTTCGCGACCGTCGACTGGACGAAAGAGCGCACGATGGCTCGTCCCTGCGTCCCTGACAAAATCAGCGCGAAGAAGGCGGCCGGGTCCTCGATCGGGGCATGAGCACTCTTGAATGGCGATCGAAGGAGTTCGGAGACTTTCTCCGGGGGCTCGTGCTCGATCTGGCCGAACCAGTCGAGGCGAGCCTCTTCGCGTGCCCAGAAGAGCAGCACTGTGTCCGGGCTGATCGACACGTTGCGAGGCTCGCACGGAGTGCCATCAGGCCGCTTGTAGGTCGGATCGAGCAACCGATTGAGTGCGGTCTCGATCGCCACGTTCGCTTCACGTGAGATCGGTGCGCACTGGATATCACCCAGTTGATAGGACTTGAAGGCCTCACCATTGACCGACGTAAGGGGGACTCCCCCTTTGGTTTTGCTTTTCGGCGGTATGTTCTTCGGCTTCGCATGCAGGCGCGCGAGCCGCAAGCCATCTTTGCCAGTCACCAGACACTGACCGACGCGGTCATCACCGTCGTTGTCGAGTTCAGCCGTGAACCACGCGCGCACCTCAGGCGATTCGTGAACGGGAACTCCCCCGTCCGGCTCATAAACGAACGCGAACAACTCTCCCGAACGCTCGAGCTTTTCACTTTCCTTTTCCGGCGTGGTCAGAGCGAGCAATTCGTAAGGGACTTCCCGGTCAAGGAAAGTCGCCACTGCGTGAACCGCATCAGAATCCAGCGCGTCAGAAGCACGGCCGACAAACTCCCGAAAAAGTGCGCGTCTTTCGGCAAGTCTGGCCGAATCTCTTTCGCCTCGAGGATCGATGCCGAACACGTACTCCGCTTTGTCGACAAGGAACTCCGCTTTCGCTCCGGAAGTACGGTCCGACCGTCGTGGGATAGACCGTGCCGGCGGCCGCGGCCGTCCCTTCGTCCGTCCTTTCGAATCGAGAACGGGATCCAGTCGTGGTGCGGAGTACCCGAGGTATTCGCCGCCTCGCCCGAGCTTGATCAGGTACGCGACCGGTTGAGGTTCATACGCCCCATCATCGAGAAGTCGTTCGCGCTGCGCGAGTTCATACAACGCTTGAAAGATCATGCGATCACCTCGGCACCTCGACAGTGCCCTGATCGAGGATGGCCTCGAAGAATCGCGGAGAGGGACGGCTGTTCGCCGCAGGCCCGAAGTCGAGATCGAGCAGCATCACACCGAGCTCACGGCGCTCGCGCAACTCATCGGGTACGTGCCACTCATCAGGCGCGGGCTCGAAGCGCGCGGCAAACTCGCGGCAGCCGAGATACGGAGCGTGGAAGGCCTGCCCTTTCGCCAGGCGGCGCGTGAACATGTCCTCGAATTTCAGAACGTTGTCCTCGGATCCAGCGCGTTCCGTCATCTCGAAGTGGGCCTCGATGACGTAGTCGACATCGGTGAGGAGGATGGTGTTGCGCTGAGCCCGATCCTGGTCGGCAAAGTAGTTCCCTACGTCACCGCGCGGCGACAGCTTGCTGTTGACCTCGTTCCGTCTCACAGCGGTGAAGCGGATCGGCGCCAGCACATGAATCCGCTCAATGACCCAACGGATCGCCGGTTTCCAGAGGATTGCTTCGAGAACGCCCCGAGCGGCCGAGGGCGTCATCACCTCGTAGCTGACCCGCTCCGTTTTCAATTCAGGTCGGGTGAAACAGGCGTAGGGACCGAAAACGCGTACTCGGAATGTCGGAGACCGCAGGGACATCCTTGCTCCTTTCATATGACGAACTTCGCGGAATCGTCAGCTTCAACAAGAAGCCCCATATCTGGGTCGTACCGCGTGGGCGACGTAAGAACCCAGGCCGACTCCTCGACGAGTTCGATGGAACCGCTCTGCTGCAACTTTCGAAGAGCATCCGGGTAGACGCTCACCGCGTAGTTCTGAAGCACGCGAAAACGATGACGGGACGGCCCGACGATTCTGAGCTCCTCGATCGCTGCGTTGGCCGTACTGTCGTACGGGATGAACACAGGGGTAGTCACGGCATCGATCATCTGGAACTTGATGGCAGTCTGCTCGAAGTTCAGCGCCTGCCGTGACACCTGGACGCCGTGAACGTCCCTGTCCCGCTCCGAGTACAGCCTGTCGAAATAGGAACGGAATGTCGTTGGCGCGAAAAGGTCGAGATCAGGGTCTCCCCGCAACATCGTTTCCGCGATTTCCTTGTGGTGTTTGAGCGAGCCGACCGGTGGAGTCGCCGCACGAAAGACCCGAAATAACCCGCGATCGAGTTTCCCTTCGCGATTGCATCGCCCCGCGGACTGAGCCAGAGACTCCAAGCCTGCCATGGCGCGGAACACGACTGGAAAATCGACGTCGACGCCGGCTTCGACGAGCTGTGTCGAGACGACGCGACAAGCATCACCGGATCCGAGTCTGCCACGGATGCGTTCGAGCACCTCGCGACGATGCGCTGGGCACATCAGCGCCGACAGATGAAGTGCGCCTGGCGCGAGTGAATTGACGAGTTGCCAGAGCTCCGCTGCGTCTGCCCGCCTGTGCACGATCGCGAGTGCTTGTTCGTACCTCGCGACGTCCAACGCGAGGTCGCTCCACGTAGTGGTTCTATCGCCGATGGGCCACGAGACATCCACTCGACGGAGAGACTCGAAAAGCGGCGCCATTCGATTCGCTGGAACAATCTCTCGAGGCGCAGGATCGAATCCGTAGAAGTGCGCCATCCCGAAAGAGCGGGTGTGGAGAGCAGGCTGGGTTGCTGTCGTCAACAACAGGGATGTCCCATAGTGCTTTCGCAGTTCCTGCAGGCTGTCGAGGATGGGTGCCAGCAGACCCACTGGGAGCGTCTGCACTTCGTCCAGGACGATCACGCTGTTGCTGAGGTTATGAAGCTTGCGACAGGCGCTCGTGCGCCGAGCAAACAGGCTTTCGAAAAGTTGCACCTGCGTCGTAATGACCAGAGGCGCGTCCCAGTTTTCCGCGGCCAGGCGATTTCGCAGTGTGTCTTTCTCGGGAGTCACGTTGCTGTGATGCTCAACAAGGACGCGTCTGCCCAATGCCGGCTCGAAGATCCGTTGCAGAACGGCCGCGGTCTGGTCGAGTATCGAAAGAAACGGCAACGCAATGATCACGCGATCCAGGTCATGAGCGACGGCGTGACTGAGCGCGAATGCAAGCGAGGCGAGAGTCTTCCCACCCCCGGTAGGAACGGTCAGAGTGAATACGCCCGGCGCATGTTCAGCGGCGTCGAGACACCAGCGCAGCACGTCCTCGCGCGATTGGCGAACGGTGGCGGAAGCCGTCGTGTTCTTCTGCAACAGGGCGAGATAGGCCCGAAGCGGAGCTACGTAAGCGGAGAGACGCGGCCAACCCGACCTCTCAGCGCTGTGTTCTTCCGCATCGACGAACGCTTCAGTATTGAGGAAGTCCGCATCGACGAGCGCCGAGAACAGCATCCGGACGAAAAACTCATACCGTCGCATCTGCTGCTCTTTCGCCCCATCACTGCGAAAGAACTCCGGAAGAGTCAACGCCGGATCACATTCGAGGATGTCACTTCCGGCGTGTTCAACGGCCGTCAGGTAACGTTCGAGTTTCGACTCGTCGACAATCCGTCTGTCGAAATCCGCGGCATCGGGCAGACCACCGTGATGTGATGCGATGACTAACCCAAGTGCTCGTGCGTGCCAGGTCTTTCCATGCGATCGACTCGCGTGGACCGCGCCAGCGGTGCTGTGGTCCGGACCTCTCTGTCGCTGAAGACGATGCTCTGCAGGAGTGTCCTCACCAAGAACTGATGCGTCTTGACCCGCCGCACAAAGGAACTGCTGCCAATCGGGCGCGAACTTTCCGAGGTCATGCCACAGACCGGCGTACGACGCGAGCGTTTCGGCGTTGAACGAGGACGCGAATCGCGCTGCCGTTTTCGCTACGCTCCGAAGATGCTCTTCGAGCGGGTGCCACTGGTCCTGCGGCACACCTGGCTTGGTGTGCGCATAAGCTTTCGCCATTTTTGCCGACGCTCTCTCTGCGGGCCTTGGACTCGACCGGGTTTGTCCGATTCACGGAAGGCCTGCGCCTTCCGTCAGGACGGAAGGAAAGAGTGGCAGAACGCGGAGCAACTGTAAATCGTCCATTCGAATGAGTCGTCACGCACCGGGGTGATGCATCTCGATTCCCACGGGTGCGAACAGAGCGCTGACGGTACGTGCTCGCCCGGTCGTGCGGCGGTCTCATGCCCTCGGTGTCACCCTGGTGACCTCGAGTCTGGTGGCCCATTTCTCACGACAAGTCGCATGACACAGGAAGCGGTTCGAGGGTTTCCCCGAAGAGACGAGCGGGCGTCATGCCGCGCGTTCAGGGCTGCTACTCGTCGAGGAAGGCCACGGCGCGGATCGGGCTGCCGGAGCCTCCCTTGATCGCGAGAGGGAGCGCGACGATCACCGCTCCCTTTGGCGGGAGCGCGCCGAGATTCGTGAGGTTCTCCAGGCCCGGAACATTCGCTCCGTTCGCGATCTGATGGACGATAAAATCGGTCGACGCACCGGAGTCGATGCTGGCCGTGTCGACGCCGATGACCGCGACGCCGCGCTGCTCGACCAGGTAACGTGCCGACTCTTCTCCGAACGAAGGGAAGTGGAGGTTGGACGCATCGCCCGGCGTGTCGTCGCCGAGGTAGCGTCGGCGGTCGGGCCATCGCGGGCGTCGTCATCTCGGCGATCGACGGTGCTCGCACGAAAGTGCGCTGAGCGCGAGGCCGGCGATCAGGCAGAGATCGATCGTCTTCATGGAAAGCCTCCGGCCGGCATCGTGGCAGCCTGGCCCGACCAGCATCGTGAATGGGTCGCGATTCCGGCCGGCGCGCCGATCCCGCATCTGTGCGCCTTCGCGTCACTTCTCTCGCGGCGTGTCCTGCCGCACAATGACGTCATCGGATGCCATCCATCTATGCGTTGAAGAGCAGGTTTCAGGATCTGCTGCGGCCGTTCGTGCGGCGACTGCATGCCCTCGGTGTCACCGCGAACATGGTCACCGTCGCAGCGTGTGTCGTCTCCGTTGCCATCGGGATCGTGTTGATCGGCGCGCCGCAACGTTGGTTCGTGCTGCTGCCTGTCTGGATGTTCGTCCGGATGGCGTTCAATGCGATCGACGGGATGCTGGCGCGCGAGTTCGGGCAGAAGTCGGCGCTCGGCGCGTATCTCAACGAACTGACGGACGTCGTCTCGGATGCGGCGCTCTATCTCCCCTTCGCATTCGTCGCGCCGTTCGGATGGCAGAGCGTCGGGGCCGTGATTCTTCTTTCTGCCATCTCGGAGATGACCGGTGTCGTCGGCGTGATGGCCGGGGCCTCGCGTCGCTACGACGGGCCGATGGGCAAGAGCGACCGCGCGTTCGTCTTCTCGCTGCTCGCGCTCTGGATCGCGATCGTCCCCTCGCTGCCAGAGTGGTCGCACTGGCTCATGTGGCTCGTCGCGATCGCGACCGCCCTCACGACTCTCAACCGGATCCGCGGCGGACTCCGCGAACTCAAAGCCGTCGTATCGGAGAAGTAGATGACCGAGAGGACCTGTACCGAACGGACGTTCGTCACGAGTGACGGCGTCGAGCTGTTCTATCGCCACTGGCCTGCTGCAGGGACGTCGCGTGGCGCGATCGTTCTTCTGCATCGCGGCCACGAGCACTCGGGCCGCGTCGCACATCTGGTGGACGAGCTCGACCTCCCCGACTTCGACTTCTTCGCCTGGGATGCGCGCGGCCATGGCCGTTCGCCCGGACAGCGCGGCTACAGCCCGAGCCTCGCGCGGTCGGTGCGCGACGTCGACGAGTTCGTCGCCGAGGCGATGCGCGTGTCCGAACGGGCGATCGAGTCCGTGGCGATCGTCGCGCAAAGCGTCGGCGCCGTCATCGCCGCGACGTGGCTGCACGACTACGCGCCGAAGGTTCGATGCGCGGTTCTCGCTTCACCGGCATTCAAGGTGAAGCTCTACGTTCCCTTCGCGCGGCCGGGCCTGGCGCTGCTGCAGAAGGTGCGCGGCAACTTCTTCGTGAAGAGCTACGTGAAGTCGAAGTTCCTCACGCACGATCCGGAGCGCATCGCCTCGTTCGACGCCGACGCACTCATCACGCGCGACATCTCGGTCAACATCCTGCTCGAGCTCTATGCGACGGCCGAGCGCGTCGTCGCAGACGCGCAGGCGATCGTCGCGCCGCTGCAGCTGCTGATCTCCGGCTCGGACTTCGTCGTCCACCACGGCCCGCAGCACGACTTCTTCAATCGCCTCGGCAGCACCGTCAAAGAGCGTCACGTCCTCCCCGGCTTCTACCACGACACCCTGGGCGAGCGAGACCGCCGCGATGCGATCCTGCTGGCTCGTGACTTCATCGCGAAGCGCTTCGACGCGCCTCCGGTGACTGTCGATCTCACGCAGTCGCATAGTTCGGGTCCGACGCGTGAAGAGGCGGATCGCCTGGCGACTCCGCTTCCGGCCCTTTCGCCGAAAGGTCTCTACTGGTCGGCGACGCGCGGCGGCATGCGTGTCGGCGGACTGTTCTCCAAAGGCCTGCAACTCGGACACGAAACCGGCTTCGACTCCGGCAGCACGCTCGACTACGTCTACCGCAATCAGCCCGACAGCGCGTCCGCGATTGGACGGCTCATCGACCGGAACTATCTGCAGTCGATCGGCTGGCGCGGCATCCGGCAGCGGAAAGTTCATGCAGAGGAACTGATCGGCGAGGCGATGCGGCGCCTCCACGCGGAAGCGCGGCCGATCCACGTGATGGACATCGCGGCAGGTCACGGACGCTACGTGCTCGAAGCGCTCGACTCGTCGCCGATCCGGCCCGACTCGATCCTGCTGCGCGACTACAGCGAGATCAACGTCCGCAGCGGGTCGGAGCTGATCGAGGCGAAAGGCCTCGGCGCAATCGCGCGATTCGTGCAGGCCGATGCGTTCGACCGCGAGAGTCTCGCAGCCGTCACGCCGCGTCCGACGCTCGCCGTCGTCTCCGGACTCTACGAGCTCTTTCCCGACAACGACCTGGTCGGACGCTCCCTCGCCGGCGTCGCCAACGCGGTCGCTCCCGGCGGATATCTCGTCTACACCGGCCAGCCGTGGCATCCGCAGCTCGAGTTGATCGCGCGTGCGCTCACCAGCCATCGCGGCGGAGCCGCGTGGGTGATGCGACGGCGCTCGCAGGCGGAGATGGATCAACTCGTCGAGCGCGCCGGATTCCGCAAACTCACGCAGCGCATCGACGAGTGGGGGATCTTCACTGTTTCGCTCGCGATTCGTGAGACTGCGTGATGACAAGCACAGCGCCAGAGCCCCACAGCGACAGAGCGATACAGAATGCGGAGCGACCGTGGCGGCGCGCGGCCGCGTGGCTGCTGTTTCTCGGTCCGTTCTTCTATGCCAGCTACGGCCTGACGAACTGGCTGGCGAGCACGCGTGCGGACGTCGGCGCGATCGCATTCGCGTGGGAGCGATTCATCCCGTTCGTGCCGTGGACGATCGTGCCGTACTGGTCGATCGACCTTCTCTATGCACTCTCGTTGTTCGTCTGCACGACCCGGCGTGAGCTCGATCGCCACGCGCTCCGTCTTCTCTTCGTGCAGCTGGTGTCGGTCGCATGTTTCGTCGCGTTTCCGTTGCGCTTCTCGTTCGAGCGGCCGGAAACGGACGGGATCTTCGGCGCGCTCTTCGCCGCGCTCGGCGCCTTCGACAAGCCGTTCAATCAGGCTCCATCGCTCCACATCGCGATTCTCGTGGTGGTCTGGATCCGGCTCGCCGCACACGTCCGCCATCGCGCGCTGCGTGCGGCGCTTCACGTCTGGATGGCGCTGATCGGCATCTCGATCCTGACGACGTATCAGCATCACTTCATCGACCTTCCGACCGGAGCCCTCGTGGGAGTGCTCGCGCTCTGGAGCATTCCGGCAGAGGGCAGGTCACCGTGGCAGGAGATGCACTGGACGCAGGATCCGCGGCGGAGCCGACTCGCATTTCTCTATGCCCTCGGTTCCGCTGCGTGCATCGCGATGGCGCTGCTCGGAGGAGGCTGGTGGCTCTGGATGTTCTGGCCTGCGATCTCGCTGCTCCTCGTCGCGCTGAACTACGGCGCGATCGGCGCGCGCGGATTTCAGAAGCAGAGCGACGGGCGGCTCTCGCTCGCGGCAAGTCTGCTCCTCGCTCCTTACCTTGCGCTGGCTCACCTCAACTCGCGTCTCTGGACGCTCCGGGACCCGCACCCGATCGAGGTCGCAGGCGGCGTGTTTCTCGGCAGGATTCCGACCGCGCGCGAATTGCGCGGATCGCCATTCGCGTCGATCGTCGATCTGACCGCAGAACTGCCGTGCGGCGCACCGGGTGACCGCACGTATCATCCGATTCCCTCGCTCGATCTCGTCGTTCCGCATGGCGAGTCGCTGCGCCACGCGGCCACCGCAATCGAAGAAGCGCGGACGAACGGCGCCGTGCTCGTCTGCTGCGCCCTCGGCTACTCGCGCAGCGCGGCCGCGATCGCCGCATGGCTGCTCTCGACCGGACGTGCCGCGTCGATCGACGAGGCGCTGCGCATCGTCAGGAGCGCGCGGCCTGCAATCGTGCTCGGACGCGATCACTGCGCCGCCCTCGAGACCCTCGGATGACCGACGACGAACGCGCCGAGGTCGTGATTACAGCGCGGATGCTGCGGGCGTGCGCGCCGCTGCCGTGGCTCGCGACCATCCTGATCGGCGTCGCCGCGTTTGCGCTCCTGCGCGGAACGGCCGTCGCCGCACTCATCGTGTCGATGGCCGCCGGCGTCGCGGCGCTCGTCTACGGCATCCGCATCGTGTTCGATGCGCGACTGTTCGAGGATGTCCTGGACGAGAGACTGACGATGCAGCAGCTCGATGCGACGCTCGGACTGAAAACGCCCGGGCGTTCGTGGCCGGACCGTTGCCGTGGTGCGCGGCGTCTGCCGACGATTGCAGCGGGCGCGATCGTCGTGCAGTTGATTCTGCTCGTTCTCGCCGCGGCTTAGTTGCGGGTGACCTCGGTTCCTCGGTTCCTCGGGGAGGGCGGGCATCCTCAATCCCGGTTCCCAGCCCGGATTACTCACGTTCAGAGGAAAACGCGTGACACTCCGTCACTGGCGTCATTTCGAACCTCGAACTTTTTCTGTTCACCACAGAGGCACAGAGGACACAGAGGTTGCACAGAGGAATTCAAAAC
>Ga0209347_1005493_pt1 | contig 11975 bp, 8 predicted proteins | sample AutmiccommuBRH23_FD_187382 | JGI IMG/M metagenome (GOLD analysis project Ga0209347, IMG submission 187382) | Deep subsurface microbial communities from Mt. Terri, Switzerland - Autotrophic microbial communities BRH/23 (SPAdes) (version 2) | ecosystem: Environmental > Aquatic > Deep subsurface >...
CTGGACCTTCGCCATCCTGGGTGTGATCGCCGCAGGCGGGGTGGCGATCGCGATCGCCCTGTGGCCCGCGGAGGATCCGGAGACGCTCCCCCACTCTCATTCCGACCTGCCGCCCAGCCACGCGCACCTGACGAGGCACGGCGGAGCAACCAGTCACCAGCACGCCTATTTGATCGATGATTTACATCAGAGGTGGCCCGATAAAATCCGTTGAGACGCGCAGATCTAATTGAGCCGAATTTCCTTGTAACCGCGCCCTTCGGCTTCTCCTCAGCGAACTAACGAACGAGCGCCTCGGCCACCTGGACGAAGAGGCTGCTGCCGTCCAACGGCTTGCGAACGACTCCATCGAAGCCGCGCACCGCCTGCTCGCCGACAACCTGCAGATCATAGTCGGCGGTGAACGCCAGGATCGTGACCTGGCGGTTGGGGCCCTCGTTCTGTCGGATCCGAAGTGTGGCGTCCGGCCCGTCGCACCGGGGCATGCGCATGTCCATGAGTATGAGATCAAACGGTTCAGCCGCAGCCAGCTCTACGGCCTGCAGGCCATCCTCGGCTTCGGTGATCACGACCCCGAAGGGACTCAGCAACGCCTTAACGAGCTCGCGGTTCACGCGGTTGTCGTCAACCACGAGCAGACGGCTGCCCCGAAGCGCATAGTCGGCGAGCGGCGTATCCTCGACGAGATCGGGCGCCTCACATGCTGGAGCAAAGACTGTGAACCAGAATGTGGACCCCTCGCCTGGGGTGCTCCGGACACCGACCTCGCCGCCCATCGCGACCGCCAAGCCCCGCGAGATCGCCAGCCCTAGACCTGTTCCTTCGTGCTTGCGGGTCGAAGTGCCGTCGACCTGCGAAAATCGTTGAAAGAGCTTGGCCTGCTCTGCAGCATCCATTCCAGGTCCACTGTCCTGGATCTCGACCCTGAGTAACTCGGTCGCCGGCTCTCGAAAGGCGGATACCCTGACTGAACCAGTCTCGGTGAACTTCACAGCGTTGCCGATGAAGTTCAGAAGGATTTGACGCAGCCGGTCAGGGTCCAGGTCCACCCAAGCGATCTCGTCATCGCAGGCAAGATCAAGGGCGATCCCCTTCGCTTCGGCCTGGGGGCTGAACAATGAAAGGGCTTCGTATAGGCACTCATCAAGAGCCGTCGGCCGGCGCCGGATCGACATCTCGCCGGCTTCAAGCTTCGAGAAGTCGAGCACATCGTTGACAATGGCCATCAGCGCCTGTCCAGCGGCGGAGATCCGGCCGACATTGTGACGCGCGTCCGGTTTGAGGTCGTTGTCGGCAGCCAAGAGGGACGTGAAGCCCAGGATCGCGGTCAATGGTGTGCGAATTTCATGGCTCATATTGGCCATGAAGTCGGCCTTGATCCGAGCAGCGGCGGCGGCCTCGTCACGAGCCGCGCGCAGATCATCTTCCAGGCGGCGTTGATCGGAGACGTCGCGGACAACGTCCTGAAAACCTAAAAGGGTCCCATCACTGTCGAACATCGCCTTGGGGTGGCTGGCTAGCCAAACCATCTGCCCGTCCTTTCGGTAGGCCCGATATTCGACCTCGAAGCTCTCAGTCGATTGGTCACTGGCCAGGTGATTGGAATAGGCGGCCAGCGCCGCTCGGTAGTCATCGGGATGCAGAACGAGTTTGGTTGACCGCCCGACGAGCTCTTCCGGCTCGTATCCCAAAAGACTCCGAATTGCTGGGGACAAATAGGTGAACTGAGCGCTTTGATCTACGCAGGCGATCAGATCAGACGCATTGTCCGCCAAGAGCCTGTAGCGCATCTCACTCTCGGTCAGAGCATCTTGGATTTTTTGCTGCTCTGTGACGTCACGCATGACCATGACCACCTCGGCCACAGCCCCTTCAGCGCTACGAATGATCGTGGAACTGCTCTCGAATCGCGCCCACGCCCCGTCTGCTGTTCGAAAGCGGAAATTTGCGCGACCTCCGTTTGTCTCGTCCTCACCCCGCAGCCGCGCGGCCTCAAAAGCGCGAAAGTCGCTCAGATCCTCCGGATGGACGAAGTCAAAGGCGGCCTTCCCGTGGAGCGCCATAGGACCATATCCGTAGCGCGAGACGTTCGGTGACGCCCAGGTCACGCCGCGATCGGGCTCCACCCGGAGGATCACATCGGCCGCTTTTTCGGTCAGGAACTGAAGTCTCGCTTCGTTCCTCCTCAGGGCTTCATCGGTAGTGACGACGTCCGTCACATCCATGACAAGGCCATCGAGTCCGATGATCTCACCAGAGTCATCGAACCGCGGCTCGCCGTACGCCTTTACATGCCTCACCTCGCCGTCAGCCCGGAGCAGCCGCGCCTGTAAGACGTAGCTTTCGCCCGCCTCGATCGCGTGCTGAACCATGGCCTCCACCCGCGCGCGATCGTCAGGATGGCAGCAACCAAGCGGCTGTTCATAGGGTGGCGACCCAGCCGCAGGATCGAGACCGTGGATGGCATAAACTGCGGGTGACCAGGTCGTGTTGTTGGTCCGCAGATCCAAAGACCAATGCCCGACTCCGGCTAGCGTCTCGACCTGCGCTAACATACGCTCTCGCTCGGCCCGTTCGGCGTCTATTCGCAGAAAGCTGGAGATGTCATGCCGCATCGAAATGGCCGCCATGACAGCCTCAGCCATGGCCGCCAACTGCTGTCGGCGCTCGTCGTCGAAGGACGTTCGCGGTTCATAGCCAATTAGGCATAACGTCCCCAGGCGCGCGCCGCTGACGTGCGTAAGAGGTGCGCCGGCATAGAAGCGGATGCCGAGTTCGCCTGTAACCAATGGATTTTCGACAAATCGCGGATCGCTTGCCGCGTCTAGCACGACCATCACCTCGTCCTGACGGATGGCATAGTCGCAAAAGGCCACATCACGACCGGTTTCAGCTACATCGAGCCCAACACACGACTTGAACCACTGACGATCGGCGTCCACCAGCGACACGACCGCAGTCGGCACCCCGAAGGTCATGGCGGCTAACCTTGTGATGTGATCGAAGATCGCCTCAGGGGGCGTATCCAGGATGCCCATCGATCTAAGTACGGCAAGGCGCTTCACTTCTACTTCGCGCACGTGCGGACCACCCGATTAAGATTGTATCTGCGGGTAGCGGAGCACTATCGACCTTGCTGGGCCGTTAACCGCCCCCCTACCACCCTGAGCTGGTCCGCGGCCACGCCGGCCAGGGCTTCCTCGCCTTCTTGCGGTAATCACAACATCTCGTAGGAGCGACAGCATCCATGCCCATGCCGCCGTCGCGTCCTGATCATCCACGAGATGGCGGCATGGCGGCGGCGACACAGAGAGGTGAAATTCGATGACTTCTCCCAGCCCTAGGCTCATACTCGGCCCATCATGCGGCGCCTGTTGGTTACATTGGCCCTCATAGGCCTGATGCTCAGTCCGGCTGCAGCCTCGGCTGCGGCGATGCGCTGCGTGCATGAGCATGGCGACATGGCCATGGTGATGGACGCTGGCGCAGCGGTTGCGGAAGTGGCCGACGCTGCTCATGCGTGCTGCGATGAGAACCTGCAGTCATCCGAACATGATCGCGGCGCCTGCGCCCAGGACTGCATCGCAATGGGCGGAATCAGCGTCGCCCTCTCGAGTGCGCCGGGGCTCGCGATCTTGCGTCTCGACCGCGCCACGCTTGTTCCGCGGACCGATGACAGTATCCGTCCGTTTGCGCCGCCCGGCTTGAAGCGCCCCCCTAAAGCCATCGCCTGACCAGCAGACGCTGAGGCCCAGCACATCTGCTCGCCTGTCGTCGCCTGACGACACGCCGCTGGTGGCTGAAGCTCCTTGCGACGTCGCCCTCCTCCCATGCCCCGCCAACTCAGCAGTCCTGCGGGCCTGCCGAACCACGGCTGGCGTCGGTCCCGTAGCCGGGTCTCCGGCCGCGAGGCCCTATGCGCCGCCAAGCGAGATCAAATGCGAACCTGGATTCCCCTGGCCGTAGCGCTGCTCGCCAGCACCGCTCAGGCAGACCCCCTCACCTATGACGCCGCCCTGCTACTCGCCGAGAGCGCGGCGCCCACCCTTCAGGCAAGCGCCCTCCAGGTTGAGGCTGCGCGCGCCGCCGAGCGGGCGGCGGGTCGGTTGCCCGATCCAAAACTGTCCCTGGGGATGGAGAACATCCCGGTCTCTGGGCCCTACGCCGGTCGCTGGGACGCCGCCGAGATGACCATGGTCCGGGTCGGCCTGATGCAGGACATTCCAAACGCCGCACGTCGCCGGGCCGCCGCCGCAACTGCGCAGGCCGAAACCCAGATGGCGATGGCTGACACAGACCTGCAGCGGCGGGAGGTGCGCGTCGCCACAGCGCTCGCCTGGATTGACCTCGCCTATGCGGAGCGCCGACTCGCGGTGCTTGACCAACTCGTTGAGGGTTTGAGCCCGCTCTGGGAAGGCGTTCCAGCAGGGATCGAGTCAGGATCGGCGCGGCCGGCGGCAGGGCTTGAACCGGCCCGGCTCGAGGCGGAATTTGACAACCGACGCAGCCAGCTGGCGGCCGACGTCGCCCAGGCCCGCGCCAACCTCACCCGCTGGACAGGCGCCTTGCACCCGAAGACCGCCGGAGCGCCGCCACACGTGGAGATCACGCCCGCGGACCTACGGGCGAGGATTGCCGACCATCCGGCGCTGCAGGTTCTTTCGGCAGCGACGCAGCGCGCCGCAGCTGAGGTGGCAGGGGCCCGCGCCGCCCGCCGCCCGGACTGGGGTCTTGAGGTCATGTACGGTCGTCGTGACCCGATGTTTGGAGACATGGTCTCAGCCGCCGTCACGGTCAGCCTGCCGCTGTTCGCCAGCCAGCGCCAAGATCCCACGATCGCCGCGCGAACCGCCCAGGCCAGCCGCGCCCGACTACTGGAGGCCGACATGCGGCGCGAACTTGCCGCATCCCTTGAGGCCGATCTGGCCGCCTACGCGGCCAATCATGAACAGTGGCGCCGCGCAACCGACGTGCTGGTCCCCATCGCCGAGCAAGTGGCGCAGTTGGAGACCTCCAGCTACGCGGCGGGCCGCGCCGACTATTCCGACCTTGTCGAGGCCTTCACCGACCTCGCCGACACCAAGCTCGCCGCGTTGGACCGCGAGGCGCTGGTCGCCCGCGACGGCGCTCGCATCCTGCTCACCTACGGGAGCGACAACCCATGACCCTTCCGACCTCCAACCGGGCGCGGCTCGCCCTGGGCGCCGCTAGCGCTGCGGTCCTCCTCGGCCTCGGCTTCGGCGCAGGGCAGCTCTTTGACGGCGGCCGCGGTCCCGCGCCAGCAGGGGAGCAGGCCAGCGCTGGCGAGCGCGAGGTGCTCTATTGGTATGATCCGATGGCGCCGGGGCAGCGGTTCGACAAGCCTGGCAAGTCACCGTTCATGGACATGCAACTCGTGCCGAAATACGCCGACGAGGTCGCTGAGGGCGGCGGCGTGCAGATCGACCCGGCGGTCACTCAGAACCTCGGGGTCCGACTGGCGACCGCGGAGACGGGATCCCTGCCGAGCGGGCTGACCGTCACGGGGACGGTAGAGTTCAATGACCGCGATGTAGCGGTCATTCAGGCGAAGGCCGCGGGCTTCGTCCAGCGGGTGTATGGCCGGGCGCCGGCTGATGTTACGCCGGCTGGCGCGCCCCTGGCGGACCTGCTCTTTCCGGAGTGGGCCGGGGCGCAGGCTGAATTCCTTGCGGTGGTTCGCACAGGCGATCCAGCCCTGATCAGCGCGGCGCGAAATCGTCTGCGTCTGCTTGGCATGACGCCCGAGCTGATCACCACGGTCGAACAGAGCGGCCGTGTTCGCAACATTGTGACGGTGACGACGCCCATCGGCGGCATGATCAAGACGCTCGCCGTGCGCAAAGGCATGACCGTGATGGCCGGCCAAACCCTCGCCGAGGTCAACGGCCTAGCCCAGGTCTGGCTGAACGCCGCCGTACCCGAAGCCCAGTCGGCACAGGTTCGAGTGGGGCAAACCGTGCAGGCCAGCCTCGCGGCCTATCCGGGCGAAACCTTCAGCGGCCAGGTCACTGCCATTTTGCCTCAGGCCGACACGGCCAGCCGCACCCTGATCGCACGCATTGAGCTGGCCAATCGGGACGGTCGCCTGCGGCCGGGCATGTTCGCTACGGTCGAGTTTGGCGGCCAGACCCGATCAGCCCTTCTGATCCCCTCAGAAGCAGTCATCCGGACCGGCAAGCGCGCGCTCGTCATGCTCGCCAAGGACGGTGGCCGCTTTGTGCCAGCGGAAATCCAGATTGGCCGTGAGTCCGCGGGTAAGACCGAGATCCTGGCGGGACTCGCCGCCGGCGAGCAGGTCGTTGCGTCGGGTCAGTTCCTACTGGAGTCGGAAGCCAGTCTGTCGGGTATTCAGGCCCGGCCGGTCACCGCCGCCGCACAGGCGGACGCCGCGCCGACCCTGTACCGTTCACAGGGACGGATCGAGGAGATCTCACCAACCTCGGTAACCCTGTCCCATGAGCCCATCCCCGCGTTGCAGTGGCCCGCCATGACCATGGCCTTCAAGCTCGCCTCGCCCCGGCTGGCGTCCCAGGCCGAGATTGGCGACCGCGTGAGCTTTACGTTTGAGCAGACGCCGGCCGGTCCGGTCGTCCGAGATCTGGCCAAGGCAGGCGGACAATGATCGAGGCTATCATTCGCGCCTCGGTCAGGGGTCGCTTCTTCATCCTCCTGGCTGCGCTCGCCCTGACGGTAGCCGGCGCCTGGGCCGTACGGACCACGCCGGTGGACGCGCTGCCCGACCTGTCAGACGTTCAGGTGGTGATCCGGACCACCTATCCCGGTCAGGCCCCGCAGATCGTCGAGAACCAGGTCACCTATCCCTTAACCACCACCATGCTGTCGGTGCCTGGAGCCCGCACCGTCCGCGGCTATTCCTTCTTTGGAGACAGCTTCGTCTACGTCCTCTTCGAAGACGGCACAGACCTGTATTGGGCCCGCTCCCGGGTGCTGGAATACCTCAACCAGGTGCAGGCCCGGCTTCCCGAAGGCGCGGAGTCATCTCTGGGGCCGGACGCCACCGGCGTCGGCTGGATCTATGAATATGCCTTGGTTGACCGGAGCGGCCGGAACGACCTCGCCCAGCTTCGGAGCCTGCAGGACTGGTTCCTCCGTTATGAGCTCACGACTGTGCCAGGGGTATCGGAGGTCGCCAGCATTGGCGGCATGGTGCGGCAGTATCAGGTGGTGCTCGACCCGGTAAGACTGGCCAGCTACGGCGTCACCCACCAGGAGGTGGTCGCGGCGATCCAAGGCGCCAATCAGGAGGCAGGCGGCTCAATTCTGGAGCTGGGCGAAGCGGAATACATGGTCCGCGCCGACGGCTATCTCAGTGACCTGGACGACTTCCGCGCCATCCCCCTGCGCACCGCGGCCGGGGGCGTTCCCATCCGCCTCGGCGATGTGGCTTTCGTCCAGATCGGGCCGGAGATGCGCCGCGGTGTCGCCGAACTCAACGGCCAGGGAGAAGTGGCCGGAGGGGTCGTCATTCTGAGGTCCGGCGAAAACGCCCGGGCGACCATCGCGGCCGTGAAAGACAAGCTGGAGAGCTTGAAGCCCAGCCTGCCCCCAGGGGTTGAAGTGGTCACCACCTATGATCGCTCACAGCTGATCGACCGCGCCGTGGCCAACCTCAGTCAGAAGCTGATTGAAGAGTTCGTCGTCGTCGCCATCGTCTGCCTGCTGTTCCTCTGGCACGCCCGATCGGCTCTGGTGGCGATCATCACCCTGCCCCTGGGGGTTCTCTTCGCCTTCCTCCTGATGAGGATGCAGGGGGTCAACGCCAACATCATGTCTCTGGGCGGCATCGCCATCGCCGTGGGGGCCATGATTGATGCGGCGATTGTGATGATCGAGAACGCCCATAAACACCTTGAAGCCTGGACCAAGAAACATCCCGACCGTCGCATCGACGAAGCCACCCGCTGGCGTTTGATCACTGACGCGGCCGTTGAAGTCGGGCCCGCCCTATTCTTGAGCCTGGTGATCATCACCCTGTCGTTTGTGCCGGTGTTTGCGCTGCAGGCTCAGGAAGGCCGTCTCTTCTCGCCCCTGGCCTTCACCAAGAGCTACGCCATGGCCGGGGCGGCGATCCTGTCGATCACGCTCGTGCCGGTGCTGATGGGCTATCTCATTCGTGGGCGCATCCCGGCTGAGGACGCCAACCCGATCAATCGCGGGCTTACGCGGGCCTATCGGCCGGCCATCGACTGGGTGTTGCGCAAGCCCAGGACGGTCCTGCTGCTGGCGCTCGTGGTGTTTGCGACCACGGCCTGGCCGTTGAGCCGCTTGGGGGGTGAATTCATCCCGCCCATGGACGAGGGGGACCTGCTCTACATGCCCTCGGCCCTGCCCGGGATCTCCGCAGCCAAGGCGGCCGAGCTGCTGCAGCAGACTGACCGCCTCATCAAGACCGTCCCAGAGGTGGAGACCGTCTTTGGTAAGGCCGGACGGGCGGAGACCGCCACCGACCCGGCGCCTCTGGAGATGTTCGAGACCACGATCCAGTTCAAACCGCGCAGCCAGTGGCGAGCCGGCATGACCCCAGAGAAGCTGGTCGAGGAGCTGGATCGCGTCGTCCAGGTTCCCGGCCTGGCCAATGTCTGGGTCCCACCCATCCGCAATCGTATCGACATGCTGGCCACGGGCGTGAAGAGCCCGATTGGCGTGAAGGTTGCGGGCCCCGACCTGGCCCAGATCGACAAGGTCGCCGCCGAGGTCGAGGTGATCGCCAAGGGCGTTCCTGGCGTGAGCTCGGCCCTGGCCGAACGCCTGACGGGCGGACGCTATGTCCAAGTGGACATCGATCGGGCGCTGGCTGGCCGCTACGGGCTGAACATCACCGATGTGCAGGCCATCGTCTCCGGCGCGGTCGGCGGCGAGAACATTGGTGAGACGGTGGAAGGGACAGCCCGCTATCCCATCAGCGTGCGCTACCCACGGGAGCTTCGCGACAGTCTCGAAGGCCTGCGGACTCTGCCGATCTACACGTCGTCGGGGCAGCAGATCACCCTTGGCACGGTGGCGCAGATCGAAATCACCGACGGTCCGCCCATGTTGAAAACCGAGGACGCTCGCCTATCGACCTGGGTCTATGTGGACGTCCGCGACCGCGATCTGAGTTCCGTCGTCGGCGATCTGCAGAAGGCGATCGCAAAGGATGTGGAACTGCCGCCGGGGGTGTCGATCGCCTATTCAGGCCAATTCGAATACCTGGAGCGGGCGGCCGCCCGCCTGAAGCTCGTCGTGCCTGCGACGCTCGCCATCATCTTTGTCCTGCTCTACCTCACTTTCGGGCGTTTCGATGAGGCCGCGCTGATCATGGCGACCCTGCCATTCGCGCTGACAGGCGGCGTCTGGATGCTCTACCTGCTGGGCTACAACCAGTCGGTGGCGACCGGCGTCGGCTTCATCGCCTTGGCCGGGGTGGCCGCCGAGTTCGGTGTCGTCATGCTGATCTATCTGAAGCACGCCCTGGCCGAACGGGGCCCCAACCCTACCCGGGCCGAGGTGGACGCCGCAGTACGCGATGGGGCGCTCCAGCGGGTCAGGCCGAAAGCCATGACGGTGGCCGTAATCCTTGCAGGACTCACTCCAATCCTGATCGGCCACGGGGCGGGCTCGGAGGTGATGAGCAGGATTGCGGCCCCCATGATCGGCGGCATGCTGAGCGCCCCGCTTCTCTCAATGCTGGTCATACCCGCCGGCTTCCTGCTGCTGCGACGGCGGCAGGCCAATCGACATCAACAGCCTTCAACCCAAGGAGATCCCCAATGAAGCGCGTTCTGACTATGGCGGCCGCCTTTGGCCTCGCCATGACCGTGGCGGCCTGCGGCGGCCGGACCGATACGGAGACGGCCAAGGTCGCGCCGGCGCCCGCCCACAACATGGACGAGATGGACATGGCGTCGGCCGATGGCATGGCGATCCAAAGCACTGGGACGGTGACGGCTATCGATCAGGCCGCCGGCACCGTGACCATCGACCATGCGCCCATCCCGGAGGCCAACTGGCCGGCCATGGTCATGGGCTTCAAGGCGAGCCCCGCCGTGACCCAAGGCGTCGCGGCCGGCGACAAGGTGAGCTTTGATCTGAAGCTGGAGAACGGCGGCGGCGAAGTCACCGCGATCAGGAAGCAATAGCCCTGCGCTGAACGTCGGACGCCAGGGCGGCGTCCGACGTCTGTATCGTCGAATCATTCGATGACTTCGGTCATCCGCTTCCGGTCCCCACCACGGGCCGCCCCGCCGTACTCCGATGGCCAGTAGCTAACCGAACAAGAGCGCCATTGGCCTCGTCAGGGCGACCGGCGGGCGGCGCTGCTCCCCTAGGCCTTCCGATGTCCGCCAGAGACAAACTTCGTGAACTATCGCGTCGGCCTGGGCGGCGGTGTACCCCGCGCGTCGGAGTTCATCTCGAGCGAGGAGGGCATCGAAATCCTCCTCCCTGCTGCGCTTGACGATCACCGCAAAGGCGAAGGCCGCCGACGTCGAAAGGCCTTTGGCGGCCAGTCGGTTGGCGGAGGCTTCGACATCGGCGAAGTCGTTGGGACCGGGATACTGGACGCTTGAGTTCATCATAATCTGCCTGGACTTAGTTAGTTGGGAGTGGGACGACCTCGTTCGTCAGATCGCCACAAGCGCCCGGCTTGGACAAGTTGCTGCGCTTCCTTCGCAGCCAACTCGGGGCCGCGCCGCTTGCGCTGCCATTATCAAATTGGACTAAGCTAGCCGCAGTGATGGTTGGCCATCCGGGGAAACAGCGCCTCAGGCCACTGACCGGGTGAGATCACTTGTTGCCGGCGCCCTTCCTTCACGCCCAGCCGCCAGGGCCCGATCTTCAGGATGTTGAGGCGGCGAAACCCAGGCTCGGTGGGTTCAGGCGGCCGGGGCCGTTGCCCGTAGTAAATCCAGAGCTTCTGGGCTTCCTCGCCGACGCGGCCCAGCTTGAGGAGCGACTCATGACGCCAGCGGCTGTCGATCTCGAAGATGATCGGCGGCTGACCACCGGGCAGCGTCCATGCCACATCGAAGCGCCCGGTCTGCACGTACCTGCGGTAGCCGGTAGCCACCTCAATGGCTGAACTATAGCCGAGACGGCTGCCGAGCTCGGCCAGGCGGCGCTGCAGCGTGTTGTGTCGCTGAAGCTTCGATATGCCTTTCGGTAGCGGCCTGGTCAGTTCCTCGTCGATCAGCTGAACGAGGTCGTCGTCAAGGCGCCAGCCGGCCTCATAGGCCGGCCAGAAGCAGGGAGGAGATGCGCCCATGGGGATGGACCTTTCTTGAGAGCTAACGTCGCTCTCCCCTCCCCTTCCTCTCTTCTTTCATTCCAAGACCTAACGCCCACGCACAGGTGTCCGAGCTCCCCGCCGATTCAGCCCCCCGCACATGGAGCGGTATGAGGCGGCCGCTTGGGGCTCATCGCCGACGTTCCGAAGGTCCGCATGCAGACCCGGTAGACTCTAGGTCCGCTGTGGGTACTCTCGCCCCTTTGTTAGGGAAGGATCTCTTTCGTTCCGGATTCTCGTTTGTAAGGGCTTGTCTAAGTTTTGCCCCGCGCCGCTAAGCAATCACTCCGCAGTCTGGGGCGGTTCAAACGCAATCCGGTCCAACACCGTCTCTAGGAAGGCCTCGACGTTCAGGACGGCTTCCCAGGTCTGAGGTGGCGCCGGTTCTCCGTACAGTTTGGCGGCTTGGCTAAGGTTGGTTCGGGTTCAGATTACGCCGCCAGTTTGTGCTCAGGGTTGGCCCTATCCGGGGCGAGCCCCGGATAGGGCGGCGCCTGGATTTGTCCATAGGCCTCGTCGGGGGTGGCCCCGGCAAGGGCCGAGTGGGGCCGGTTGGTGTTGTAGTAGCCGATCCACTTGGTGAGCCCGGTCCGCAGCTCCGATCCGGTCTCGAAGGCGTGGATATAGACGCACTCATATTTGAGGCTTCGCCAGAGCCGCTCGATGAAGA
>Ga0209347_1005495_pt1 | contig 11974 bp, 11 predicted proteins | sample AutmiccommuBRH23_FD_187382 | JGI IMG/M metagenome (GOLD analysis project Ga0209347, IMG submission 187382) | Deep subsurface microbial communities from Mt. Terri, Switzerland - Autotrophic microbial communities BRH/23 (SPAdes) (version 2) | ecosystem: Environmental > Aquatic > Deep subsurface >...
CCTGCCTTCTTCTCTGCCTTCTTCCCTGATCCATTGTTCTATCTGGGTCATTTTAAGCACCTCCAGCAATCTTTTTTTGTAGTCTTCAGACATGAACTTGTCCGTTATGGCTACGATCGCGCCAATGACGAAGGTCTTGTTTTCCCCCGGGATGTCCTTGGCCAATTCCGCCGCCCGGACGGCCATTTCGTCTTCTGTTTTTTTGCTTTTCATCAGCGGTAAAAAGATCAGCTTCAATATTTCTTCTTCGTTCAGCGGCTCGCTTTTTTCGATCTTTTTATACAGCTTTTGGTATTCTTCATCTCCGTCGCAGCCTCGTTCAAGGAAAGGGGACACACCTCTTCGAGGAATGTCCCCGATTGGAGAACATTGGCGACTTTGTAGGTGATGGAGCCCTTCTTAAGCCGGTCGGGGGCTTTTTTGATGCGGCCGGAATAGATGACGGCGGTGTTGACGTCCCGCTCGTCCTTGTTGATCAGCCTGGCGTCATAGAGCATAAAGCGTTTGAGGACTTCTTCGCTCACGCTTGTTTGGAATTCCAGGTGCAGCAGGGTGTTGTCCTCTAAGAGAAAGATGTAGTCGGTCCTGTTCTCCTTGACTTCCAGCACGGGCAGGACGGTGGGGATCACTCCTGTGATCCTGGCGCTGTCCAGGCCGAATATCTTCAGCGTTTTATCCTTGAAGGTTTCGGCCATCGCCTTCATGATCACGTCGTTGCTGTGTTTGGTTATCTCCGCGTCCGCTTCAAACACCTTCTTTTGCAAACTATTATACCGCATCCGGGCGCCGGTGAGAAGATCAGGCATTCCCTAAAAAACACCCTGTCAATCCATCATTCCATTTAACGAGACCAAATAAAAAAGCCGGTAGCCTTAACAGCATACCGGCCGTTAAATTTATCAACAGGTGCATACCTGCTCAAACAATAAGTTAATAAGTTAAGTGCCTGGCACCATCTTCCCCAGTATTTTGGAAAAGTATGCCAGGCAAGCAAGAACCGTCCCTACTTGCTACGATTGCTCCCTTTAAGAAGAACGAAATCGCTTCGCGATGGCCTATTTACAATTCATTTAAAAGAATGTTATACTGCAAACATTCAAATCAGCAGAACGCAATGTCGAAAATAATCGAATAAGGTAGAAAAAGATTGAATTCCCATAGTCCTCACCGTGGCGACTTCATTCTTCTGGGCCAATCAAAAATTTTGCGGGCAGGCTTTGCGCACAGGTATTGTTAAGGTTCAAAAGGCGGCAAAAATCCGCCAGTTGAGCCTTTTTTACGCGCAAAACTTCCGATTGCTCCCTTTAAGAACCGTCCCTACTTGCGCGCCCAAATTAATTTGACCGAAGGTGGGATTGCTGGTCTAAATTAAAGTGACCGGCAACAATAATCGCCTTTGCCTCTTCCAGTGTACTGGCGGCAAACAGGTCTTCCATGACGCCGTCCAGAATTTCCAGGCTGGTCATCTCCCTGACTTTGGAGATTAATTCATCAGGCTTTGCGCCGAATCTCTTCACAAGGTATTTGCAAATATCATCTTGCTTTGCCTCAACCCTGCCTTCTTCTCTGCCTTCTTCCCTGATCCATTGTTCTATCTGGGTCATTTTAAGCACCTCCAGCAATCTTTTTTTGTAGTCTTCAGACATGAACTTGTCCGTTATGGCTACGATCGCGCCAATGACGAAGGTCTTGTTTTCCCCCGGGATGTCCTTGGCCAATTCCGCCGCCCGGACGGCCATTTCGTCTTCTGTTTTTTTGCTTTTCATCAGCGGTAAAAAGATCAGCTTCAATATTTCTTCTTCGTTCAGCGGCTCGCTTTTTTCGATCTTTTTATACAGCTTTTGGTATTCTTCATCTCCGTCGCAGCCTCGTTCAAGGAAAGGGGACACACCTCTTCGAGGAATGTCCCCGATTGGAGAACATTGGCGACTTTGTAGGTGATGGAGCCCTTCTTAAGCCGGTCGGGGGCTTTTTTGATGCGGCCGGAATAGATGACGGCGGTGTTGACGTCCCGCTCGTCCTTGTTGATCAGCCTGGCGTCATAGAGCATAAAGCGTTTGAGGACTTCTTCGCTCACGCTTGTTTGGAATTCCAGGTGCAGCAGGGTGTTGTCCTCTAAGAGAAAGATGTAGTCGGTCCTGTTCTCCTTGACTTCCAGCACGGGCAGGACGGTGGGGATCACTCCTGTGATCCTGGCGCTGTCCAGGCCGAATATCTTCAGCGTTTTATCCTTGAAGGTTTCGGCCATCGCCTTCATGATCACGTCGTTGCTGTGTTTGGTTATCTCCGCGTCCGCTTCAAACACCTTCTTTTGCAAACTATTATACCGCATCCGGGCGCCGGTGAGAAGATCAGGCATTCCCTAAAAAACACCCTGTCAATCCATCATTCCATTTAACGAGACCAAATAAAAAAGCCGGTAGCCTTAACAGCATACCGGCCGTTAAATTTATCAACAGGCGCATATTTGCTCAAACAATAAGTTAATAAGTTAAGTGCCTGGCGCCATCTTCCCCATAACTTTGGGAAATGATGCCAGGCAAGCAAGAACCGTCCCCACTTGCTCCCTCTACATCCACTTCAGTCGGGTAAAAGGGTCTCAAAAATAAGTTAATAAGTTAAGCGCCTGGCACCATCTTCCCCCAACCCACCATTTCTCCAAAATTATTTTCAAAAGTCACGGAACTTTAACTGCATACCCGTTGTCTAACGAAATAGGGAAAAGGGAGAAACCAACCCTTTTTAATCCCGGTCTGGAAGGAATATGGCCTCTGGTGTAGAATATACCAACTTGGCCCTATCCGACCAGTCAGTTGGTTGGCCAGGACGCACCATATTTGCAGCAGACATCATGGCCATAACACAGCAAATTCTGCGAGACCTTGACAGGGGGGGATGACTAAAGCCTTTGCGGCATACCGGGAAGGAGGTACCCGCAAAAACAAAACTCATTTTTAAATTTTAAGGAGGAAATTCGTTGAAAAGGAACAAAAAACTGATCTCAATCATTATGACATTGGCGCTGCTGGCCACCTTGCTGGTGCCCATGGGCGGCGCATTCGCAGCTGATCCCGCCACCAAGGTTATCTCTGCCGTAGCCAGTGTAACCACCGGCGATCAAAAGAACCTGGGTTATATTGAAATTTCCGACGGCACCCAGATTCCTGCCGCTGGTGATACAGTCCAGGTCAGCATTGAGCTTCCCGCAGGAGTCGAGTGGGACTCAACCATGCTTGCGAACCCCACAATCAAGGCCGACTTTGACAGCTTTATCATGACACCTGGCAACGCTGTCATAGGGTCTCTGGTTCCCGTGGAGCACAACAGCAGTGCGCTGACCTTTAACTTAAGCGGCGCTGATCTTGGCGTCGGTGTGAAGGTCAATCTGGACAAAGTTACAGGTGCCGTGTCCAGCAAAGTTAACGTGGATTCAAGCTTCAGCGGATACATCTCCGCAAAAGTTACCGTCACCGTACTGGGCGGCGGATACCAGAAGTGGACCCAGACCAGTGAGCATGTCGTCGGTAACGTGGCCTCCAGCGCTTTGACGGCAACCGCCAAGACACCGGAAATCTTAGGATCCGCCGGCCTGGCAAAAAATGCAGCCACTATAACCATTGAAGAGAATAAGCCCGGAGTATTCGCAGTCGGCGAAACTGTTACCCTGACAATAGTGTCAAGCGGTGTTACTTTCAATGCTGCGCCGGCAGCTACCGGAGTTAACGCCCTCAATGATGATAATGCTCCGGTTTTAAACCCGGCTGACAATAAGTCGGTTGTGTATACCATCGGTGCCTCGTCAGCAGGCATTAAAGGAAAACTGAACATTACACCTGTGCTGGATGTAAGTCCGGCTGCCACCGGAGACCTTCAGATTGAAGTGTCCAGCTCGAACACCAAACTGGCAAACACCATTCTTACCGTAGCCAAACTTGGCGAGGGCGAGTTCACAATCAAGAATGAAAGCGTCAGCGACAAAATAGGTTATCCCGGAAAAGGCGCTGTGGTCGTGGGGACCATTGTTATTGAGCAGAGCTTTGTCGGAGCGTTTAAAACCGGCGGCAACCTTGTATTTACCCTGACCGGAGCCAAGTGGGCCGCCGGCAACGCTGCCCTCGGAGTGTTCGCCGCCGGTGGAAAATACAGCGATGACCGCAGCATATGGTACAGCGTAGGCGCCGGCGCTGCGAAAACAACCAATTTCAATAACCTGCCGAATGTGATTATCGACGCCGATGCAGCCCCCGGAGACCTGAAAGTCACCGTCAGCGGCACTGCCGGCCCGTCCGGTGATGTGACCATAGCAACCATAGTGGCCGTAGCCACTGTTACCGCCGACAAGCCCGAGGTTCTCGCCAACAGCCTGAACCAGGCGGCCGGCAACATCACCCTGACCGAGACCAAGAACGGCGCTTTCACTAATGGCGCTGGATTCACAATGAAGGCCCCCAACGGTATAACCTTTGCGGGTACCCCCACCGTCAAGGTGAACGGAACCAAGCAAAACGTAGCCAAGGTTGTGGGTACTGACAGCGAGTATAACGTGGCTGCCATGGACGCTTCCTCCACCATCGACAAAGTGGAAATCTCCGACCTCAAGTACAATGTCGACTCCCGGTTCGTGTCCAGCGACATTGCCCTTGAGCTTTGCGGAGCATACCTGGTAAGCGCCAATGCCGGTTCATTAAACACCAAGACTATATTCAAGGTCGCCAATGCTGTTGGCGTATCCGCCACCAAGAGAGCTGCTTCCTTTGTAATCGGCTCAACTGAATACACTGTAAACGGCAACACGATGCAAATGGATGTTGCTCCTTTTATCAAGGACGGTCGTACCTTCCTGCCCGTCAGGTACGTTGCCATGGCCCTGGGTGTGTCAGATGCCAACATAATCTGGGACGGAGTCAATGAAACTGTGACCCTGCTGAAGGGCGACAAGGTTGTCCAGCTGAAGATCGGCAGCAAGACCATGCTGGTCAACGGCGTATCCATCACCATGGACGTATCCGCTGAAATCGTCAGCGATCGCACCATGCTTCCTTTCCGCTCCATTGCCCAGGCTCTGGGCGCCACTGTAGGCTGGGATGAAGTAACTCAAACCGTAACCATGGATCTGAAGTAAGAATAGTACGGATTATAACCCGGGTTCAATTGAACCCGGGTTATTTCTTAGGAGAGTGGTTTTCCTGAAAAAAAACATACGAAAAACAGCATTACATATATTGCTGGCCATATCCGTATCGCTCACTGCAACTGTAGCGGCATGGGCAGGAGAAATGAAGGGTACGGAAATTACACTGGAAGAGGCAATCGGCCTTGCCTTAAAGAACAGTAAGATAATTGATCAGTCGGATCTTGACAGGGAAAAATCCAGGAAAAATAAGAATAGCGCTGAGATCGGTTATGAAACGACCCAGGTGTCACAGATCGTCCCGGGAACCGGCTATTTCATATATGACAGCGCCACAGAGAGATCGCACAACGCCTATTTAATGGCAAGCACTGATTACGAAGTTAAGCAAAGGCTGTATGATGTCAGCAAAGACGGCGTTGCCTTAAAGGCAATTGAAAAGTACTGCACTGTTTTGGAGAGCATAAAGAAGCTGGATCTGGCAAAGGCAAATCAAAAGAGAGACAGCATAAACTATGATTTAGCCTCCCTGCGCCATCAACTGGGGATTATTGCCATGCAGAGTTTTTTGCAGGCCGGGGTGCAGCTTGATTCCAGCAAGGCAGAGGTTGACAATGCCGAGAAAACATTGATAACGGCTTACAAAGCATTTAACGAACTAATGGGCTTGAAGCAAGGAGAGCGACCTGTTCTTAAGGATGAAATAACATTTAAAGGCACTGAGGTTGAAGATATAGAAGTCAAAATATCAGAAATACTGTCCGTGGATCCCACACTCTCCAATGCTAAGGCAAATGAGGATTTATTCAGAAGTCTGATTGGGGCGTACGACAGTGACGGAATCAAAAAAATAGACGCAGACAAGTATAAAATTTCCACAGAGCAGCTGACAGAAGGTAAAAGGGAGCTTGTCAGGAATCTTTATAACACTCTCATGTCGTTGGAAAAAGGATATCTGGTGGCCAAAAAGTCTTTGGATTTAGCCAGGGAATCTGTTCGGGTCACAAAACTACAATACAGTGTTGGCCTAGCCTCAAAGGTGGATCTAGTTGCATCTGAGGCAAGTCTGGCTTCGGCTGAACAAAGGTTGTTAAATGTGAAGCTGCAGCACGTGATTATGAAAAACAAGTTTTATAAGCCATGGCTGGCAGGTAATTGATGTGATTTCCAGCATTGCCTACATGGTTTACATACAATGAAATTTCCATTTACACAGAGGTATTTACACTCCCTTGCCTGGATGCAGATATAATAGAGGAATTGCGAGGGCCGCGACATGAAAACGGCCGCTGACACCAAAATATTAGCGTATAATAATTTTAAAAAGTTATACGGGACATCCCGGAGCCGGAACTTTTGCCGGCCGGCCTGTGTCTAACAGGATAAACGGGGGGGTTTCCGCATCGTAAGGGGTGGGCTTCCCGTGGGTGAGACCGGTCTTCTGGTAAAAAGAGCAAAGGAAAACGACCTGTCTGCTTTTGAAGAGCTGGTTCGCATCCACCAGAACAGGGTTTACGCTCTCTGCCTGCAGCTCTCGGGCAACCGCGACGACGCCCAGGACCTGGCCCAGGAGGCCTTTATCAGGGCGTACAGGGCGGTGGAGAGCTTCCGCAGCGAGGCTGACTTCGGCACTTGGCTGCACCGCATTACCGTCAACGTGTGGCTGAATCATAAGCGCAAAAGCAGCGCGCGGCAATTTGTTTCCCTGGACGAACCTTACCGGGGAAATGACGGCGGCGAGGTGCGGCGCGAGCTTGCGGCCGGGGACGGCGACCCGCTCCAGGCCCTGGAGGAGATGGAGTTCCGGGGACTGGTGCGGACCGCGTTGAACGGCTTGTCGGAGGAGCACCGGGCGGTGCTGGTGCTGCGGGAGATCGAGGGCTACAGCTACGAAGAGGTATCGCGGATGCTCCGCTGCTCGCTGGGCACGGTTAAATCCAGGCTCAGCCGGGCGCGGGAAGCGATGAAGCGAAAGCTGACGGAAATGGCGCGGGAGAGCGGGGAATTTCCGCCTGCGGGCAAAGAGAGAAGGTGAAGGCGGATGGATTGCCGCGAAGCGGTTACATTAATATCACCCCATCTGGACGGGGCGCTTTCAATAGAAGAGAATTCAGCCCTGGCTGAACACTTGGCGGGCTGTGAGTCCTGCGCCGGGGAAGTGGCTCTGTTTGAGAGACTTGCCGGGGCGCTGCGGGAAGTGGGCCGGGAGGAAGCGCAGGCGCCGCCGGAACTGTGCGGGCTGGTGCTGGGCAGACTGAGGAATGAACGCAGGAGCGTCCTTGCCCGGCTGCCGGCAGCCTGGCGCAGGTCTATAGCGGCGGCGGCCGCCGTGCTGTTCCTGGCCGGCGGGTCGGCGTGGGTTACCGCCGGGCTGAATGTGGCCGGTGTCGAGAAGATGATCGGCCTGGGAACCCCGGCGAAAACAGATCTGGACGCCGGTGGCGGGAGCCCCGCGGGCAGCGGAGGCGGTTCGCCGGACCGGGTGGATCCCGGTCCGGCTCCCGGCGCCCCAGGCGCTCCCAATGTCGAACCAGAAGGGGACGCACCCGGCAGCCCTCCAGGCGACAGCACGGCTGATCCGGCTGACCCGGGCAGCGGCACGGGCGACGTGAAAACCAATGCTCGCGACGGCAAAATAACTCCCCCGGCAGCGGTTTCCGCCACCCCGGAGGGGGAACGGGTCCTCTTGAGAAGCGGCATGAAAGTAACCAGCACCATCTTGAAGGTGGCTGTGGACGACCTGGCGGCCGCCAGGGCCAAAGCGGCGTCCCTGGCGGCCGGCGCCGGGGCCGGGGCGCAGGTGTTTCCGGAACAGAGCGGCGGTAAACAGATCGTCTTATTGAGGCTGACGGTGGCTTCCGACCGGGCTTCCGAACTGGCCGCGGAACTTGCCGGGTTGGGGAAGGTGTTCGACAGGCAGGACGAGAGCCGCGACATCACCAGCCTCTACAACGAGACGCTGGTCCAGTACGGCGACCTGCGGTCCCGGATAAGTACGACCGAAGACGCCGCGGAAAGGCAGCGGCTGGAAGCCCAGGCGGCTTCTTACAAGCGGCAGCTGGACTCCTGGCAGGCGGAGGCCGGCAAGCGGGTGATCACGCTGTGGCTGGAGAGCAAGTGAAAAAATTCAACTGTTGATCATAAGAGGACCGGGCAATATCTTAACCCGGTCCTTGTTTTTTTAGATCCAGTTGCCACAGGTATGTGATATAATGTCACCAGTAAAACTGGTGAGGTGAATATATGTCACTGATAAGGTTCACCAACCACGCAATCGCCAAAATAGAAATTCTAAAAAACCACGGCTTTTCAGTCGATACTGATTTGATTAAGGAATGCCTTACCGCTCCTGCAAAAATCGATACGGGGCGTGGGGAGCGAAAGATCGCTCAAATGGTCTACGACGAGGACCATGTTTTAAGGGTTGTCTATGAAGAACGGGAAAATGGAATACTGGTAATAACAGTTTACCCTGGAAGGAGGACTCGTTATGAAAATGATTCGGTATAGCAAAGACGTTGACGCGCTGTTGATCGAGCTTTCTGACAAAACGATCGACTATGCCGAGGACGCCGGTCAAATCATTGTCCATTTCACGAAGGACGGGGAGCCGGTGCTGATAGAGATCCTCGACGCAAAGGAATTTCTGCTGCGCTCCTTTTCCACTGTGGTGACTGATGGAGAAATGGCTTTACCCTGTTCACCGCCGCCTCCATAGGATTGTTTATACAGCGGGAGAGGCTTCACATGTCAAACAACAGCTTTCTCATTTTTTTCTCAAACGAGGCAAGATCTTTTTTTAAAAGGCCGGATAACTCCGGCATATCGGTCAGAAGTTCTCTAATCTTTTCAGGGGCAAGGCTGAAGCCGTAAATATTGCGGAAGACGTGGCGGAAAGCGCGCAGCCGGTCGAGCTTCACGGCCGTTTCACTTCTTATCAGCGGCGGCCGCACGCCGGATATTCCCAGGGTCATTTGTTCCAATAATTCTTTGTGCCATTGTTCACCCGTCACGAGCGTCTTGTCAATCCGGACAGCCACCGCCTTAAAAATATTTTCCGCCGCAGAGTAATAATCGTGCAGAATTGAACCGGCTATCCTGCACGCGGCATTGTCCGTCAATGCAAAACCCCCGATCCTGGAAGCCGTTATGAGGGGGAATAGTTTGTATTCCGACAGTTCATCCTCCAGCCGCTTTATGTTTTCCAGTTCTTTTTTTATCCTGGCTTCAACTACCAGGTACTCTTCCGGGATCAAAGGGCCTCCCCCCTGTCAAGAACCTCCCGCCTTAAAGACGCGGAGGCGTCTTCAGTACAGACTATACTTACCTTAAACGGCCTTGCGATCCGTTCTGCGTGGAGGCACATATCCCAATACTTCCCTTGAAAGCCGACGACAAAAAGATCTATATCGGAATGGCTGGTAAATCCGCCCCAGGCCAGGGAACCGTATAAAAACACTTCCGCTGCCTGGTATTTTGCTCTAAGCACTCCGGCAACTTTAAAGGTTTTTTCCCGCGCCTGCCTGACCAGTTTTTGCTCTCTTCTGGCCCGGCTCTTTGCCAGCAGCTTTTGAGTATTGATGAATTCCATGGTCAAACCGCTTTCCTGCCGCATCCAATGCCACCCCCGCGCCGAAAATAAATTCTCAACCGGCATTTCACAGGCTTTTATAAAAAATCATCTCTATGCAAATAAGTGTATTACGCAACAAGGTGAAAAGCAATACCGTTTGCCATATCATTTTCCAAAGAAAAAGCGGCAAATTAATTGCCGCTTTTTACAAATTTAGGATAGCTTGCAAATTTAAACCTCTACCCTGCTATAACAGGCCTGATCTCTTTACAGCCCTAATCGTTTTTGTATTCATGCTCCAGGGCCTCCGCGATCCAAATATGAATCAGTGTCTGATAGGGCACGCCTTTTTTTCGGGCTATGCGCCTTATCCCTTCCAAGTGTGGCACAGAGATACGCAGTGTGATCATCTGCCTTTGCTCCCGTTGCCGTCTGAGCTTTTCCTTTAAGGCAGGACTTGTGAACAGCTGTTCCGGCTCTGTTTCGCTTAACACATCCACCGTATTATGAGTATCAAAAAAGTCCCTTGCGCTTTCTTCATTATCAAATTCGGGGATAACATTTTTGTCAGTTATTTTAAACACCTTCCCTTCCTCTGGGTCCCATTCAAAGCCGTTTAAGCTTAAATACATTTGCGATATCACCTGCTTGAATCTTATAACATGGTAAATACTATGTCAATACAACAAAATTAAATACAAGGCCGGGCTTTAAGCCCGGCCACTATCTTAAAATATCGGGTTGTTTCACCCAGGCGCGTTCACAGATGGCCAGGAGCCGTTCCAGCAGGGCGGCCATCTCTTTAACCGTGACCGGATCGTCCGGCGCGAACGCGCCGTCCGGCCGGACGGGGATAAGTGCCGCGGCGGCTGTACCGGCGACGGCTTCGGCCGCCCAGTACGGGATATCGCCGGCGAACCGGTGGGGCGGCGCCGGGGCGGCTGCGGCCTCCAGGCCCAGCTCGCGCAGCGCGGCGGCCAGGAGCACTGCGGCTTCGGCGCGGCTCAGGGGGGCCGCCGGGCGGAAGCCGCCGTCGGGGTAGCCCTTGACGATGCCCCGGGCCCGGGCTTCGGCCACGGCGGGGCGCAAGGCGGCCGGGATGTCCTGCGCGTCGTTGAACGGCAGGGGCCACCGGCTGGTCCCGGGCCAGTTGAACAGCCGCGCCAGCGCGGCCACGGCCGAGGCCCGCGTCAGCGGCTCGCCGGGCAGATAGCCCGCCCCGGCCCGGTCCGGCAGGGTATCCCTTCCGGTCTGAACCACCGCCCCGGAGACGGCGTCCAAAACGGCGGCGTCATACCCACCCCGCCGTCCGCTTACGTCCCGGAATACCTGCGTGCCCGCGACGCCTCCGGTATTCCGGCCGACGGCCACCAGGGCGAAATCGTATTTCCCTTCCTTATCGCCGGGCTGAAGGGAGCAATAGAACCTCCCGGACCCGTCCACGGGGACCGCCCGCCAGGAGCCGTCTTGCTCCCGGACGAAGATATCCGCGCCCGCCCCGGTCGTGCCGGTGACCGCCAGGCGGTCCCGCAGGGGCACGGCGGAGGCCAGCAGCGGCGGCGGGGCGGCGCTGGTACGGGCGCTCACCGCCACCAGCACTTTGCCGGCGGGCGGAGGGACCGTGACGCACTCCAATTCCACCTGCTCGCCGGCCCGCAGACCCTCCGGCGGGATCAGATGACCGTTTTTGTAAAAGCGGGTCGATCCGGCGACGCTGTACCGGCCGCCCTCCCGGGTGGTGAGGGCGCCGGCGGCCCGGTCATACTCCGCCAGCATTCCCTTGTCACTAAAGGTATCCGCGACGTCAAGCCGCCACACTTCCAGCCCGTCCGGGCCGGTGGTGATCCTGACCCGGCTGCCGGCGGCTGGGGCGTCCGCCGCGGCCCGGACGCCCCAGCGGTAGACCACGGCGTCCCGGGGCAGGTGAAGGGAGCGGTAGCGGCCGCTGTCGTCCAGCAGGTAAAGGGTCCGGTCCTTTCCGGTGAAATTGACGGCCTTGCCGTAAATGACGCCGCTGTAAGCCACCAGGCCGATGGCCTCGCCGGTGTCGGGCAGGAGCACGGCGGCCACGTGGTCGCCCGCCTCTACGGCGCTGAGGCCGGCATCCGTCCTGTCCCTCTTCACCGGCGCGCCCGGAAACAACCGGTAGGAGGACCCGTCCTCCAGCCTGAATTCACCGCCTGCAGGGGCGATGTCGCGCACCGTGCCCAGTGCCACCCGCCGCTTCACGGCCAGGTACTGCACCTCGCCGCTGGACGGGGCCTGATGCA
>Ga0209347_1005496_pt1 | contig 11974 bp, 11 predicted proteins | sample AutmiccommuBRH23_FD_187382 | JGI IMG/M metagenome (GOLD analysis project Ga0209347, IMG submission 187382) | Deep subsurface microbial communities from Mt. Terri, Switzerland - Autotrophic microbial communities BRH/23 (SPAdes) (version 2) | ecosystem: Environmental > Aquatic > Deep subsurface >...
TCGGCCGTCATGTCTGGGCGACAACGCCGGAACGGCGCGCCGCCTGGCATGTCAGGAACAATTGTTCGCATCCGAACGTCTGGGGCGGCAGAAAGCGAGTCAACCATTTTTCACTGGGGATCGAGATCGTCAACGCCATGCGCGGCGGCGACACCTTTTCAGCATGGCAAGTGAAAGCGGCGGCTGACATTGTCCGCTACGCTTGGGCGAAGTACCCGAACCTCGCTCATGTAGTCAGCCACGCTCGATTGGACCCAGAAAGACGGACCGACCCCGGCGCGCATTTTCCATGGGAAGAGTTCCGGGCCGCGGCGATAGGCGGTTAACCGCGTTTGCGCGCGACAATGAGGCTTTGCCCAAAAAAGTCTTCCGGGCCTTCAAGAATATCGAAGCCGGCGAGCAACCTCTCTCGCAAGTAGTGTTCAGGGTGATAGGCGGTGAAGGTGCGGCCGCCCTCCTTGACCCCGCCCCGGATTACAAGCTCGCCGAGGTCGAACCGTTTCTGTTCATCCGGCAAAAGCTGTCCCCCTGCCGGCGTCATGTGAAAGGCGCCAAGGAACAACCCGCCCGGCGCGAGAACGCGGGCGATCTCGGCGATCCATGCCGAATGCCCATCTGCGGAAAGGTGGGTGAAAACCGAAAGCGCGTAGAACGCGTCAAATGCGCCCGCTTCGGCCGGCAGTGGCGGCGCAAGAGCGTTGGAGCGGAATTCGGCGCCGGCAACATGCGCCGCACACCAATCAATCGCAGCGCGATTGTAGTCGAAACCTGTACGCGCATAATGACGCGGCAGGTGACGCAAGACGCGCGCAAGCCCGCACCCCCAATCAGCGACGCGCGGCGCAGACGAATCGCAATATCGGTCGATCCGCTCCGCGATTTCTGCCGCTGTGTCTGCGCCGGTGCGCATATAAAGCGCATAGGACACATGACTATACATGTCGTGCATCCACCATAAGGGTGGCGGGTCAAATCCGGGATGCGCTGCGAGGTAGGCGCGATTCTCGGCCGCGCTCTTGGCTCGGGCGCGCAGATATTTTGCGCGTTCAAGCAGCGGCAACGCGCCGGCGCGTCGCGCCAGCGCGACAAGGCGCTGTTTGGGTGAGGCGCTCAGACGATTTTGCACGCTTCGTCGAAGGAAAGGCGCGGCGAGCGAGGGAACAGATTTTCGTCGGTCCCATAACCGATGGCGCAGAGGAAATTCGATTTGATATCAGTGCCCGCGAAAAACTCCTTGTCGACGCCGTCATTGTCGAACCCGGACATCGGCCCGCAATCTAGGCCGAGGGCGCGCGCCGCGATAATGAAATAGGCGCCCTGCAGGGATCCGTTGCGGAAAGCGGTCCGCGCAATCAGATCGTCCTTGCCGACAAACCAGGACTTGGCGTCCGTATGCGGAAATAATTTCGGCAGCTGCTCATAGAACTTCATATCATAACCGATGATGGCGCAGCACGGCGCTTTCATCGTCTTCGCCCGATTGCCGTCGGAAAGGTGAGGCTCCAGCCGTTTCTTGCCTTCGTCCGACGCGACGAATACGAATCGCGCCGGCGAGCAATTTGCAGAGGTCGGCCCCATCTTCATCAAGTCGTACACCGCTTGGACCAACGTTTGCGCGACGGGCCGTTCCTGCCAGCCGTTTCTGGTGCGCGCATCACGGAAGATCAGGTCCAAGGCTTCGTCGTTGACCATTTTGTCGGACATAAGCTTTCGACCTCTCCGCCGCGGCTACTTCTTGTCGTAGCGGAATCCGATCTCGATTGTCACCTGATACCAGGCGACCTTGCCGTTCTCGATATAGCCCCGGGTTTCCTTCACCTCGAACCAATCGAGATTCTTCAACGTTTCCGACGCCGTTTCAACGGCGTTTTCGACAGCGTTTTCGATCGACTTCTTCGAAGTGCCGACGACCTTGGTGACGGCGTAGACTTTATCGGCCATTGCGGGCTCCTTTTTCTGACGGCGCGTTCAAAGGGGGGAGATTGTGCGTCAGGATGCGGCGAATGGCTACGCCACGGCTTCGACTTTCACCACTTCCGGCACGTAATGCTTGAGCATGTTTTCGATGCCGGATTTCAGCGTCATGGTCGAAGACGGGCAGCCCGAGCAGGAGCCGTGGAGCGAGAGGAACACCACGCCTGTGCGCGGCTCGTAATGCTTGAAGACGATGTCGCCGCCGTCTGCGGCGACAGCGGGACGGACGCGGGTGTCGATCAGGTCGATGATCTGCTCCACCACTTCCCTGTCTTCGCCTTCATATTCGTCGAGGCTGGTGGCCGGTTTTCCGGCGCTCATCGCCCCTTCGTCAATCACGGGTATGCCGGCGGTCAGATGGTCCGCGATCACGCCAAGCACAGCCGGCTTGATATGCATCCACTCGACGGCTTCCGCCTTGGTCACCGTGACGAAATCCGCTCCGAGATAGACGCCCATCACCCCGTCGGTCTCGAACAGCGCCATAGCCAAAGGGGAGGCCGTCGCCGATTCCGCGGAAGGGAAGTCGATTCCTAGCGCCGGGCGGCCGTTTTCATCCAACCCCAGCACTTTCTGGCCGGGTAGGAATTTCATCGATTGCGGGTTCGGTGTGTCTTCGGTCTGAATGAACATGGGGCTGATCCTTCGCCGCCTCGCGGCGTTCGCCCTTGAAGTAGGCTTTCGACCCTTGCAGCGCAACCGGGCGCGCGCGATCGTTGCTCCATGCGGCGGGGCGGGCTAAGGCAGGGGCTTCCGGCCCCTCTTCATTTCCCTGCCCGAACGGACCCCTCATGGACGACAATTCGACCAAATTTACCGACGAAGAGGCCTTGAACTTCCACAGCCGCGGCAAACCCGGCAAGCTTGAGATCACACCCACCAAACCGATGGCGACACAGCGCGATTTGTCGCTCGCCTACTCGCCCGGCGTCGCGGTTCCTGTGAAAGCCATCGCAGAGAATCCAGACCTCGCCTATGATTACACGTCAAAGGGAAACATGGTCGCCGTCATTTCGAACGGCACCGCGATCCTCGGGCTGGGCGATCTGGGCGCCCTCGCCTCAAAACCGGTGATGGAAGGCAAGTCGGTCCTGTTCAAGCGTTTCGCCGACATCGATTCAATCGATATCGAAGTCGACACCAAAGATCCCGAAGCCTTCATCAACTGCGTGCGCTATCTCGGCCCGGCCTTCGGCGGCATCAACCTCGAAGACATTGCTGCGCCTGAAAGCTTCATGATTGAGCAACGGCTCAAGGAGTTGATGGACATCCCGGTTTTTCACGACGACCAGCATGGCACGGCGATCATTTCCGCCGCAGGGCTCCTGAACGCGCTCGACATAACCGGCAAGTCAATGCGGGAGATTAAGGTCGCGGTGGCGGGCGCCGGATCGGCCGCGCTCGCCGTCGCCAGCCTCATCAAGGCGATGGGCGTTCCTCATGACAATGTGCTGGTCTGCGGCCGCAAGGGCGTCATTTATCAAGATCGCGAGGAGCCGATCGATCAATGGCGCTCCGCGCATGCGGTCGATACCGATAAACGCACGCTCGCCGAAGCGGTCGATGGCGCGGATGTCTGCATCGGGCTTTCCGTCGCCGGCGCCGTCACCAAGGAGATGGTGAAGTCGATGGCGAAAAACCCGATCATTTTCGCCATGTCTAACCCGACGCCTGAAATCCTTCCCGAAGAAATCCGCGAAGTGCGCAACGACGCGATCATCGCCACCGGCCGCTCGGATTATCCGAACCAGGTCAACAATGTTCTGGGCTTTCCCTATATTTTCCGCGGCGCTCTCGACGCACGCGCGCGCACCATCAACGAGGAAATGAAGATCGCCTGCGCGCGTGCCCTCGCCAAACTTGCGCGCGAGGACGTGCCAGACGAAGTCGCCGCCGCTTACGGGAAGCGCTTGAAATACGGCCCCGGCTATATAATCCCGACGCCGTTTGATCCTCGCCTTATCTCGACGATTCCGCCGGCGGTCGCCAAAGCCGCCGCCGACACCGGCGTCGCCAGAAAACCGATTGAAGACCTCGTCGCCTACGGAGAAAGGCTGGCGGCGCGCACCGATCCATCCGCCTCGTTCCTGCAAAAGATCTATTCGTCGCTGCGTTCCGCCAAGCAACCCAAGCGCATCGTTTTCGCTGAAGGCGAATCCGAATCGGTGATCCGTGCGGCCTACTCGTTCCACCAGGAGGGGCTTGGCAAGGCGATCCTCATAGGCCGGGAAGAGGAAGTGAAACAGGGGCTCAAGAACGCCGGCCTCCCCGCCGAGTGCGAATTCGAAATCCACAATGCGCGCTTGTCGACGCACAACCCAGCCTACACGGACTATCTTTACAAGCGACTGCAGCGAAAAGGCTACCTACACCGCGATGCGCAGCGCCTCGTCAATAACGACCGCAACGTCTTCGGCGCCTGCATGCTGGCGCACGGCCACGCCGACGGCATGGTCACGGGCGTGACCCGTCATTACGATGTAGCGCTTGAGAACATCAAACTGGCGCTCGGCTCGCGTCCCGGCGAGAGACTGATCGGCGTTTCAATCATTCTCGCGCGCGGACGCACGCTCTATGTCGCCGACACGACGATCACGCAATTGCCGAGCCCGGAAGAGTTGGCCGAGATCGCTGTGCAGGTCGCGCACGCTGCGCGCTATCTCGGTTCGCCGCCGAAGGTCGCTTTTGTCTCTTATTCGAACTTCGGCAGCCCCGACACGGAACATGCGCGCCGTGTCGCTGGCGCGGTCGAGATTCTCGACAAGCGCGCGGATGTCGACTTCGAGTATGAAGGCGAGATGACGCCGCGCATGGCTCTGAACGAAGGGGTGCGAGAGACTGCCTATCCTTTTTCTCGCCTCAGCGGCGAAGCGAATGTTCTGATCACGCCCGGCGTTCACTCCGCCGCCATCTCAACCAAACTTCTCGCCGAAGTCGGCGGCGCGACGGTTCTCGGACCCGTGCTGATTGGGCTCGAAAGGCCTGTGCAGATCACCCAAGTCAACGCCAAGGTGCCCGAAATCGTCACATCGGCTGCAATGGCCGCCTATGACCTCGACGTGGAGCATCGCTCTTGGGCGGAGAAACTGTCGTAGAGGCTCACGTCCGCCGGAACTTCGCGGATTGGCGCCGCACCATCGCCGCCGCCCAGGGCCGCGGCAACGCCTTGGCCAGCCAGACAACGAACTTGTTCCAGAGGCCCGGCACATAGACGACATGTCCCGCCTCCACGGCGCGAATGGCGCCGTCAACCACAGGCTCAGCCTGCATGAACATGTGCTGGGGCAGTTGCGAAACAAGCCCGCGCGTCTTGTTGACGTCGTGGAATTCCGAATAGGTGAAGCCCGGACAAAGGGCGCTGACATGAACGCCCGTTCCCTCGCACTCGGCGGCGAGCGATTGCGAGAAGCTGACAAGAAACGCTTTTGCGGCGCCGTACAGCGTATGCCCCGCAGAACCCGGAATAAGTCCGGCGACGGAGGAAACCTGAATGACCCGCCCCCACCCGCGTTCACGCATGCCGGGCAGGGCCAGACGTGCGAGATGCGCGTAGCTGGTCACCATCAGTTCGAGAAAGTCGCGATGCGCCGCCCATTCGTGCTGATCAAAGTAACCCGGCAAGCCGTAGCCCGCATTGTTGATCAGAATGTCGATGGGGAGCCCTTCGCGCTCAATCGCGGCGAACAGGTCTCTCGGGACTTCCGGCTTTGAGAAATCCGCCGCAAATGCGATGGCGTCGACGCCGTGAGTGGTTTTTAACTCTTCCGCCAGCGCCTCAAGACGATCCTTGCGCCGCGCCGCCAGTGCGATATTCGCGCCCTGCGCCGCGAGCCGGCGCGCGAATACCGCCCCGATCCCCGCAGAGGCGCCCGTAACAAGCGCCCATCGCCCTCGGTAATTCATTGCGCGTTCCTTTATTGAGGCAGGCTTTGTATCGACCATGCGATGTTTCGCCCTCAGCTCCAATCGCCGCCAGCGGTTAACGGCGCTTGAACGCGCCGCAGGTTAGAGCAAAATGAGGCGCGGAGGGTTCTGTCATCGACACGCTGCTGTTCATCATCGCGCTTGCAACGGCCGGCTTCGGGATCGCGTGGTATGTCCTGAACGAATCCTCCGGCGCAAAAGGCGATCGCGGCCTTCTCGCTCTCCGTGACGCCGATGGCGCAGCGGCGCCCAAAGGCCCTGCGTGGCGGCCAAAAAAACGTATCTCAGCCTCTCGCGTAACTGGCGAGACGAGCGCGCTTGAAACATTAAAAGAAGCAACAGGAAGCAGCGCCCCGGCTTTTCGACCGGCTGATGAAAACGCTGCTTCCCGTATGAAAAACGAAAGTGCGTACAAAACAAGCGGGCCGCCGCCCCGTTTCGGAGAGCACGCGCCCAAGAATTCGAAAGATTAATTCAGGCCATTCAACGCTCGCTTGGCATGAAACGAGAGTGCATGAGCGCAAACGTCCGCTCAAGCGCGACGCTCAGCTGACCTTGCGCGCAGCATCGATCTCGCGCTCATGATCGGCTTCGGTTTTCTCGTCGATGACAGGGTCCGGTTCGGTCATAGCCGGCGGCGGCGTTGCAGTCATGTCCGGAGTTTCAACCGTCGGCGCATCGACAATTGCTGGCGCAGTGAGAAGCTTCAGTTCGTCCCTCGACAGGCCGGGCGGCGCGTCTTCGAGCGGAGGCGGCGCCAGACGGCCGTGCTCCATGTATTCGCGCACAAGCCGCGCCCAGCCCTCACGAGTGAAATGAAAACTTCCTTCCGCGCCGGGCAATGGGTCGCGCGGCGCGTTCGCCGCTCGTTTTAGCCATGGTCGCGCCAATGCTTCGTCGGTTTGGTCAGGGTAAGCGCCGGCGACAGCCTCAGCCATCAGTGCACAATCTCGCGCCGATGCGCGCTCGATCAACAACGGTTCAAGAATGGCGATCGCTTCAGCATGGTCGCCGAGAAGGACAGCGCGGCGCGCCAGCAAAAGCTGCGCCTCGCGCGCGCCCGGTTGACGCTCAGCCAACCGCTTCATCTGCTCGGCCCGCTTCTCAACTGGCTCATCCGCGTAAAGATCGCCGTAAGCGCGCGCGAGCGCTGGATGGGGATCTTCCGAGAAAGCGCTCTCCAAAATCTTCGCCGCCTTGCCTTTCTTGCCGGCTTCCGCATGAAGTCGCGCCGCGAGCGCCGCCGCGGGCGCAAAGCCCGGCGCGAGTTTTATGCTGGCGTCAGCTTCCGACACCGCCAACGCCCAGTCTCCGGAAGCTTCGGCGGCGTAAGCGTCTGCGGCGAGCAAAGCGGCTTCTCCGCGTTTGCCCTTGTCCTCGGGGAGAAGACCGTTTTTCCTGGCGATGCGAACAGCCTCGCGCGTTTCGCCCCAGGCGCCGCGCTCCAATCCGAGATCAAGCATCGATTCGAACGCCCAGCCTGTGTTGGAACGCAGTCGGAAAGCGCGCTCTGCATAGCTGCGCGCGAGTCCCTTGTCGCCGGCTCGCATCGCTTGCGCATAAAGACCGCGGAGGCCGAGAAACTCCGTATCCGGCGCTTCAAGCATAGTCGTGAAGGTTTCGCTTGCGAGTTTTGCGTCGCCGGAGAGCTGCGCCGCCTGCGCGGTCAGGAGGCGCGTATGCGACGGATCATCAAGATTGCGCGCCGCGATCCGCGCCTGCTGCTGCGCGGACGAGGCGTCGCCCATGGCGGCGGCTTCCAGCCCGCGCACCAGCGCCGTAACGCCGCGGGCGTTTCGCGCCTGCGCCGCCCGCCATTTTATCTTGGCTGGCAGGCTATAAAGATAAATCAGCAGGCTAGTCACGCCGGAGACAACGCCTATGCCCAACAAAAGCAGCAACGCCGCCACTCCGTTTTGGATATCGAAGCGCTGTCCGAAGGCGACCGCCTCAAGCCGCCCGTCCATACTTAGGAACACAGTTAAAACGTAAGCGAGGAAGATCGCGCTGATGATGAAGATTAAAACCCTGAGCATTCAGCGCAACTTCCTACTCTACGAAATCAGCCAGCAGCGCGGCGTTCATATCTGCGATCGCCTGATCGGCCGCAAGGCGCGCGCGCGCATCGGCAAACCATTGACTGAATGCGTCAGACGACGGCGCCGGGAGCGCTTCGAGTTCTGTGACGGCGGCGGCGAGCATGTCTTTGTCGAGACGGTCTTCGGCGCGCGAGATGATCGCTGTCGCGCTCCCGCCTGCTATCGGCGCGGCCGGACGAATTGAAATCAGCGTTTCGAGCCTTGCGAAAAAATCTGCAACCGGCCCCTTGGATAAGGAGCGGCTCGCAGCGGCGCGCGCGGCGCGGGCCGCCTCAGGAAAATCGGCCTTCAGCGCCAGCAGCGTCGGCACGCCGGTTTCCGCCCGCGCGCGCAAGGCTTCGAGTGCAGGGCGGCCCGGAGCGAGCCCAGAGAGAACGTCAAGTTCGGCCTGATAGGGCGCGCCCGAGTCGATTACGCGCTGCAAAGCCACAAGCGCGAGAGACGCCGCCGCCTCGCGGCCACGCGGCGTTGCTGCGACGTCGGTTTGGATCTTGTCGAGCCGAGCGCTCAGGCTGGCGATAGCGGCGCCCGAGTTCCGGTCGCGCTCCGCCAGCGCTTGCTGGAAACTGTCTCGGATGGCGGCGATTTCATCCGCCTGCTGCGCATTCAGAGCCTGCGCCGCCGCCAGAGCGGCCTTCATTTCCGTCAGGTCGTTCGCAATCTTTTCTGCGCCCGGCAACGACGCTTCCTGATCGGAAGCCTCGGCAGGCGTTTCAGAGGAGGCAGGATCGTCCGAGGAAGAAAGACGGGCTTCGGCATCGGGCGCAGGAGCTTCAATTTCTTCTCCGCTGGCAGGCGCCTCGGTATCGCCGAGATCGATCGCGTCGCCAGTATCAGGGCCGGAAAGAGCTTTCGCCGCTTTCTTGGCGGCGTTCTGCAGTGTTTCATTACCCCCAGCAGCTGCGGCGGGAGCAAGCGGCAGACCACGTGATGCGTCTGACGACTCAGAGGGCTCAATGCCGGTCGCCGCCTCTTTGGCGGTCGCCGCGCCTGTGTTGGCAATCTTGCCGGGATCCGGCGCCGGACGCGCCGAGGCCGGGACAGACTCTGAAAACGCTGACGCCTCGCCTGGCTCCTCAGACGGTCTCGTGTCAGATTCCGGCAAGGCGGATGTTACAGCGGCGGGCTGCTGGGTGGACGCCGCGCCGCTCGCAAGCCGCCAGATGGCAAAACCGACAACAAGCACAGCGACAAGAACGATCAGCAGCATGACGCCCGGCGACAATCCAAACGGACCTCGCAGGGCGGAAGATGGCGTCGGCGGGAGGTCCTTGGGCGGAGGCGCGCCTGCACTAGTCTCTTCGGGTTCGGGTTTTGCTGATAGGTTGTCCGACTCCGGCTGACGGTAACCGTCCTCGACAATCTCGGCGTCGACTTCCGGCGGCGTCCCCGCCTTCTCCGGCTTTGGCTGTCCGCCGCCGGAAATTTGCGTTTCGGAGTCTTCCGGCTTGTCGACCATTCGCTGTTCTGCTCCTCGCCGCCCGGATGAATGAGATTTGGGGGCACCATTCCTTGTTACGCGCCGGCCCTTAAAGGCTCAAGAATTCGTGTGGCTTATCCTTCGCTCATGGCGTTTATCATCGCCTGACCGCTTGGACCGGCGGCGACCCTTAGCTCTTTCCACGCGGTCGTGCGCGCAGCATCCGCCACCGCTTCGCTGAGGCAGGCGGCGCGCAGGACCGCTAGACGCCTGGCCATACCTGAGGCTTGCACTTGTTCAATGAAAAGCCGGACGGTGCGCGGCGAGAAGAATGTCGCCCAATCATCGCTCGACGGCTCTGAAAGCATCGCCGCTGCAGCAGCGGACAGGCGCGGAGCTGCCGTCGCTGCATAAAGCGTCACGCGGCGTGCTTCCACGTCGGATTTGGCGAGAAGCTCTGCGAGATCGCCCGCACGATCGGAACCGCTGATATGCAGCACCGCGCCGTCCCCGGCGAAAGATCGCCCGATGAGTTGTGCGAGCGAGGCGACATCGCCGGCCGCCGTTGAAACGGCGCCGAAGCCTGCTTGCCGCGCCGCTTCTGCCGATGCCGGACCGACAGCGAAGACCGGTAGGGCCAGCGCGCCCGCCGGTAAGGCCTTATGCATCAAGGCCCGGACGCCGTTCGCGGAGGTGAATGCGAGCGCCCTGACGCCATCGAACGAAACGGCCGCCGGACGGAATGCGATTTCTATCGTTGGCGACAGCACAGGCGTCATACCAGCCGCCTTGACCATGGCGGCGAAGGCGGAAGCGTCGGGCTCCGGCCTCGTAACGATCACGCGCGCGCTTGCAAAACCCTGGCGGTTGGCGTCCATGCGCCTATCTACCGGATTTCCGGGCGTTTTGGCGCCAAAAAGGACCTCATGACTGTCGTTCTCGGCATAGAAACAAGCTGCGACGATACGGCGGCGGCGGTGATCCGCCGCAGCGAGGATGGCTCGTACGAGATTCTTTCGAACGAAGTGTTCGCCCAGCATGAAAGCCACCGCCCCTATGGCGGCGTCGTGCCTGAAATCGCCGCGCGCAGTCATGTGGAACGGATCGATCATGTGATCCGCCGGGCGCTTGGGGCCGCGAAAGTCGAACCGCAGGCGCTTGACGCCATAGCCGCCACTGCGGGACCTGGGTTAATCGGCGGCGTCATGGTGGGGCTTTCCGCCGCTAAGGCTATGGCGTTGGCCCATGGCAAGCCATTGATTCCCATCAATCATCTCGAAGGCCATGCGCTTTCGGCGCGGCTGACCGAGGATGCGCCCTTCCCCTATCTCCTGCTGCTGATTTCCGGCGGACACACGCAGCTCGTTGCGGTCGAAGACGTCGGCGATTATCGCCGGCTCGGTTCGACCATCGACGACGCCGCTGGCGAGGCGTTTGACAAGACGGCGAAGCTGCTCGGTCTGGGCCAGCCGGGCGGCCCTAGAATCGAAAGCGCTGCAACGGGCGGAAGGCATGACAGATTCGCTTTTCCTGAGCCGCTAGCCCGGCGTGAGGGATGCGATTTTTCGCTTTCCGGGCTCAAAACTTCTGTCCGTCTCGCTGCGGAAGCGCTTGGTCGGCCTGACAGGCAGGACATCGCCGATCTCGCTGCGAGTTTCCAATATGCGCTCGCTCGGCACCTTGCCAGTCGCACCGACCGCGCGATGGATGCGCTTGCCGGAAAGTTTGGCGCGTCGCCTAGGCTGGTGCTTGCAGGCGGGGTCGCCGCCAACTGCGCCATCAAGGGCGCCATGAAGTCTCTTGCCGGTGACAAAGGATGGCGCCTTATAGCGCCGCCGCCGAAATACTGCACCGACAACGGCGCAATGATCGCAGCGGCCGGCGCCGAACGGTTCGCTGCCGGCCTCGCGCCGCCGCTTGAAGAAGCGCTCGGCTTTGCGCCTCGCGCCAGATGGCCGCTAGCCCCGCCGCCGCCAGGCCAGGAAGTCGGGGGCGGCCGGAAGGGGCCGAAAGCTTAAGCCGCCCGGTCGGGCGCAGTTTCGGCGGATTTTGTCAGAACGTCTTTGAGGGTCATGGCGTCCAGCGCCTTTAAGAAAGCTTTTTCAGCCTTGCGGCAGGCGCGGTCGATTGCAGGATCAAGCGGACAGGCGCCTGCAGCGTTCTCTGGCGACAGGGCGGGAGGACGAGCTATCAGCGCGCTGTCTTCCACCGCTTCATAGACCGCACGAAGCGACAGTCGTTTCGGCGCCAACGCAAGACGAGCGCCTCCATCTTTGCCGGGCGTCGCCTGCGTCAGCCCCGCCTTGGCGAGCCGGCTCAAAAGACGCCGGATGACAACGGGATGCGCGCCGGTCTTTTCCGCAAGCGCCGTCGATGTCATCAGTTTCGGCCGCGCCTGCGCGATCTCGGAGAGAAGGCGCAGGCAGACAGTGAAGCGGGTGGAATGGCTCATAGGCGCAGCTTCCTTCTGTAACCGCTTCGATAACAGAAAGATTTTCCTCCCCGATTAACAGGCTCGACAAGCGCCTTAAAAAGCAAACGCGCGGAAGCATTCCTG
>Ga0209347_1005497_pt1 | contig 11971 bp, 9 predicted proteins | sample AutmiccommuBRH23_FD_187382 | JGI IMG/M metagenome (GOLD analysis project Ga0209347, IMG submission 187382) | Deep subsurface microbial communities from Mt. Terri, Switzerland - Autotrophic microbial communities BRH/23 (SPAdes) (version 2) | ecosystem: Environmental > Aquatic > Deep subsurface >...
ATATTTTATAATTTTCCAGTAGAGGTTGCCGGCAAGACAGGTACTGCTCAAAAAGATGGAAAAATTAATCCGCCGGATGAGGTTGAATATCTCAAGCAGTACTTATCCAGGATTAATGGAAATCTTAAATGGGAGGATGTTGAAGTAGAGTTAGTTAGACTTATGAATCACTATCCTGACGTATTCACAACAAGAGACACAGCAGCAAGACAGGCAGTCATAAACTTAAGTAAAGGAAAAGTGACTCCTACGACGATAGATGCATATAAACCTGATTATGATCCTTTCGCGTGGGTTGTAGCACTAGCACCGGCAGATGATCCTAAGATTGCTGTAGCAGTATTGCTTTTTCAGGGAGGTACATCCGGTTACGCTGCTCCTGTAGTTAGGGAGATTATAGGGAAATATATGCAGTTAGATAAAATTTATATTGACTATAGTATTGACACTCTATGTTGTCTTTTCTTTCGGCCAGGCCGGCTTCGGCACGGCAGAGAAGATCAACGGCGACTGGAAATTTATACTTAGCGATGTGGAAGAGGGTGAGCAAGCAACGTTCGATGACAGCAGGTGGCAGACAGTGCAGCTGCCCCACGACTGGAGCGTCAGACAACAGTTGAGCCCCACCCTGGCGAGCTGCGCGGGTTATCTGCCCGGAGGGATAGGGTGGTACCGGAAAACTGTTCAGCTGCCGTCGTCCACCGCAGCGAAAAAGGTCTATCTCTACTTTGAAGGGGTCTACAACCGCAGCGAGGTCTATGTGAACGGTCATCTGCTGGGCAAAAGGCCAAACGGATACATCTCCTTCCTCTATGATGCCACACCGTATATCAGGCCGGGAGAGGTGAACCTGATCGCCGTGCGTGTGGACCACAGCCGCGCTGCCGATTCGAGATGGTATACCGGTTCCGGTATCTACCGTGATGTGTGGATGATCAATGCCAACCCGCTTCATATCGCCCAGTGGGGTGTCTACGTCCATCCCACCGTGGCAACAACAAAGAGAGGGGTGCTCGATGTGGCGGTTGAGGTGGTGAATGACACTGAGAGTGCAGAAAAGAAGGTGACCGTCCTGAATGAACTGTTCGACAAGAACGACCGTCCGGTGGCCAGCAACAAAAGCAAAATAGCATTGGATGCCGGAGAGATAGAGACGGTGAAAAGTGCTCTTACAGTCCGCAATCCTGTACTATGGAGCGTGGATAATCCCTCACTCTACCGCCTCAGGACGACGATCCTTAATGACGGAGAAACGGTGGACATCTCCGAAACCAACACCGGTTTCAGAACCTACATGTTTGACCCCGACAGCGGGTTTGCCCTCAACGGAGAATGGATGAAAGTGAAAGGTGTATGTCTGCATCACGATGGCGGTGTCCTGGGAGCAGCGGTACACAAGGATGTATGGAAAAGAAGGCTGCTCAACCTGAAGGAGATGGGCTGCAACGCCATCCGCACAAGCCACAACCCGCAGGACCCTGATCTCTATGCGCTCTGTGATGAGCTGGGACTGCTCGTGATGAACGAAGCGTTTGATGAGTGGGAGTTCCCCAAAAGGAAATGGCTCGAAGGGTGGAACGTGGGTACACCCGGCTTCGAGGGCTCCTATGACTTCTTTGAGGAGTGGGGTGAACAGGATCTTGCCGATATGGTGCGGCGTGACAGGAACCATATCTCTGTTTTCGCCTGGAGCATAGGCAACGAGGTGGATTACCCGAACGATCCCTACTCCCATCCTGTGCTGGACGGAGGGGCGGAAACGGGATTCACACAACCCATCTTCGGAGGCTACAGGAAAGATGCACCCGATGCAACCCGTCTGGGTGATATTGCCAAACGCCTTGCTGCCGTGGTGAGGAGATATGACCCATCGCGTCCTGTTACCGCGGGGCTGGCAGGTGTGGCCATGTCCAACGAGACGGAGTATCCGGGAGTGCTGGACATCGCCGGTTACAATTATACGGAAGGGATGTACGATGCCGACCACAAGAAGTATCCCAAACGGGTGATCTACGGCAGTGAGAACCGCCATGAGCTGGCTGCCTGGAAGCAGGTACGCGACAAGGCGTATATCTTTGGTCAGTTCCTCTGGACTGGGATCGATTACCTGGGCGAGTCAGGGCGCTGGCCTTCACGCGGCTTCTACTCGGGGCTGCTCGATTTCGGAGGGTTCATCAAGCCGAGAGGTTACTTCAGGCAATCGCTCTGGAGCGAGCAGCCCATGGCATACCTGGGGACCTATCCCACACCCGGCAGTGGGGACGGCAGCCAGATGAGGGATGCATGGCCCATCTGGAATTACAAGGAGGGAGAGTCGATACGTGTGGTGAGTTATACCAATGCTCCAATGGCTAAGTTACTGCTCAATGGAAAGGAAGTGGGCAAGGTACAGGCTGCCAACGACGATCATGGGGTGATCTACTGGGATATCCCTTACGAGCAGGGGCTGCTGACTGTTGTCGGGTTGAATGGGGATAACCGGGAGATTGTCCGCCACGAGCTACGTTCATCCGGCAGGCCGAGAGCGCTGAAGATTATGTCGGAAGAGCAGGAAATCGCTGCTGACGGTATCGCGCAGATTATCGTGCAGGTGGTGGATGAAGAAGGTGTTCCGGTGATGCTCTCAGACGATGAGGTGACCTGTATGATTGCTGGTAATGGTCGTCTGCTGGGTCTCGAGGCCAGCAACAATGCCGATATGAGCGACTACACAGATAACAGACACCGGCTCTTCCACGGACGGATGATAGCTTATATCGCACCGGACGGACCGCCGGGAGAAAATATAAGGATCCGCTTCACTGCCCCCTTGCTCGAATCAGCCGAGACGGTGATCGCTGTGCGTTAAAAGATCCACAGCAGGGCCCCCGTTTCCTATAATTGTTACAGCCGTAAGAAGTCAGAATGGGTTATTGTATATATGAACGTAGAGAACACTTACGGGTTACTCATCCGGTACCGCAAGCGATCTTTTATTGGTAGGCGGGTGAAAGCCACTGCTCCGGACCTTTCTCCCTGCTCCTTGCAGCCCACCTGATCCCTCTCTTCATTATTTCGAGGGCTTCGGGTACCTCGAAATCTTTCGCCACATGTCCCAGGGAGGAGTAGAAGACACGTCCTTTGCCGAACGATTTTTTCCATACTACCGGCATCACGGCACCCTCAATCCAGTCGTTATGCTCTCCCGTGAAGGTCGTAGTCGCCAGCACCTTCACATTGGGGTCGATATGCATAAAGTACTGTTCCGATTGCATGGAAAAATCGTTCAACCCTGCTGTCACCGGATCATCTTCATCAGTGATGTGGATATCATACTGAATGATGTTGCCCGGATGGGCCACCCACTGTCCTCCGACCATGTACTGGAATTCAACGTTGTTTCGGAATGAATCGCCTGTGCCACCATGCCATCCGGCAAGTCCCGTACCGCTCATCACTGCTGCCAGCAGTCCTCTCTCCTGTTGCGGGGTGATCTCCCCCATGGTGACATGTTGAATAATCAGGTCCACCCCGGCCATCAGTGAAGAGTCGCCATAACAGGAGAGATTGTCGCATAGGTAAACCTCTGCTCCCTCCGATTCAAGCCAGGGTACAAACAGGTCGCGACACTGTTCCGGTTCGTGCCCGTTCCATCCTCCATACACATAGAGTACTTTTTTATCATGGAGTGCCTCCTGATTTGTCACGCCGGAGGCTGCCGGCTTGTTCGTGTTGCTACAACGCATCGTCATGGTCGTTAATCCAAAAGAAAGTAATATTAAAAGTGAGTGAATAGGTTTCATAGGAATGCATTTTAATTGAAGAGAAGATCTATGTTTTTATCCATACAAAGATATAAGTTTTTCAGACAGAGTCAAATAATGACGTTCATATTTGAATATACCTGATCAATTCCCGCTTCTCGCACGGTAAACAGGGAAGTTACGAACGTTATCAGGGTCTCACCGTATGGACACCCACTTGATGAGGACTCCTTTTGCACTGGGTGAGATGGATGATCCTGCGAAGGTCTCCTGGACACAGACACCCCACTCCGTCGTGGCCTCGGCCAGGCATGACTCGCTGGCGCTCGACATGGCCCGCCGATCGATGACGCTGCTGCAGAACAACAATGACTTCCTGCCACTGAAGAGAGGTGGACTGTTCCGGTTCCCCTGTTGCACTGGTGCCGGAGATGTGTGTATCGATCCTTCAGGCATGGTATCCAGGACAGGAGGGTGGTACTGCCGTGGCCGAGGTGCTTTTTGGTGATTATAATCCCGCCGGACGTTTACCTGTTACTTTCTATCGTGACCTCTCACAGTTGCCCGATTTCGAGGATTACAGCATGCAGGGGCGTACCTATCGATATATGAAGCTGGAGCCTCTCTTCCCGTTCGGCTATGGGCTCAGCTACACCACTTTTCAATATGGCAAACCAGTTTTGGATAATGAATGTATTACTGTGGGACAAAGTGTGACGCTTACTGTTCCGGTGACCAATAGTGGTAAACGCGATGGTGATGAGGTGGTACAACTTTACCTGAGAAAGGTGGGTGATGTTGTATCAGTTACCCACGTTTGTTGCTCTAGCCTCTTTACAATATTTTTTTGTACGCTTTCGTTCCCAGGGGTTGAATGGTTGTCAGATCTTTGATCATCACCGGTTCTTTCGAGGCGATGCTCTTCCTTGCGGCGATTCCCACGAGGCAGGCCAGTGCGCCATCTCTCACGCCGGCAGCCTGTTGCAGGGGATCGGCAGTGTGGGGGATAAAAATCTGGTCCTTCAATCGTTTATCGCCTCCCCCGTGACCAGCACCCTGGGGTATCTGAAAGTATTCCCTTTTACCGAAATTCTTAAAGAGGACGATCTCGTCGTAGTTCGTATCGCTGGTGGGTTTTGATTCCTGGATCCATGCATCCATCCTCCCTTTGGTACCGTTAAAGGCTATCCTGTATCCCTCATAGGGTGAGTAGGCTGTCAGTGAATAGGCTACCTGCACCCCGTTGCGGTATTTAATTGTCGCCGCCATCTTGTCATATATGTTCACATCGTTCCTGTAGACGCAACCATCGCGGTGATAACCGTCGTATTTCTCGTTATCTACATACAATCGTTTGAGTGTCTCGTTTTTCGAGATGTCCCAATAGAAATCACACTCTTTGGTATGAGGACAGCTTCTGCAGTTCTCTGCGCTGTAAGGGCCGTTTTTTCCGTAAAACTCCAGATCACCCAGTGCATAGACACTTTCGGGATCACTCTGGATCCACCAGTTCAGCAGATCGAAATGATGACTTGCTTTATGTACCCAGAGGGAACCACCCTTCTCCACCAGACGGTGCCATCTTCTGAAATAGTCCGCCCCGTGTGAGGTGTCGAGGTACCAGTGAAAATCGACAGAGGTGAGCTCACCTATCTCCCCGGAACGGAGTATCTCCCACATTTTTGCACGATGGGGTGAATAGCGGTAGTTAAAGGTGACCCTGCACTCTTTCCCTGTCCTTTTCTCTGCGTCAATGATGGTCTGGATCTTCTTCTCATCGATAGCCATCGGCTTCTCACAGATGATGTTTGCACCCATCTCCATTCCTTTTTCGATGAAATAGTCATGGGTGTCGTCGTCGGTGGTGACGATGAGCACATCAGGCCTGGTCTCACGCATCATCTGCTCAAAATCGGTATACGTGGGGCAGTCGGTTCCCATCATCTGGCGGCCTGTCTCCAGTCGCCCGGGATTCTTATCGCAGAGTCCTACGAAATCAATATGACCGGCATAATCTCTGATGATATCTCTTCCCCACATGGTTGTACCTCTTATGCCGGTACCCACAAGCGCAATTTTTGTTTTTGCGGTGTGCTGTGTCATAATGTTTCCTGCAAAGATCTGCGATTTGGGATCGATGATGGTTGTGCCGGCAAGTGCTCCGGAGACTGCCAGGAACTTTCTTCTAGATATAGGGTTGACTTTGTTGTCCATTTTATTATTAACGTGAGTTCGGGATAAGAAAAGTATAAAAGGATTGTGATATAGGGAGATTACTTGTATATCTATATCTGATAATCAAATAAATAACAAACATCAGCCCTATGGTCACAACAGACAAAGTTATAGAAATATTTTGTATTGCCGGTGATTTTTGTGCAGAATATTAGAATGAAATTCAGAATCATCAGCTTCAAGCCGGAGGTGCAACTAAAAGGAGAAACAGGAAAACGCAAATATCTCAGAGCTAGATCATTGCTGTGATGATCCGTTTCCACTGCGTAACTTTTCATAATTTCAAGAATTATTACCTGTTTTATATTGTCAGCACATGAAGAGTTATTTTCCAAATGCTGTTTCCTACAACCGTTTTGTAGAGTTGCAACCCCGGGTGATAGTACCTTTCATGCTGTTGCTCAAACTGTTTGGATTTGGTGAGTGCACAGGTATTACATATGTGGATAGCATTCCAATTACAGTATGTCATTCCGCGACAAGATTCTCTTACGCAAAAGATCCGTAATTGAGTCCATCAATGATGAGCTGAAGAATATCTGTCAGGCAGAACCTTCAAGGCATCGTTCTACACATAATTTCATCATGAACATAATTGTTGCATTGATGGCATATTGTTTCTTTCCCAAAAAGCCCTCAATCAAATTTGAAGTGGAAAAGTCAAGTCAATTAACCATTTGGGGATAAAACGTTATCCCGCACTCATGTTAAATGAGAAGAATGACATGAGTAGACCTGTGAATGACAAAGAGCTCGAATTCATAGGGTCGATCAACTCATTTATTGTGGTTCATTTAGGCAATAATGATTTTGTGATTGAAGATCTGGCCGTTGAGATGGGAATGAGTCGCACTGTATTCTTTAAAAAACTGAAAGGTCTTGCGGGGCTGGCCCCGATTGAATATGTGCGTGATATTCTGATGCAGCATGCTGCAGAACTGCTTGAAAACAGCGGTTATACCATCAAAGAGATCTCTTTGATGGTAGGGATGAACGATGCCAAGTATTTTGCCCGGTGTTTCAAAAAGAAATATAAAATGACACCCAGTGAATACAAAAAAAATATGCCAGCATAGGTGCTTAATTGGCAGCTGGTAATAGGTAAGACCACTTTCTTACAAATATCTTCACGGAATGGCGCGAAAATTAAACGAAAATATATCGGTCCATTTAAAATAATATATATAACTTTGGGGGAGTGTAAAATTCTTTCCCACAAAAGTTGTGCTCGAGAACAGTAGATAGAGAAATCAGAGAATATTCATTATTTAATTATATCCTATGAAATGTTTTATTCATGAAGATTTTTTGCTACAGACAGAGGTAGCGAGAGAGCTTTATCATGAACATGCAGCAAAACAACCCATCATCGACTATCATTGTCATTTAGATCCCGGGTATATTGCAACTGACCACGCGTTTGATAATCTTGGTCAGTTATGGCTTGAGGGTGATCATTACAAATGGCGTGCGATGCGAACAAATGGTATAGATGAGAGATTCTGTACCGGGAAAGAGACATCAGATTGGGAGAAATTTGAGAAATGGGCTGAAACGGTACCTTACACTATGAGAAATCCCTTGTACCACTGGTCTCATCTGGAACTGAAGTCCGGCTTTGGTGTAGAGAAGCTGCTTCATCCGGGAACAGCAAGAGAGATTTACGACGAATGTTCGGAGAAGCTACGAACACCGGAATATTCCGCCCGCGGACTGATGAAGAAATTTGATGTGAGGGTTGTGTGTACTACCGATGATCCGGCTGATAACCTGGCGCATCATTTCTCTTTGAAAAATGAAGGCTTCGAAATAAAAGTACTCCCAACATGGCGTCCCGATAAAGCCATGGCTGTGGAAAATGCTGCTGCATATCGCGCTTACCTGGAAAAGTTATCAGAGGCCTCGGGAGTGACAATCGCAAAGTTCAGCGATTTGATTGATGCACTACGCAACCGTCATCACTTCTTTGCTTCTGTAGGCTGCAAGCTCTCCGATCATGGTATCGAAGAGTTTTACGCTGAGGAGTATACCCAAACAGCAATTGAACAGATATTCGATAAGGTATATGGCGGCAGGGAGCTGACCAGGGAAGAGGTACTGAAATTCAAGTCGGCCATGCTCTATGAAGGTGCACTGATGGACTGGGAAAAAGGGTGGACACAGCAGTTTCATTACGGTGCAATCCGTAATAACAACACGCGATTGTTCAACAAGATCGGTGCCGATACCGGATTTGACTCGATCGGTGATTTTACTGTTGCAAAAACTATGAGTCGCTTCTTCGACCAGCTGGACAAGGACAACAGGCTGGCAAAGACAATCATCTACAACCTCAATCCCGGAGACAATGATATGATCGCCACCATGATCGGTAATTTCCAGGATGGGTCGGTTGCCGGGAAGATCCAGTTCGGCTCGGGATGGTGGTTCCTCGATCAGAAGACCGGTATGGAAGCACAAATGAACTCTCTGTCGAATCTCGGACTATTGAGCCGGTTCGTAGGTATGCTCACCGATTCACGCAGCTTCATCTCTTTTCCGCGGCACGAGTATTTCCGTCGCATCCTTTGTAACCTCATAGGGAACGATGTGGAAAATGGATTGTTGCCTGCGTCCGAGATGGCTTTCCTCGGTGAGATGGTAGAGAACATTTCATACAATAACGCGAAAAATTTCTTTGGCTTTTAACAGAGTCAGATGAATCGGGCAATGCAATCATCACACAAACGCAGATGATATTGCGTGATTCTTTTACCACTAAAAGAAAATTTTATGAAACTGGGAAAACAGAGTATTGGAGTGGGCGATCGTTTCACACATCAGGGAATAGCTCAGCTGAGAGCCATCATGAAAGCAAATGAAAAAGGATTGAATATCAGTCCCGTATGGAATAAATCGAACAGAGAGCATATCTATGTCGGTACTGTGCCTGCGGATACACGCAGAGAGGCTGATGATGCTGTTAAGGCGTTGAATTACAAAGGTCAATATTTTGTTGATGCCGATCATATCAATCTCACCACAGTAGCCAGATATGTGGGTGCTTCGGACTTTTTCACCCTTGATGTGGCTTCCTATATCGGTAAAGAGAGTAGCAATAAGGAGGTAGATGCTTTTGTTACTTCCTGTAAGAAATATATGGGTGAGCTGCAGATTCCCGGAATGGAGAGCCCTCTTAACGTAACCGTTGAGTTACTACAGGAGATTGCCCGTAAGTTCCTTGCAGCTACAGAACATGCTTCGGAGATCTATGCCTATCTGAAGAAAGAAAAAGGAGAAGCCAATTTCATTACGGAGGTCTCAATGGATGAAGTAGAATCGCCGCAGACACCCGTAGAGATGTTTTTTATCCTGAAAATGCTTGCCGATAAGGGTGTTCCTGTTCAGACGATTGCACCCAAATTCACCGGACGTTTCAATAAAGGAGTAGATTACGTGGGGGACCTTGATCAGTTTGCGATGGAATTTGAAGAAGATGTGCTGGTGCTCGATTTTGCAGTAAAAGAATTTGGGTTGCCTGAAGAGCTGAAATTGAGCGTTCACTCGGGGAGTGATAAGTTCTCCATCTATCCCATCATGGCAGATGTGATTCTGAGATACGACAAGGGTCTCCATTTAAAAACTGCCGGGACAACATGGCTTGAAGAGGTGATCGGATTAGCTCTGGCCGGCGTTGAAGGTCTTGACTTGGCGAAGAAGATTTACGAGAACTCCTACAACCGCCAGGAAGAGCTGTGCAGACCCTATGCCGATGTAATCAACATAGATGGTTCAAAACTACCCTCTGTTAAAGAGGTGAATGGCTGGAGCAGTGAGAAGTTCGCCAATACACTCCGTCATATCCCGGGACATGCAGATTACAACGCCAACTTCCGTCAGTTGATTCATGTAACCTACAAAGTGGCTGCAGAAATGGGAAGTGCTTACACCGACCTGTTGAAGAAATATGCCGACGTGATTGGATCATGCGTGGAGGAGAACATTTACGAAAGACACCTGAGAAGATTATTTACGATTTAATGCTGGAAATAATGTATCACTTCTCTTATTCAGGAAATAGATTGAGGAAATGATAATTGCTATAAGCTGCTTCAACGCGCGATTATATCGCTTTTTGAAGAGATCTTTACGCGAAATGTCCATCTTAAGAAAAATGATCATCCTATTTTTGTCTGACACAAACAATTAATAAATATATTATGTACGAATTATTTGAAATCAAAAACAAAGTTATTGTCATTACAGGCGGAGCAGGTGTTCTGGGAGGGTCTATGGTAGAGTACCTGGCTGCTCATGGTGTAAAAGTGGCGGTACTGGACAGAAATGAAGAAAAAGGAAACCAGCTGATCGGGAAAGTTAAAGCAGGTGGCGGTGAGGCGATGTTCCTTCAGACTGATGTACTGGACGAAGTTGTCCTGAAGCAGAATGCTCTGGATATTGTGGCTAGATATGGCCGGATTGATGCGCTGATCAATGGTGCGGGGGGGAATATGCCCGGAGCAACAATCGGTCCCAACAACAATATTTTCGATCTGAAGATGGATGATTTCCGCAAGGTGGTCGATCTGAATCTGATGGGAACGGTGATACCGTCCGTAGTTTTTGCGGAGCAGATGGTGAAGGAGAAGAGAGGGAATATAGTGAATATCTCCTCTGCTTCGGCATTGCGCCCTTTAACCCGTGTTGCCGGCTACGGAGCAGCAAAAGCAGCTGTAACAAACTTTACCAAATATATGGCAGGAGAGCTGGCTACCAAGTTCGGGGGAAATTTTCGGGTGAACGCTTTGTGCCCGGGATTCTTTATCACAGAGCAAAACAGAGCGTTGCTCACCAATCCAGACGGCTCCTTTACCGACCGGGGAAACACTATTCTCGCCCATACACCTTTCCATCGTTTCGGTAATCCCGAAGATCTGTTGGGAACGCTTCACTATCTGGTAAGTGATGCCTCAAAGTTTGTTACCGGTACGGTTGCAATCATTGACGGTGGTTTCGATGCTTTCAGTATATAGAACAGCTTTCAGCTATCAGTAATAACAATTCAAATATCCCACATCATAAATCCCAAATCAGATATGTCTCTCGAATTAAAAAAAGATTGTAAATATGCGTTGGTTGTACCAACCAGCATGGGCGTGCGTATTACGCCGGTGAATGCCCAGCCTGTGCAGAGTTCGAACATTTTCCAGATGCAGGCAACGAGTGCCGAAACAAATGTAGCCAGTATCTCCTCTTACCTCGGACTTCCCGTGAAAGTGCTTACCACCTTCGTTAAAAACAGTCCGATAGCAGCTTTTATTAAAGCAGATCTTCGGTCTCGTCATATGGATTACGAAGGTCCGGAGGTGTCACAAGGAGATCCCTGGGGATACCGGCATCAGTTTAATATTGCCGACAGCGGCTTTGGCCTTCGCGGTCCTCGTGTGCAGAACGACCGTGCCGGTGAGGTGGGCAGGACGCTGAATGTGAAAGATTTCGATCTGGATCGTATCTTCGGCCGTGAGGGAGTGCAGATCGTGCATCTCTCGGGGCTGATCGCTGCCCTTTCACCTGAAACGAGTAACTTCTGTCTTGAGATAGCCCGTTTTGCAAAGAAGCATGGCACGCTGATCTCCTTCGATCTGAACTATAGAGCCACTTTCTGGAAGGGAAGAGAGAAAGAACTTAGTGAAGCGTTCGGTGAGATAGCATCAATCTCTGACATCCTTATCGGGAACGAAGAGGATTTTCAACTCTGCCTGGGTGTAGAAGGACCGAAGGCAGGGGGTGAGAATATCGGTGATACGATGGATGCCTTCAAGGGGATGATTATGAATGCAAGGAAAGCCGTCCCCAATGCATCTGTCTTCGCCAACACACTGCGCGAAGTGGTCAGTGCAAATGAACATCTTTGGGGCGCCATCGTTTATGAAAATGGGAACTGGCATGAGGCACCCTTACGCAGAATCAACGTGATGGACCGTATTGGTGGGGGCGATGGATTTGTTGGGGGG
>Ga0209347_1005499_pt1 | contig 11965 bp, 10 predicted proteins | sample AutmiccommuBRH23_FD_187382 | JGI IMG/M metagenome (GOLD analysis project Ga0209347, IMG submission 187382) | Deep subsurface microbial communities from Mt. Terri, Switzerland - Autotrophic microbial communities BRH/23 (SPAdes) (version 2) | ecosystem: Environmental > Aquatic > Deep subsurface >...
TCAAGCGCCATGGAATTGGCGTAAATGAGATGAATGCCGCCGAATGAAGCATATAAGGGGTGCCCTTCCTGGATCACCATCGATCGGACCCGGGTCCATTGACGGTAGTTTTGGGGGTATTTCACCCGTACATCCCGATGGTCGCTGTAAAGCAATGGCGAGGCGAAAAGTCCGGCCAGGGCCAGACCCACACATGCGACAATCAATCGTTTTGTCGTTTCCATGCCATCGACCATTAACCATTATCCCGCTGTCAACATGAGGTTTTCCCGTCAGTCGATTTTCCCATTGCTAAATAGTAATACTTCCTCGCCCGCCGGCAACTTTCGGATCAAAAATTGAGAGCTCAGGCGAATGTCGGATCTAACAGGATATTTAAAACCACTGACTTGCTGATGCTGCGCTAAATTGAAAATTACAGTTGGGCGGGAAATAATTATCCATCGTGGGAAATCATGGGAACGGTTACATGCAGAAAAAAACGGACACACCCCACAGGTCATTCCGGAGTTTCACGGTAGCTGACCTGGATGATATTGATACCTGTGACAAATGCGGAATAGATACCGACGATCAGCACGGGAAACATCAGTACCGCATGGGTCGCCAGCGAGAATCCGGCGGCGATTCCGGCCGGCACCCCGAAAAGGGCCATTCCGAAAACCCCTCCCGCTTCCCATAAGCCCCAGAACCCCGGAACCGATGGGAGCGCAATGAAAAAGCAGATGATAACAAACACCGTGGTCATCTGGGCAAACGTTAAATTAATTCCCGGGCTTCCGAAGGTGATCAGGTAAAGAGACAGAATCTGGAGCAGCCAGATCAGGAACGAGTAAAACAGACAGATCATTAGTCTTGCCGGATACCGGGTAAGGGAAAAACCCGCGGCAATGTTGTCGATCACCCCGGTAAGGGGGACGCTGAACCGCCTGCTGACGGCTTCCCTGAAGGATTCACCGGCGAAGAAGAACAGCTGCGGGAGCTTCAAGGCAACGGCTTTCAGGACCCTCTGAACCGCCGGGATGCCAATGGCGATGATCATCAGGATCACCACGATGCTGAACCGGGTCATGGCCGTGGCAATGGCGTCGAGGGTCTGCCGGCTCAATTGATACCCCTGGAATTCGATCTGAAGGTTCGGATCGATATGGACCGTGGCCATCACCCAGGCGAACAGGGCGATGAGCGTAACGGCATCAAGCACCCGTTCGGCGGCCACGGTGGTGATCCCCAGGGAAAACGGCACATCCTCCTGTTTTTTGAGGATGGCAGGGCGGGCAAGCTCGCCCACCCTGCCCGGGAGGACCGTGTTGATCATGAACCCGATCATCATCGGATGGAACACAGGAAAAAACGGCAGCCGGACCGACGTGCCCAGGATCACCTGCCAGCGGAATGCCCGCAGCACGAATGTGAACAGCCCGATGACCGCGGCCGGGAAAACCCATCCATAATGGATCGATGCCATATAATCGATCAGTTCGCCGACAGGAACATTTCGCAACGCAAAATAAAAGCCGACTACGGAGAGAAGGATGCCGAGAACTAATGAAATAATGATCTTTTTTTTCATGGATGAGAAATAACCATTCCTGAATAGAGGGTTACATGCTGTTGACCGTCGATTGATCCTTCAAACAGATAGCCCAAATTTCATTCCAGTGCAAACGCTCAACGGTGCCGGCGTCGTAAAAAGCTACGAACTCGGCTTCGCCGCGTTTTTGCGGAAAGTAACTTCTTTGGCCATTATGTAGGATGTGCTGACGCAGGAAGCGCATCGCGATTGATGTGCTTCCTGCGTCAGCACATCCTACGATCCGAGCCATTCGCGGCCGGGTTGCTGAATCAAGTTCCTTGAAAGCTACGAACTCGGCTATGCCGTGCTTTGCGGAAAGGAAATTGTGCCTTTATCGTGCTCGTGCGCGTAATCGGGGGTGGAAGGCCCGATTACGCGCACGGGACTTGAAACCCGCAGGGGGGGTTCAAACCCGCCCGTGTGGTGGAATTCCGGGATTTGGTTGACATCTTTCCGGTATCCGGCTTATTTTTTACCGGGAAAAACGGCCACCCGGCCGGCACGCGGATATTAACTTCGGAGATGAATATGGCCGATTCAAACGAGGATTACCGGGAAGCACTCGACGCGCTCCGCCAACATATCGATTCAATCGATCAGCAGGTCGTCGATCTTCTCTCCGGTCGGCAGCGGCAGGTCGAACGGATTGTGGCATTGAAGAAAAAACATCACCTGCCAGTCCACCACCCGGCGCGCGAGGAGGACCTGATTTCGGGCCGGCGCAGCCAGGGGGCCGCGGCAGGGCTCGATCCGGATTTCGTCGAGGAACTCTACCGGCTCATTCTACGGCAGTCCCGCATCGAGCAGACCGGAAAAATGGCGAGCAAGGGGATCCGCCCCGGGGCAACCGTTCTTATCGTGGGCGGATACGGGGAAATGGGACGGTATTTCGATGCCTGTTTTGCTGCCGCCGGCTACCGGGTGCGCTCCATGGGAAGCAAGGACTGGCCCCGGGTCGCGGAGTTATGCGATGGGATCGACCTGGCGATCATTTCCGTTCCGATCGATAAGACGGCCGACACCATCCGCGCCCTCGCCCCGCATCTCCCGCCCCGGGCGGTGCTGACCGACATCACCAGCATAAAAAAGATTCCGCTCGATGTCATGATGGAAGCCTACCCCGGTCCCGTCCTGGGGCTTCATCCCCTGTTCGGACCGACCACGTCGTCCCTCGACAAGCAGATTGTCGTCGCCACTCCCGGCCGTGATGATGAGGCCGTCCAGTGGGTGATCGACCAGTTCGCGGCCTGGGGGGCGGTGATCGTCACTGCATCGGCCGACGAACACGACGAGATCATGGCCGTGGTCCAGACCTTGCGACATTTCGCCACCTTTGCCTTCGGCCAGTTTCTCGCGCGAAAAAAGGTGCCGGTCCGGCGCACCCTCGAGTTCTCCAGCCCCATTTATCGCCTGGAACTTGGGATGGTGGGACGGCTGTTCGCCCAGGATCCGGCCCTCTACGCGGAAATCATTTTTGCGTCCGACCAGCGGCGCGACCTTCTGAAAGCCTATATCGAAAGCGTGCAGCGGAACCTGGAGATGGTGGAAAACGGCGACAAGTCCTTGTTTATCGAAGAATTCCGAAAAATCTCCCAATGGTTCGGCCCCTTCGGTGAGCAGGCCATCCGGGAAAGCTCGTTTCTGATCGATAAGTTGATTGAACGGTTCTGAAAAGCAAAAAATGCAGAATCCAGAAGTCAGAATCCAGAAGCCAGAATAAACCAAAGCATAACTTACACGATTACTATGAGTCGCTGGTTCCCAAGCTCCAGCTTGGGAACCCATAAGATTTGGCCACCGGCCAGCGGCGGCGCTGGATTCTGATTTTTTGAAGTTCTTCTGGATTCTGGATTCTGGATTCTGGATTCCGATCTTTTTTCTCTTGGACCATCTCATGGACATCCGTATTCTACACTACGCCGAGGGGGCGGCGACCGCCCGGGGAATAACCGTCATCATCGACGTCTTCCGGGCGTTTTCCATGGCCTGTTATGCCGTTGACCGGGGGGCGGCGAAAATCGTGGCCACCGGGTCGATCGATTACGCCCTTGAGTACAAGCGCCGGGACCCGGCGGTCATCCTGGTGGGGGAGCGTTTCGCAAAGAAGATCGAGGGATTCGATTTCGGGAACTCCCCTTCCGAAATCCTCGATGTGGACCTTTCTTCCCGGACCGTGGTCCAGACCACTCATGCGGGAACCCGTGCCCTGGTTGCCGCCACGGAAGCCGAAGACGTGATCACCGGCAGTTTCGTCAATGCCGGCGCCATCATCCGGTACATCCGGACCCATGCCCGTGACGCGGTTTCCCTGGTATGCGCCGGTTTCGAGGGGAACCGCGAGGCCCTGGAGGATCTTCTGTGCGCCCGCTACATCGAGGGGGCGCTTCGCGGAAACCCGGCGCCATTTGATTCCGTACCGGAACAACTCCGGGATGCTCCCAGCGCCCGCCGCTTTTTCGACCCGGACGACACCGCCTCCCCCCGGATCGACTTCGACCTCTGTATGGCGCTCGACCGATTTGATTTCGTCATACGAAAAACCGGAACCCTGGAAGGGGCCGTCACTCTGGAAAAAATGCTTCTCCCGCCGAACCGATAAAACACCCCCCGCCACCACCGCCGCCGCTTTTTACGGCCGGCTGGAAAGACGGGTCGACGCCCGTCCCCGTAATCCGGACCGACATCGTTGATGCGTCCGGATCATCGGAATTCACCAAAAGAGTCGCGGGTTTCTCTCCAAGTGATCCGGAGCGGAAATCGACAAAAAACCGGCAAGTCGCCGACGGCGACAGCTTCTGCCCGACACACCCGCCGTTGAGCTGGTATTCCGCATGTGTTTCCCCGACAAAGGAAATATCCCCAATCATGAGATCGCCGGTGCCGAGATTCGAAATCGTGATCGGCAGGCTTACCGTCAGGCCGATGCCGACGGCCCCGAACGCCAGTTCATCCGTTGACAGCGAGATATCCGGTGTCGTGCCGGCAAAGGCGCCGCGCCGGTAAATCACGCCGAACTCGGCATCCGGCAGGTACGATGTCGGCCCCCCGGCCGGAGAGATCCGGTCGTCGGCAAGCGGTTGGCGGACGAGCGAAAAACCGGTCGGTACGCCAGGGTCCGGATGCGCGTAAACGATGGCGCCGTCATCACCGGTGTATCCGGGAGCGGTGTAGGCTCCGTCGACCGTCCCGATTATCTTGAAATCCCCGCTGATCAGGTTGGCAGCGTAAACGGATGTTTCCCCGGTTTCCGTCTCGTTGAGATCAAACGCCATGTGGTGATTGGTCGTCTGGCTCATGGCCGGGAAACCGACATCGGCATCCGGAAAAGGGCCAACCAGGGAGAGGGTCTGTTCCGTAACCAGGTCGATGGCATAGATGCTCCACGCCCCGATCCGGGTCCCGTCCTGGAATTCAAGCACGTTGTAGGCGTCATAAACGAGATACCGGTTGTCCGACGTAAAATCCATTGCGTCAGCGAATTCCACCGTGTTGAAGGTGACCCCTTCCGTGGCGGGGGCCACGAGGGGGAAGGTGCGGGTCTCGCCCCCCGGTCTCATGTCGAGCACGGTGATGGAATTTTCCGCTTTGCCCGCGCCATCGCGGAGGACCAGCCCGAAAACCGATTCGTCGGGCGACATGGCCACCGAATGGATTTGACCGGCAAAACCGAGGGGTACCTCACGTTCCGTTCCGCCAGTGTCGATGAAGCAGGCATCATTTATGGAATTCACGAAAAAGGCCAGATCGCCGTCACCGCTGACCGACGGCCGTGACTTGAGGACAGCGGAACTGGAGAGCCAGACCCCGGGTTCGACATCTCCCAGCCCACTTTCGAACCTGGCCAGGTAAGAGAGCCCGGAGCCCGGGTCCCGGCTAACAAATACCGCGGCATCCGCGCCGTTGACCGGCGCGGCCGGCGGGGGTTCCGGCGTGGCCGCGTTCTCATAGATTTCAACCGCATCAAATGCCTCGGCCGTCCTTAGGGCCTGGATCGAACCGGGACCGAACAGTTCCTCCGCTGCCGATATGCAGGCGAGCCGCGCATCGATGAACTGGGAGTTCGACACGAGATGGATGCTTTGCGCCCGGTGGAAAATCCGTTCGGCATCCCGCATGCCGATGGCCCCTTCCATCCCCTCGGCAAGGAGGTAGAAGCAATGTGTGATGATGGTCATGTTGATATGGACCCCGCCGTAATCCTGATCCTTCAGCTGCTGGATCAGCGGGTGGCTGCGGCTGTAGAAATCACTCATCCGGTCGGGATAACGGTATCCGGAAAGGACGACCTGTGCGGCGGGATCGCTGAGGCTCCGTTTCAGCCCCACCGCCGTTCCGTTCCGCCAGTCAGTGTCCCCCGTGGTCCGGGCCTCCACCATTTCCCCGAAAATGTCCGAGAACGCCTCGTTCAGGGCCCCCGGCTGATCCCGATAGACCAGGTTGCACGTGTAGGCGGTGACCCCGTGGGTATACTCATGGGCGACCACATCGAGCGCCCCCGCGTAGGGGGAGGCATCGCCGAAAAAGACGCCGTTGTACTCGCTGGTCCAGAAGGCATTGTTGTAATTTTGCCCCACCCGGACAAATCCGAGTACCGATACGCCCTTGCCGTCGATTGAATCGCGGCTGTGCCGTTCGCGAAAATAATCATAGGTTTCCGAGAGGCAAAACGCCAGGCTGACCGCGTCGGGCACCCACCCCGAATCGGGAAAGGCCGATGCCGCTCTCGGGGCGTGGAGTGCGCCGTAATCGGGAAGGTCATTGTTCTCCATGTCAAAGACGGTGATCCCCCCGTAGGTTTTGTTGACCACCGAAGGGTCGGACTTGGTATTGAACATCGGCTTGCTGGTATCGACCATGTAATACTGACTGTTGTCCTGCCAGAGATTCAGCGGGCGGGTCACCCCAAAGAGGTCGGTTCCCGATCCGGCGGCATTTTGGGTGGGGACCTGGTTGTAAGCGGTCAGGGTCCGGCCGTTGGCCGCATCGATGACGACCAGCCAGTCGGCATCCATGGAAACGGCCAGTTCCATTTTCCATGCCAGGCGGGGTGGCCGATCGCCCGGGGCATGGACGATCAGTTCGGGATCACCGGCAACGGCCATTCCGCCGTCCGGAACCGCTTTCCGGGCCTGTTCCAGGGCTTGATCGCCCGACCAGACCGGAGTGGTCACCACCCGCTGCGGCGTGGGAACATACGCGCCGTTGACCAAATCGATATCGCCATTTTCATTCAGGTGGATGTTCATTTCCGCGGGCCAGACCGGCAATCCGCGATATGCTTGGGCATAGCGCAGGTGCCGTCGCCCCAGGTTATCTTCCCTGTACCGGAACAGCCGCATTTCCTCACCAGGCGAGGTCAGGCGAAGAAGTCCGCGCTTTGATTCCAGGAATGCCCCCGCGGTCTTTTCGTCCCGTTCCCTGCCGGAAACCGGCCCCCGCATTGCCTGTCCGAGTACTTTTCCCTTCCGCCGGGCTTCCGGTTTGACCTTTATCTGCCGGGGAGTCCCAGCGAACGGCCGGTAATGGATCCGTGTTTCTTCCGGCAGGCTTACGCGCAGCTGCGCGGCGACAGCATCCCGTTTGCTCCGGGCCGGCGCCAACTGGATCGTTAACTGTCCTTTTCCCGACCGGACGGCGCGAAGGGCCTCCCCGAGTTCCTCTATCCGGGGGTCGACGGCGCCTGGTTTTGCCGCCGGAGAGGAAACCGGCTGCAGTTGCGAAAGCGGTGCGATCCGGAGGGACCTGACCAGCGTATCCCCAGGGGACGCGAAACCGTGATGGAATGAAAATACAAGGGCAAAAATGAGGGTGAGAACGGAGATGATCGTTCGACGGGGAAATAGGACCGGTTTCATGGTCTCCTGCAAGTTTAGGTGAATTGACGAGAAAAGGTTGCGCATACGGGAACATCACATCCCCGGAGGTCTTCCCGTATGTACGGCGGATAGTTTTTCAAGTACCGCGCCGGTTTCCGCGTGGATAATAAACGTCCAGCTCTCACCCCGGCCGGCTGACGCCTCAACGCGCCAGGCCAGGGCTGCCGCCGCACCCGGTTGGGGATAAATGATCTTATCGGTGCGGCAGTACGGACATTCTGGTTTCCCCATGTTTCCGGCGGCAATCCGTTCGGCCTCGGGGGCGGATAGCCGGGGACGGGAATTTACGTGTGCGGGTGTGGGGTTGTAGCGGCCCTGAACCAGGTAGACATTATTCTCCCGGTCCAGGTGAACGATGATCTCGGATGCCCATACTGGAATCCCGTTGGACACCTGGCTGAATTTGACATGGGTCAGGCCGAGATCGTCCGACGTGACGGATGCGACCACCAGTTCATCGGAAGGTGCTGTCAGACGAAACAGCTGATGGTGGGCGCAAATAAACGCCAGCGCAATATCTTCGGCCTGACTGCCCGATTGCAGTTCCCGGAAATGCGGATCGGATTCCAGGGTAGCGGAAAGGTTATTCCCTTTCAGCAGGCGGATGGTATCCGTCTGCTCTTCGCGCTTGACGACTGTGTCGGCCGGCAGTTGAGTCTCCATCTGGTATCGGCATGTGAGGGGTTGTTTTTTCATCCCGTCGCAGGCCGCCAGCGGGAAGGTGACAAGCAACAGGCCGGCAAGACCGAACAGAAGCGACAACGGTATGGCGGGGTGTTTGAAATAACGGGGTATTCGATTCACTTCCACTCCTCGATACGGGCGAATCCTTGTTGGCTGATCCGTTATTTCTTATTTTTATAAGGAAGACAACTTTTTTATGTCTTTATTCTGTCGTATTACTCCCGGATTTACCCTGGGCAGCGACGGCGGCCGATGCTTTTGCAATAGCTTCCGCATCACCAAGGTAGTAATGCCGAATCGGCTTCAATTCTTCATTGAGTTCATAGACAAGCGGGATGCCGGTGGGGATATTCATCCCGGGAATGACTTCCTCGGAAATATCGTCGAGCCATTTGACCAGGCCCCGGAGGCTGTTGCCGTGGGCCACGATGATCACCCGCTTCCCGGACCGGACCGCGGGGGCGATTGTCCCATGCCAATAGGGGAGAAATCGGTCAATGGTATTTTTCAGGCTTTCCGTGCGCGGGATCTCTCCTTTGGCCAGGTCCGCATAACGGGGGTCATGCCCGGGCCATCGGGGGTCTTCTGCTTCCAGGGCCGGAGGCGGGATATCGTAGCTGCGGCGCCAGATGTGAACCTGTTCATCGCTGTACTGCCGGGCCGTTTCCGCCTTGTTCTTCCCCTGCAGATCCCCGTACATCCGTTCGTTCAGGCGCCAGGAAATCTCGACCGGAATCCACATGAGGTCCATTTCATCTTGGACGATCCAGAGGGTCCGGATGGCCCGTTTCAACACGGACGTAAAAACCAGGTCGAAACCGAATTCCTTTTCCTTCAAAATTCTCCCGGCCGCCTTCGCCTCCTGGACTCCCCTTTCGGACAGGTCCACGTCGGTCCACCCGGTAAACAGGTTTTCTTTGTTCCATACGCTTTCCCCGTGCCGGAGCAACACCAGTCGATACATGGGTAAACTCCTTTCATTTAATGGTCGTTTGTCGCATTCATCGTTACCATTAACATAACCGTTCCGGAGTGGTCTGCAATTCCTTTGTTCTATATGGTCGGCTTTACTTTGGTAATATTTTTTTGTACTAATGATGGCAACGTAAAAAGTCCAACTTCTGCGTTGCGCTTCATCCTTCGTCACTTCGGCGTACGACAAGTACGCCTCGTTCCTCGGGATTCGCGCGCCTTGAATTTGGAGCTTTTTACGTTGCCATCAAATCAGACTTTTAATGGACCATCATGCTTGATTGTACGAATTCCAATCCACAACATCCATCAGGGGGATTATGGTCATGAAAAAGGCTCTGGTTACCGGCGCGGCGGGTTTCATCGGTTCCCACGTGGTCCGGGCGCTGCTCGATGATAACGTCCATGTCCGGGCGATGATCCGTCCCGGAGAAGACACCCGGAACATCAAGGAACTCGATATCGAAATCGTGGAAGGCGATGTCATGGACAACGATTTCGTGAAAAAAGCCGTTTCCGGAGTCGATACGGTATTCCACCTCGCGGCCATCTACGCCATCTGGATGCCCGACTGGCGCCCCATCTATGAAGTCAATCTCCAGGGGAGCCGCAACATCCTGTGGGCATGCCTCCACAGCGGCGTCGGGAAGGTGGTCTACACCAGTTCCATATCCGCCATCGGGATCGCCCCCGGCAAGGACCTGAGCAACGAAACGACCCCCTTCAACCAGTATGACCTGGGAAGTCATTACGTCATCACCAAGTATTTGTCCCAGCAGGAAGCGCTCGGCTTTGCCGCAAACGGACTCGACCTGGTGGTGGTCAACCCCGCGTTCCCCTTCGGTCCCGGCGATATCGGCCCGACCCCGACCGGCCGGATGATCATCGATATCGCCACAGGAATCAACCGCACGGCCTTTTCCGGCGGGCTGAACATCGTCGATGTCCGGGATGTCGCCATGGGCCATGTCCTGGCCGCGAAAAAAGGGAAATCCGGTGAACTTTATATCCTGGGGAACCGGAATGTTACGGTTACCGAACTCATGGACATGGTCAACAACTGCCTCGGCCAGAAGAAACGCTATATCCCGATGGTTCCCAAAGCAGTGCTGACGGGGGGGACTTACGTCCTTCGCGCCTGGTCGGACCGGGTGAGCCATAAGCCGCCCATGTCGACCCCGGTGGAAATCCGATATGCGTCGAATTACCTCTACTTCGATAATACAAAGGCCAAAACGCAACTGGGGCTCGATTTCCGGCCGGTGGAAACATCGATAAAGGAGTCGCTCGAGTGGTTCCGGGAAAATGGCAGACTGCAGGGTTGATGGCTTCGTAAAAAGTCCAACTTCTGCGTTGCGCTTCATCCCTCGTCACTACGGCGTACAACAAGTACGCCTCATTCCTCGGGATTCGCGCGCCTTGAATTTGGAGCTTTTTACTTTGCCATCAAAAACCGACTTTTTACGAGTTCATCCGGGTTGATCGTTTAATTACCGGCAGGCAACGCCCGGTTTGGCGGATTCCATCGGTTCCACATGGACGACCACGTCGATTACGTCCGGTCCGTCTGCGATAACGCGGGCTTTTATATTCTCCGCCACTTGATGCCCCTCGTAGACGGTCATCGAGGAGTCGACAACCACGTGGAGGTCGACTTGCAGGCTGTTTCCAGTGTAACGGGTGCGGATATCATGCACCTGCCGGACCGAGGGGTGCGTCAGGACGATGTCGCGGATCTGTTCGCAGACTTCAAGCGGGGCTCCCTGGTCGTTGAGTTCCTTGAACCCGCTGAGGATAATCCGGATGGCCGCGTAACAGATAAGGATGGCCACGAAAAATGCGGCCAGATGATCCAGCAGCACCCAGGTCGGCCGGACCATGATCACCCCCACGGCGACAAGGACCGGAACGGAACTGAAGGCATCGAGCCGGTGGTGCCAGGCATTGGCGGATAGCGCCAGACTGTTGATCCGTTTTCCGACCGCCCGGGTCCATCGGTACATCCATTCCTTGGTCACGATGGAGATTGCCGCGGCAATCGGCGCGATGATGCCCGGAATATCATTATCGGGTTCATCGAGGCTCGATACCGCTTCCCAGCCGATCAGCGCCCCGGCGGCGAACAGGATAACTCCGATGAAGATGGAGACCGTGGTTTCGAGCCGCTTATGCCCATAGGGGTGATCCTGGTCCGGCGGCCTGGACCAGTAATAGGACCCGGCGATCACCGCAACATCGGTCACCGTGTCGGAAAGGCTGTGGATCCCATCCGCCACGACAGACTGGCTGTGACCCGCGATACCGGCAACGATTTTGAAAACGGACAAGACGATATTTCCGGAAAATCCCCACCAGGTGACCCTGCGGATTTCCCGTTCGGATGTCAGGACGGCGCTGCCGGGGGGATTGGTATTGAATTCCTGCAATCGGGATTACCTTTAAATTCGGTAAATCATTGGGGTTGAAATAGTCCGCGGACTGCGCCGGTTTCCTCAGAGTTGACCCCGTTTATCCGTTTCCGCGGGGGTTATTCCTGGAGTTTTGTACAGCGTTTCCGGCTTGTCCAGGATATCGGGTTTATAGACCAGATCCGTCCAGTTTTCCCGGGCAATCTCCTCAATGGCCACGGATACGGATTTTTCTTCGCAACCGGCTATCTCCACAACATCCTGGACGATCCGATCGCAAAGGCGTTTCTTCTGCTCCTCGGACCGGCCGGGATACATTTTGATGATCACGTGCGGCATGATTTACCTCCGGAATTCAATTTTAGTTATCTGCTCTTGCCCGTTTAATTGACCATTCACAATTGAATTTTCTTTTCTGGTTATCCGGAAAACGCCAGTGGGCGGGTTTG
>Ga0209347_1005501_pt1 | contig 11964 bp, 10 predicted proteins | sample AutmiccommuBRH23_FD_187382 | JGI IMG/M metagenome (GOLD analysis project Ga0209347, IMG submission 187382) | Deep subsurface microbial communities from Mt. Terri, Switzerland - Autotrophic microbial communities BRH/23 (SPAdes) (version 2) | ecosystem: Environmental > Aquatic > Deep subsurface >...
ACTTGGGACGTTGGTCCCTGGGAGAGTAGGACGCCGCTAGAATAAATATTTGGGGACATTCATAAGCTGGGGACATTCCTCCAAAGGAGGTGTGTCCCCTTTCCCTGTTTGGAGGTGTGTCCTCTTTCTCTTTCTGGAAAAAAACTTTTTTCCAGGTTTACATATATAATAGACTGTAAGGTCAATCTATTATAATTGGGGGGATGTACATGGAAGGGAAAGGGAAACTGCCCGCCAGGCCGGAAATACCGGACAAGTACAAGTGGCGCCTGGAAGACATCTATGCCAGAGACGCGCACTGGGAAAAAGATTTTCAGCAAATTCAAAAGCTGACCGGCGAAGTCGCAGCCTACCGGGGAAAGCTTGGCCAGGATGCGCGAAACTTGTTGGAGGCCCTGCGGGCCCAAGAGCGCCTTGAGGAACTCAATGAAAAGGTTTATACTTATGCCCGTATGCGCCGGGACGAGAATAACACCAATCCCGTTTACCAATCGCTGACGGACCGGGCCGACAGCTTAAATACATTGGTGCAGACGGCGCTCTCGTTTTATGTGCCCGAAATTCTGGCTATCCCGCCGGAGACACTGGAGCGATTTCGTCAGGGAGAGCCGGGCCTTGCCTTATACCGGTTCGTTCTGGAAGATCTGCTTCGCCAGAGGAAACACGTCCTGTCGGCGGCTGAAGAGCAGATTCTCGCCCAGGCCGGGGAAGTGGCCCAGGCTCCGTCCAATATTTTTAAAATGATTAATAATGCCGATATGATTTTTCCCTCTATCCGTGATGAAGAGGGGAAAGAGGCGGCGCTGACGCACGGAAGCTTTATCCGGTTTATGGAGAGCGGGGACCGCCGGGTGCGCGGGGAGGCTTTTTCTTCCCTTTACAGCGCCTACCGGAAGCAGAAGAACACCATCGCCGCCACACTTAGTTCCAGCGTAAAAAAAGACGTTTTTTACGCCCGTGTGCGCAAATTTCCGTCGGCGCTGCAGGCGTCCCTCTTTTCCGACAACATCCTGCCTGAAGTGTACGACAACCTGATTCAAACGGTGCGATCCAACCTGAGTTCCATGCATCGTTACGTGGACCTGCGCAAAAAACTGCTCGGGCTGCCCGAACTGCATATGTACGACCTGTATACCCCCATCGTAAAGGATGTGCAATGGGATATCTCTTATCCCGAGGCGGTGGAAATGGTCAAGGATGGGTTGTCGCCGCTTGGCCGCGATTATGGAGAAACCGTGGCGCGTGCTTTTGAGTCAGGTTGGGTGGATATTTACGAAAATCAGGGGAAAACCAGCGGAGCTTACTCCTGGGGACCATACGGCACGCACCCGTATATTTTGATGAACTACCAGAATACGCTCAACAATGTCTTCACCCTGGCCCATGAGATGGGGCACGCCATGCATTCCTATTATTCGTACCGCGAACAGCCTTATACCTATGCTCATTACAAAATATTTACGGCGGAAGTGGCGTCGACGGTAAACGAGTCTCTGATGATGGATTATTTTCTCAAGAAGGCAGTTGAACGGGACAAAAAAATCTATCTATTGAACTACTACCTTGAGCAGTTCCGGGGTACCGTATTCCGCCAGACCATGTTTGCTGAGTTTGAAAAAATCATTCACGCAAAGACGGAAGCCGGGGAGGCGTTGACCGGCGAGCTTCTCAACGGGATCTACCGTCAGCTTAACGTGGATTACTACGGGCCTGGGATTATCGTCGATGAGGAAATAGATTTGGAATGGGCCCGCATCCCGCATTTCTACACGGCTTTCTACGTTTACAAGTACGCCACCGGTTTTTCGGCGGCAGCGGCCTTAACCCGCCGGATATTAAAAGAGGGGGAGCCGGCGGTTGCCCAATACCTTTCTTTCCTCAAAAAGGGAGGTTCCGATTACCCGCTCAACTTATTACGATCTGCCGGGGTGGATATGGCGACGCCCCGTCCCGTGCAGGAAGGGATCGACGTGTTTGCCCAACTGCTGGAACAGATTGAAACGATGACGGCTTAACATGACGACATACTACAGGCTTTCAGTGTTTGCTTCAAATTTTTTATTCCTAATGGCAGATGATCAGGAATGAAATATTAGAGTCAAATGATATAAACCAGGGTTTAAAGGCCCTGGTTTTTGTTTAGTAAATTAGTATAGACATACTAATTTACATATGATAAACTACCATTATTAGATGAGGTGTATCTTTTCCAAGGAAGGAGGATTTTGTGAACGCATCGATAGACATTTTTATAAATACATTTGCCTTACGCGGCATTACTTCTCGCGAGCAATTATTAAACGAAATGCTACGTGCAAAGCTTACAGAACAGGCATTAAAAATACAGAAAGCTGCTCAAAGAAATGATGGGCAGTTATTTGAGCTTATGAAGCAAACTACTGAAGGCACAATATTGGGATATTTCCCGGGCAATCACGATTTCTTTTTGTCAGTTTATAATAACTCAAAAGACATTGACATTATTGAATATACTCTCAAGTTATATCGAAACGATCGATTTGGGCAGATATTTTCGCCTGCCTATCTGACGGAGTATGTCTGTGGCCTAATAGATGACAAAAAACCGCAGTCAATACTTGTTGCTGAGGCAGAGAAAAGTTTATCTGGTCTTAGATACATAGTCGAAAGGCGTAAGCATTGCAAGATAACTTTTACTACGTCCAGTGTGCTTATGTTTATGCTGTTGCAGCTTGGTTTTGGAAAATATGAAAATGTTAATATTCTTAATCAGTCAATATATCAAGAACTTCTGATCGGTGAAAGTTTTGACTTTATTTATTCCCTGCCGAACTTTGGAGGCAAGGTAGAAGTCATCAATAGTTGGGGACATTCCTCTCCAGATATAGTGGCAACGCAGAATATTCTCGGGCGCCTATCTGACGGTGGGACACTTGTTACTGTGCTTCCTGCCAAGATTACTTTTGCTGCTGGTTCAGAAGCAAAACTCCGTGAGCATATTATGACATGCTATCAATTGAATGGCATTTACGGTCTACCTGAAGGAACGTTTAAACCATATGCTGCTATAAAAACCTGTATGCTTATGATAAATACTTTGAAAAATGAAACTGTAAGTGTGGGATATTTGGGTTATGATAACGCTCTTTATCTCAAGGAAGAGAAGGTAGTGTCAAATAAGGACTTTGCCGCTCATGAGGACTGGCGGATTGAGCTTATTCTGGCTGATGATGACGAGAACATAAGAAGGTATAATACTTCAAATCTCCCGAGGGTTAAACTTCGTGAGGTTGCTGAAGTGTTTAGAGGAAAGTCAATTCTTAAAAAAGATGTAAAACCGGGAAAAATATTGGTGCTTAATATTTCAAATATTACCGATGCAGGCATTAATTACTCGGATATGGACAATATCGACGAGGAAGAGCGTAAAATCAAACGATATGAGCTTATTGACGGCGATATAGTCATTTCTTGTAGGGGTTCGGTTATTAAAACAGGTGTATTTAGAAAACAAAAAAATATCGTTATTGCATCGGCTAATGTTATTGTTATCAGGCCGAATGACAAGGTGAGTGGCGAATACTTAAAGATATTTTTTGAAAGTCCTGTAGGTGTTGCACTTATCAAAAGCTTCCAACGTGGGACGACCATAGTAAATTTAAACCATGCAGATATTATGGAAATGGAAATTCCGCTTCTAAGCATTGAGGAGCAAAAAGCGCTGGTGGCTCATTATGAAGCCGAAAGCACGCTATACCGGGAAGCGGTAACTAAGGCTGAGAGTCGGTATTCAGCAGAAAAAGAAAAAATCTTTGAAAGATTATTATAAGAGAGGAGCAAAACAATATGGCAACAGTAAATTTAGGATTTGAAAATAACCTGTGGGATATGGCGGATAAGTTAAGAGGTAATATTGAAGCTTCGGAGTATAAGCACGTAGTGCTGGGACTTATTTTCCTAAAATATATCTCCGATGCTTTTGAGGAAAGATATGATGAGCTGGTGGCAGAGGGTGACGGCTTTGAGGAAGATATTGACGCATACACTGAGGAAAATGTATTTTTTGTGCCGCAAGAGGCCCGCTGGGACTACATAAAATCCAACGCCAAGCAGCCTACCATTGGACAAGTTATCGATGAGGCAATGTTGGCTATTGAAAAAGAAAACGCCATACTTAAAGGTGTCTTGCCGAAAAATTACGCACGCCCCGAAATAGATAAAACAAAGCTTGGTGAGCTTATTGACCTGTTTTCATTCAAGGTAGGCGACAAGGAAGCAAGAGCAAAGGACGTACTTGGCCGGGTTTATGAATACTTCCTCGGGCAGTTCGGCTCGTCTGAAGGCGAATTTTATACCCCACCCTCAATCGTAAAACTGCTTGTTGAAATGATCGGGCCATACAAAGGCCGGATTTATGACCCATGCTGCGGCAGTGGCGGTATGTTCGTGCAAAGTCAAAGATTCGTTGAAGAGCACAGCGGCAGAAAGGACGACATACATATTTTCGGCCAGGAATACACCGCAACCACCTGGCGTCTTTGTAAAATGAACCTTGCTATCAGGGGTATTGACGGAAATCTCGGCGAGCGTGACGCGGACACCTTTTCCAACGACCTGCACAAGATGCTCAAGGCTGACTATATCCTGGCCAATCCGCCTTTTAATATAAAGGATTGGGGAGCAAATAGGCTCACTGACGATGTCCGCTGGAAATATGGCATGCCCCCAGCCGGAAACGCCAACTATGCCTGGATCCAGCACATGATTTCAAAGCTGTCACCTAACGGGGTGGCGGGCTTTGTCATGGCCAACGGCGCAATGTCCACCAATACAACCAGCGAGGGTGAAATAAGAAAGAACATCATTGAAGCAGGGCTTGTGGACTGCATTATTACCCTGCCGCCCAACCTTTTTTATAACGTAACCATTCCTGCCTGCTTATGGTTTTTAACAAAGAAGAAATCAGCGGGACGTGACCGCGGTGGCGAGATTCTTTTTATCGATGCCCGTAAGATGGGAACAATGGTTGACCGCAAGCACAGAGAACTGGACTTCGAGACAGAGATAAAATATATCGCTGCTACCTACCACAGGTGGAAAAAGACAATTCCTTATGCAGCTGCTGCCGGCAACTCCCTTGGTAAGGTGGCCGAGTCATATACCCCTTATAAAGCGGGAAATGGTGAACCCGGGGAAGATTATAAAGACATAAAAGGGTTCTGCAAGTCGGCAACTCTTGATGAAGTGCGTTCCCATGAGTATATCCTCACCCCCGGTAGGTATGTCGGCATTGAGGAGCAGGCAGATGACGGAGAGCCTTTTGACGAGAAGATGACCAGGCTTACCGGTGAGCTGGCCGAAATGTTTGCCAGGCGCAGTCATTTGGAGGATGAAATCCGTCGAAGGCTGGGGGCGATTGGGTATGAGTTTTGATAATAAAACAGAGATGTTGATCTACCAGACCGAAGATGGCTTGACCAAAATTGATGTAAAAATGGAAAACGAAACTGTTTGGCTGTCGCAGAATGATATGGCTGAGCTTTTTCAAAGGGATAAATCAGTAATTTCAAGGCATATAAAAAACATTTATGACGAAGGCGAATTGAAAGATGATTCAACTGTTGCAAATTTTGCAACAGTTCAAAATGAAGGCATTAGAAGTGTTGAGAGGAAAGTTGCATTTTATAACCTTGATGTAGTCATCTCCGTCGGCTACCGTGTCAAATCCCACAGAGGCACGCAGTTCAGGATTTGGGCGCTGCAAGTGTTGAAGGAATATATCATCAAGGGCTTTGCCATGAATGATGATCTGCTGAAGAGGGCGGGCGGCGGCAATTATTTTGAAGAGCTTTTGGAGCGTATCCGGGATATTCGTTCCTCGGAAAAGGTATTTTACCGCAAGGTTTTGGATATTTATGCCACGAGTATTGACTATTCGCCTGATACGGCTATTTCACAAAAATTTTTTCAAACTGTGCAGAATAAAATGCACTGGGCAACCCATGGTCATACTGCTGCAGAAATAGTGTATCTGAGAGCGGATGGTGAAAAACCCTTTATGGGAATGACCAGTTTTTCCGGTTCAAAGCCTACCAGGTCAGAGTCTCAGATTGCCAAAAACTACCTTTCGGAGGATGAACTGGCCATACTAAACCGTATTGTCAACGCCTATATAGAATTTGCCGAACTCCAGGCCCTGCGCAAAAGGCCGATGTACATGGCCGACTGGATCAGAAAATTGGATGATTTCATTAAGATGAGCGACAATGAAATATTGACCCATGCAGGGAAAATCAGCCATATAGAAGCTTCCCAGAAGGCGATTCTGGAGTACGAGAAATATAAGGAACGGATAAAAAATGAGCTTTCAGAAGTGGAAAAGCACTTTATAGAAAGCATAGATAAGACTGCACAGAAGCTTAAGGGGAAAAAAGATGGTGGTGGGGGTGATGGTGAGTGAGTGTTGAGGGATGGAAAAAGGTAAAACTTGTAGATATTTGCATAAAAATTGGAAGCGGAGCTACTCCTACAGGTGGTGCAAATGCTTATAAGACTAGCGGAATTTCACTTATACGCAGTCAAAATGTGCTGGATTTTTCTTTTTCTTTGGATGGACTAGCATTCATAGATGATGTGCAGGCAGATAAATTAAAAAGCGTAATTATAGAAGAAGAGGATGTTCTTCTAAATATTACAGGAGATTCAGTTGCACGTTCGTGTATTGTTCCTAATAGTATTTTGCCTGCACGTGTAAACCAACATGTTTCAATTGTTAGAGTAGAAAAGAATAAAGCGTCTAATAAATTCGTTTTTTATTATACTCAATATATAAAGCCTTTTCTTCTATCAATTGCAAGTAATGGGGGAACTCGTAATGCATTAACCAAAACTATGATAGAGCAGTTGGATATTTTACTTCCATCTCTATCCGAACAAAAAACCATAGCCGCCACACTATCTGCCCTCGATGATGCAATCGAACTTAACAACCAAATCAACAAAAAGCTTGAGGAAATGGCACAGGCAATTTCTAAGTCGTGGTTTGTGGACTTCGAGCCGTTCAAGGATGGGGAGTTTGAGGAAAGTGAGCTGGGGCTAATACCTAAAGGGTGGCGAGTTGGGACGCTTGGGGAAATATGCACAAGTATTACAAAAGGGACAACCCCTACAACTCTAAAAAGAAGTTTTGTAAATGATGGTATTAATTTTATCAAAGCAGAAACAATCACTGGAAACCATGCTTTTGATCTTTTAAAGTTAGCGTATATTGATGAAGAAACTAATAAACTGTTAAGGCGTTCTATAATACAAGAAGGAGATATTTTAATAACCATAGCTGGAACCATTGGTAGATATGCTATAGTTCCAAAGAATATTTTACCCGCCAATACGAATCAAGCAGTTGGGATTATTAGGGTTAATAAGCAAAGTATCAACCCCTTATATGTATTGTGTTATATGCTATGCAATCAACACAAAGAATATATTGAATCTCACATAGTGCAAGCTGTTCAAGCAAATTTAAGTTTAGGGATTATAAAAAATTTGCCTATTATACTTCCAAATGATAGTGTTTTAAATAGGTTTTATAATGTTATTGATCCGATATTCGAAACAATTAAACATACTAATGAAGAAAACCAAATTATTACCGTTATCCGCGACACTCTTCTCCCCAAACTCATGTCCGGCGAAATAAGGGTTCCGGTTGAGGAGGTGGAACAGCTTGTTTGAAAAAGTTGACCGGTATAAAGCTCAAATCGATACGTTCCGTCCCTTTGAGGGCAATACCCTAAAACAAATCAAGGACTACTACAAGATCGGGTTAACGTATTCAAGCAACGCCCTCGAAGGCAATTCTCTGACTGAAACAGAAACAAAAATCCTGCTGGAGGACGGTTTGACCGTCGGAGGAAAGCCTATCCGAGATTACTACGAAGCGACAGGTCATGCCAGGGCGTATGATTATATTTATACCATCGCCCAGGGCGAGCACATTGGCGAAGAGCAGATCAAAACAATTCACCGGCTGTTTTATTCCCAAATTGATATGGAGAAGGCGGGGGATTATCGCCAGGAGCGTGTAATTATCACGGGATCAGCTTACCCGACCCCGGCGCCTGCTAAGATCCCTCAGCTCATGACATCATTTGTTCTTTGGCTCGCCCAAAACGAGGACAAACTCCATCCGGTTGAATTTGCAGCACAAGCCCATAAACGCTTTGTCTTTATCCACCCGTTTATTGACGGGAACGGTCGGGTGGCAAGACTTCTAATGAATCTCTGCCTCATTCGGAACGGATATACGATCGGCATCATCCCGCCCGTTCTTAGAAACGAATATATCATGTTACTGGAGAAAGCGCACAAGAATGATAAACCCTTTGTCAGGTTTATCGCTGAAAGAGTGGCAGAAACCCAAAAAGATTTAATCCGGTTGTTGTAGGGGCAGGTTCTAAACCTGCCCGAAACCTCGGCGTCGATTTAGGGGGTAATGTGAGATGGTATTCAATCCTGAAAAACAACATAGAAAATCCATCAGATTGAAAAACCATGATTATTCTGAAAAAGGATATTATTACATAACGGTATGTACACAAAACAGGGAAAATTTATTATGTGACATAGATAATGGTCATGTTGTTTTAAATGAAAATGGTATTATTGTTAAAAATACATGGTTTGATTTACCAAACCACAATGCCAATATCGTATTAGATGAATTTACCATTATGCCCAATCACATTCATGCAATCATAATTATCGTAGGGGCAGGTTCTAAACCTGCCCAATCAGGTTCTACCCAAAACCCTGGTGCCAAAACAAACAGGGCGGGTTTGGAACCCGCCCCTACGTCGTCGTTATCTGAAATTGTGCGGCAATTAAAAACGTTTTCGGCAAGACAAATAAATAAACATCGAAACACACAGGGAACACCTGTATGGCAACGAAATTATTATGAGCATATTATCCGGAATGCAGAAGAGCTAAATAATATTAGAGAATATATCGCAAATAACCCATTGAATTGGCAAAACGATAAAAATTATCGGGGGTGACCTAAATGCCAAACCATAACATCTATGAAGATGAGTTAGAGCAAGCAACCTTGGAGTGGTTTCAGGAACTGCACTACGAAACCGTCTTTGCGCCGGAGCTATCCCCTGGAGGGGATTATCCCGAGCGTTCCGATTATTCCGACGTTATCCTTGAGGAACGGCTCAAGGATGCCTTAAGGCGGATCAATCCCGGCCTGCCGCAGGAAGCTCTTGATGATGCGTTGCATCAGATTTTTGTTCCGCTCAATCCTGCGCTGATAGACAATAACCGTATTTTCCAAAAAATGGTTACCGATGGTGTCAATGCGACATTTAGAGCGACAGATGGCCGATGGTTACGCTAAATATATGCGTGACGCGCTTCCGAAAGCATCCTATATCGGCTTTACAGGCACGCCAATATCACTGACAGACAAAGATACTCGTGCCGTATTCGGTGATTATATTGATGTTTACGATATGACAAGAGCGGTTGAGGACGGCACAACGGTTCGCATCTTCTACGAGAGCCGTATTGCCAAACTGGAGCTTCCGGATGAACTAAAACCGGTTATTGACAGCGAGTATGAAGAAATCACCGAGTATCAAGAGTACAATCAAAAAGAAAGACTGAAGTCCAAGTGGTCAAGGCTTGAGGCGATTGTCGGCGCTGAACAGCGTGTCAAGGCGATTGCCAGGGATATAGTTCTGCATTTTGAAAAACGCCTTGCAGCACAGGAAACTGAAGTTGGCAAGGGTATGATTGTCACCATGTCCCGGCGCATAGCGGTTGACCTGTATAATGCCATCGTGGAACTACGGCCGGAGTGGCACTCTGACGATGTAGAAAAGGGTGTCATCAAGGTGGTTATGACCGGCATTTCGTCAGACCCCAGGGAGTGGCAGCCTTTCGTAGGAACAAAAGCTATTCGTGACAGAATTGCTAAAAGGATGAAGGACAATAAAGATGAGTTGAAATTGGTCATTGTTCGTGATATGTGGCTCACCGGCTTTGATGTTCCGAGCATGCACACGATGTATATTGATAAGCCAATGCGAGGACACAATCTCATGCAGGCAATAGCCCGCGTCAATCGTGTATTCAGAGAAAAACAAGGCGGCTTGATTGTCGACTATATTGGCCTCGCAGAAAATCTTAAGAATGCTCTTAATGATTATACTGAAAACGACAGAGAAAAGACTGGCGTAGATACCGGGATAGCGGCGGCGTTGCTTCTGGAAAAGTACGAGCTCATTAAAGAGCTTCTCCATGGCCACGATTATCAGAAATTCTTTACCGGCTCTGCTTCGGACAGAATGTCAGCTATTGTTGAAACCATTGACTATATTATCGGGCTGCGTGAGGAGCGAAAAAATGAGTATATCAAGTTGGTAAGTGAGCTCTCCAAAGCATACTCACTTTGTGCCACTACTGATATTGCTGAAAGACTGAACCTTGAGGTAGGCCTTCATAAAGCGGTAAAATCCGGCATTATCAAGCTCATCCCCGAAAACTCCCAAAAGAAAACTGCTGCGGAGATTGAGGCGCAGCTTAACCAGCTTTTATCCAGGTCTATCTCCAGCAATGAGGTTATCGATGTGCTGGATGCTGTTGGACTGAACAAGCCTAATATTGCGATACTGTCGGACGAGTTCCTTGAAGAAGTGCGCAATATGAAGCAGAAAAACCTTGCCGTCGAGCTTCTCAACAGGCTGCTCAAAGGCAAGATAAAGTCCTTCTCAAGGCGTAACCTTACCCAGTCCAAGAAGTTTTCGGAGCTCTTGGAGAACGCAATTAAAAAGTACCAGAACCGCGCCATAGAAACCACACAGGTGATCATGGAACTTATAGAGCTTGCTAAAGAAATCAATGATGCCCACAAGCGTGGTCAAAACACAGGTCTTACCGAAGATGAACTTGCCTTCTATGACGCGCTTGCCGAAAATGAGTCGGCCAGAGAGGTTATGGGCGACGATATCCTCAAGCAGATAGCAAGGGACTTGACCGAGGCAATACGCAAGAACCTCAGCATCGACTGGGCGATTCGTGCCAGCGTGCAGGCGAAAATGAAGATGGTTATAAAGAGACTGCTTAAGCACTATGGCTATCCGCCGGATAAGACACCAAAGGCGGTGGAAATTGTTATGGAGCAGACCAAACTTATGTGCCAAAACGAGATTGTTGAGTATAGGTATCAGTCGGCAGAAGCTGAAATATTAAAAGTAGCGGAAGATTAGGAAATGTGGAATTTCATCTCCTTTTAAAATATTTGAATGGGATTAAATGTCGACTGCAACTGAGGCTGCCATAGGAAAGGACACTGTAGGTTTATAAATTCTATTCATGCAACAACCGGCATCTTGATGCCGTATCAATATTTTGATAAAATTTGCATATATTGATGCTGGAGGTGTTCCATATGCCATCGATTCGACCGAGTTCGGATTTAAGAAATAAGTACAATGAGATTCCTGTACATCTTATTGCGGCCCTGCTGCATCATGAGCGAACGGTTATCGGCCAGCGGCAGGTAGACCGGAAAAGCAATGAAATCAAAGCTTTTAAACCACTGCTTGAACCGATGGAGTTAAAGGGCATGATTGTAACGGCCGACGCCTTGCAAACCCAGGTGGAAAATGCCCGGTTTATAGTTGAAGATAAGGATGCCGACTATATTTTTCCGGTAAAGCAAAACCAGGGAAATCTCTTCGAAACAATACGGAACATCGAAGAAGATGATTTTTCCCCCTCCATGCAAAACGATAAATAAAGGGCATGGCCGTATAGAAAAGCGTGAAATCCAGGTAGCACCCGTTAAGGAGGGCCAAACAAAATTTCCCCATGCCGCTCAATTTATTAAGGTATTCCGTACTACTACCGACCTTGAGGGCAGTAATCTCAAACAAGAAATCGCCTATTTGGTAACCAGTTTGTCCTCGGAAAGGG
>Ga0209347_1005502_pt1 | contig 11962 bp, 7 predicted proteins | sample AutmiccommuBRH23_FD_187382 | JGI IMG/M metagenome (GOLD analysis project Ga0209347, IMG submission 187382) | Deep subsurface microbial communities from Mt. Terri, Switzerland - Autotrophic microbial communities BRH/23 (SPAdes) (version 2) | ecosystem: Environmental > Aquatic > Deep subsurface >...
AGCTGGAGGGTGTACGAAAAATGCTTGCAGAAAACGGGATAACACTTAAATATACAGATGAAGCGGTAAATAGTATTTCTAGGGCTGGTTTTGATCCCGAGTTCGGGGCACGGCCGGTGAAGAGGGTTATTCAGCGCAGGGTGCTGAACCAGCTCTCAAAGGATATGCTTGCCGGTACGGTCGATAAATCAAAACCGATCATCATCGATGCGATCGACGAGACGGTGTTCTTCCGAAATGTTTAAGTTGAGAGTTGAGGTGTGAAATCAGAAAAAAGCTATAAACTATAAGTTATAAGTGAAAAGCTATAAGTTATAAGTTATAAGCTATAAGTTCAAAGCTGACTGCTGAAACTACCTTTCCCAGAAACTGGGGACGAAGAGCGACAATACAGTGAAGATTTCCAGACGTCCCACCAGCATGATGAAACTGAGGAAGTACTTGGCGAAGACGGAGGCCGACTCGTAGGTGCCGCTGGGTCCGTAGGACCCCAACCCGAAGCCGTAACTGCTGATGGAGGAGACGGATACGCCGATGGACTCCTCGAAAGTCATGCCGGTAAAACTCAAAATAAGTGCACTGAAAGCCGCCAGTGAAAGATAGAGGAAGACAAATGCCAGGATCTTGGATGAGGTGTTGCCTGAAATCACTCTCCCGTTCATCTTCACCCTGTAGAGCGCGTCGGGATGGACCTGTTTTTTGAACTCCAGCAGGCTGTTCTTTGAGAGCACGACCAGCCGTGAGATCTTCATCCCGCCGGAGGTCGATCCCTCGCTGCCGCAAAAAAGAATCATCGCCAGGAACAGGAGCCAGTAGACATGTCCCCACATCTGGTAGTCGACCGTGGCAAACCCTGTGGTGGTGACGGCGGCCACCACCTGGAACAGGGCCGTCCTGAAGGTGTTCTCAAATCCGCTCATCTCTCCCGTAACCAGCAGTAAGCCTGTGATCGCGATCGTGAAGAGGATGATGATGGCCGTGTACCATCGGAACTCCTCCTCCCTGAAGACGGATCGGGAGAACCGGGTAAAGAAGGTGTAGATAAGCATAAAATTGGTTCCGCCCAAAAACATGAGTACCGTGATCACATATTCGGTATAGGGGGAGTTGAAAAAGGCGATACTTGCCTGCCTGGTAGAGAAACCGCCGGTGGAGATAGCCGAGAGGGTGTGACAGGCCGCATCGAATGCATCCATCGGTCCGGCCCAGAGAAAGAAAAAACCTGTGACGGTAAGCCCGAGATAGGTAAGTGCCATGTTTTTTGTGACCTCATTAATGCGCGGCCGCATCTGATCTTCCGCAATACCAGTGGCCTCTGCATCGAAAAACTGTTCCGAGTTCCCTCCAAAAACGGGCATGAACGACATCACGAAGATGATGATGCCGAAACCGCCGATCCATTGTGTGAAGCTGCGCCAGAAATGCAGTGATCTGGGAAAGGCATCGATATTAAGCAGCGTGGAGCTGCCGGTAGTGGTGAAGCCGCACATGCTCTCGAAGAATGCGTTGGTGAAGAAGGGGATGGCGCCGCTGAGCAGAAAGGGAAGTGTGCCGAACAGCGCCAGCATCAACCATGCCATGGTGACAGTGAGGTAGACTTCTCTCTTGGTGACGCTGCCCGCGTGATCCCTTCTTTTTCTGCCCAGGAAAGCCAATACGGCTCCCGACGTGACAGTGATGGCAGACGAAAGATAAATGCTGGTGACAGCGGTCTCATGGTAGAATTCCCCCATGAAAGCAGAAAATAGCATGAAGACAGCTTCAATCATCAGAAGAAGTCCTATGCTACTTAATACGAACCGATAGTTGAATCTCCGCATATTCGTCGTCTTCATCCGTGGTATTGCGAGAGCGAAAACCTTATTCACAAAGCCAGGGACATCATCCCCCGGGGTCTAATTAAACAGACTCTCAATACTTTTCAGCGATTTATTCAGAAAGAATACCACTACCTGATCGTAAGGCTCTATCAGCGTATCACCGTCCACAAGCATCGGTTCACCGTTCCTGATGAGTGCGCCGAATGTGATGTCGGGTGGCAGATTCAGATTCTTGATCAGCTTTTTCGTCACCTTTGAATTGGGCTTGGCTGTCACCTCTCCCACGTTCGCGTCGGCAACAGTGAGACTCTTGATGTTGGAGGCATCGGCTTTCAGCAGCAGTTCATAAATCTTGCTGGCAGCGATCAGCTTTTTGTTGATGACTGTTCCGATATCGAAACGCTCTGCCATCGATATATAATCGATATTTTCCACCTCGGCTACCGTTTTTCTTACGCCGTATTGTTTCGCCATCATACATCCCAGGATGTTGGCTTCAGAATTGGCAGTGAGCGCCAGAAAAGCATCGGTCTCGGTGATCCCCTCGCGCAGCAGAAATTCGGTGTTTCTTCCATCCTCCACAAAGACGGTGACATTAGGGGGAGCCATCTCTACCAGCATCTCCGCGCGTTCCCGGTCTTGTTCAATAATCTTAATGCTGATGTTCTGGGGAAGCTGCTGTATCGTTCGCATCGTGATGCGGCTTCCACCCATGAACATGATTTTTTTTGCCTCAAACGATTTTTTCCCCATTATCTCCGGCAATGCATCGATATGTTTCCGTAGTGTGGTGAAATACAAAATATCGTTCGCCAGCACCTGATCGCTTCCTTTCGGGATCAGCGTATGTGAATTACGTTTGATGGCAACCAGGTGAAACCGTTTGTTATCCTGCATTAAATCATACAGGTATTTATTGACGATGGGTGCATTGTCTCTCACTTTGGCGGCGGCAAGGATCACCGTACCGTTACATAACTCCCACCAGAAACGTGTCCAGGGTGTTTTCAGCGACATGGCTATCTCACGTGCTGCGATCAGTTCCGGATAAATCATGGAATGGATACCCAGCTTTTCGAAAAAAACCGTGTTCTTGGGCAACAGGTATTCAAAATTATCTATCCGGGCAAGCGTTTTTTTAGCACCCAGATTGGATGCGAGCATGCAGGAGGTGATATTTTTGGACTCTTCGGGTGTTACACCGATATACAGATCGGCATTTGCCGTACCTGCTTCGGTCAGATCCCTGAGTGAAGTACAGTTTCCAATATAGGTAAGCACATCGGAGTTATCCCGTATGAGGGCGAGCCGGTCCTTGTCGGCATCCATGAGTGTGATATCGTGATTCTCCTGTCCGAGTAGTTTTGCCAGGTGTGTACCTACTGCACCTGCGCCGGCAATTAAAATTTTCATTGATTGCGTTGCAATTAGTTATTTAACGACTGAACGATCGTGTATGGTTTCAATGGAATCGGCTGATGCAGCGGAGGCTGGCGGAAACGATTGATCAGCTTTCATCTCATCATACACTTTGGTGATCTGTTTCAGAATGCCGCCTGCATCTATCCCGGTGATCTGCTGCAGTTCCGGGATGGAGCCGTGTGTGACAAATTCATCGGGGAACCCTATCCTGTGTACCTGAATGTCGTGGAGGTTGTTATCGGACAGAAATTCGATAACGGCACTTCCCAGGCCGCCGGTGATGACCCCGTTTTCGACAGTAATGATCTGTTTGAATTTTCCGGCTACTTTCCTGAGGAGCTCTTCATCGATCGGCTTCAGGAAAACCATATCGTAATGTGCTACGCTGATTCCCATTTTTTCAGCCTCTGCAATGGCTTTCGCTGCGTTATTGCCGATAGCGCCCAGGGAGAGCAGAGCGATATCTTTCCCCTTTTTTAGCTTCCTTCCTTTGCCGATTGGGAGTATCTGCGGTTCGTTTTGCCATTCCTGAATCTCCCCCTGACCCCGGGGATAACGGATGACAAACGGTCCATCGTTGCCGTATACGGCGGTGTGCATCAGGTTGCGGAGCTCATGTTCGTTGTAGGGAGCCGCAATCACCAGGTTGGGTATAGGCCGCATGTAGGCCAGATCGAACACCCCGTGATGCGTGGGGCCATCAGGTCCTACCAGCCCGGCTCTGTCGAGGCACATGATGACTTTCAGCTTCTGAAGCGCTACATCATGGATCACCTGGTCGTAGGCTCGCTGCATGAAGGAGGAGTATATATTACAGAAAGGGATCAGTCCCTCTTTGGCCATTCCCGCTGAGAAGGTGACTGCGTGTGCCTCGGCGATGCCTACATCGAAGGCCCTGTCAGGAAACTCTTCCATCATATAGGTCATGGAACAGCCGGTGGGCATGGCGGGGGTGACACCTACAATCCTATCGTTTTTCTTCGCCATCTCCACCAGGGAGTGTCCGAAAACATCCTGATAAAGCTGCGGCTGATTTTTCTGATTTTTGACAAACCGTTCTCCGGTCTCTTTGTTAAACAAGCCGGGCGCATGCCAGATGGTTGCTGCTTTTTCCGCAGGTTTATATCCTTTGCCCTTCACCGTTTTAATATGGAGCAATTTCGGCCCCTGCATATCTCTGATGTTTGTCAGGATACGGATGAGCCCCCGCAGGTTGTGGCCGTCCACCGGGCCGAAATAGCGGATGTTGAATCCCTCAAAGAGATTCTGTTCCTTGGTGATCAGCGATTTCACGCTGTTATTGAAGCGCAGTACAATATTTTTGTCTTTCTCCGAGATCAGGTTACGTCGCTTGAACCCCTGATACACGGAATTCCTGAACCGATTGTATTTGGAAGAGGTGGTCAGTTTCACCAGATAGTCCTGTATGCCCCCTACATTGTTGTCGATTGACATGTTATTGTCGTTCAGAATAATCAGCAGGTTATTGGGCTGTGAGCAGGCATTGTTGAGTCCTTCATAGGCCAGTCCTCCGGTCATGGAGCCATCACCGATGATAGCCACCACATGGCGGTCGTCTTCTTTGTTGATCGTCGCAGCCACAGCCATGCCCAGCGCTGCTGATATGGAAGTGGAGGCATGGCCGGCCATAAATGTATCATACTCGCTCTCACCGGGATTGGTGAACCCGGACAATCCCCCGAGTTTACGGTTGGTGGAGAAACGGTCGCGACGCCCCGTAAGTATCTTGTGGCTGTAGGCCTGGTGCCCTACGTCCCACACAAGCCGGTCGTAAGGTGTATGATACAGATAATGCAGAGCCACCGTCAACTCCACTGTTCCCAGGCTCGAGCCAAAATGGCCGGGATTCAGTGAAAGTTGTTCGATAATGAATTCTCTCAGATCGTCACAAACAGTTTCCAGTTGTTCGATGCTAAGCTTCTTCAGATCATCGGGACTGTTTATCTCCTGCAAATATTTCATACAAATCTATTATTCTCTATGATCGTCTTTAATTGGCCATATCGGAGAAGAACTTGATACGCACCAGTCGTATCTCCGTGTCTGTGTAATCGGGGAGCTCCACCTGGGCTGTTTCCAGATCATCTGTCTCAGCCTCTTTAAAATAGGAGTATACATCCTGGAGCACGTCCTGATCCATTACTTCATTGAGGAAATAATCGATATTGATTTTCGTACCGGAGTAGACAATGGCTTCCACCTCCGACAACATTTCGTTGAAATCGATTCCCTTGGATTCCGCCAGATCATCCAGTGCCACCTTGCGGTCGATAGCCTGGACAATGGATACTTTTAACTTCGACTTGTTGGCAACCGTCTTCACGCGAAGGTCCTCGGGACGCGTGATATCGTTTTCTTCAACATGTTTCTTGATCAGATCCACAAACTCTTTCCCGTATCTTTTTGCCTTTCCGGCGCCCACACCGGGGATATTTTGCAACTCTTCCAGCGTGATGGGATAGGAGGTTGACATCGCCTCCAGCGAGGAGGGCTGAAAAATCACATAGGGGGGGACGTTCAGTTTTTTGGACAGTTTCTTTCTCAGGTCCTTCATCATGGAGAACAGGACAGGGTCTGCCGCACCACCGCTCCCGCCGGCTGAAGCCAGCACATCTGAATCATCACTTTCCAGATCGGATATATCGTCCTCTTCCTCATCATCTTTTGTGATCTTAAAGGAGACGGGATTTTTGAGGAAATCTTTTCCTTTTTTGGTGATTTTGAGGATACCGTAGTTTTCGATCTCCTTTTTCAGGTAATTATCGAGTAGCGCCTGACGTATGAGCGCCTCCCAGGTACTTGCCTCTTCGTCCGATCCTGATCCGAACTCTTCCATTTCGTTATGACCGTACGTTTCAATATCGGATGATTCTTTTCCGATGAGGAAATCGACCAGGTAATCGGTTTTTTGTTTTTCCTTAAGAGCAATAATCGCTTCTAATACAGTAATGAGTAATTCTTTCGCTTCCACTTTTTTCTTGGGATTTAAACAATTATCACAATGTTCACAATTGGGGTCGTTATAGTCTTCGCCAAAGTAGTGCAACAGCATCTTTCTCCGGCATACTGAGGTCTCTGCATAGGCTGCCGTTTCCAGCAGCAGTTGTTTGCCTATTTCCTGTTCCGAAACAGGCTTTCCCTGCATAAAACGTTCCAGTTTCTGCAGGTCTTTGCGGGAATAGAAGGCGATACATCTTCCTTCACCGCCATCGCGGCCGGCACGGCCTGTCTCCTGGTAATACCCTTCCAGGCTTTTGGGTATATCGTAATGGATCACGTAACGCACATCGGGCTTATCGATACCCATGCCAAAGGCGATGGTTGCCACGATCACATCGGCCTGTTCCATGAGGAATGCATCCTGGTTGTTGCTGCGGCTGGCGGCATCCATACCGGCATGGTAGGGCAATGCTTTGATATCGTTAGCCTGCAGGATCTCCGTAAAATCATCCACCTTCTTACGGCTTAAACAATAGACAATACCTGATTTTCTTCCTTGTGATAGAATGAACCGGATGATCTCCCGGTCTATCTGTTCGTTCTTGGTTCTTACCTCATAATAGAGGTTGGGTCGGTTAAACGACGACTTATACACGGCAGCTTTACTCATGCCGAGGTTTTTCTGTATATCGTGCTGCACCTTGGGTGTTGCCGTAGCCGTGAGGGCAATGATTGGCCGGGTGCATATCTCCCCGATGATGGGTCTTATTCTCCGGTATTCGGGCCGGAAATCATGTCCCCACTCAGAGATACAGTGTGCTTCGTCAACCGCGTAGAAGGAGATCTGGATGTTTCGCAGGAACTCAACGTTTTCCATTTTGGTGAGCGACTCCGGAGCCACATACAACATCTTTGTTTTTCCGGAAAGGACATCTTTCTTCACCTCTTCAATCTCCTGCTTATTGAGGGAAGAGTTCAGGAAATGGGCTATGCCGTCTTCCTCGCCATAACTGCGCATGGCGTCGACCTGATTCTTCATGAGTGCGATGAGTGGCGATATGATGATGGCAGTACCCTCCATCAGCAGCGCGGGAAGCTGATAACAGAGTGATTTTCCCCCGCCGGTAGGCATCAATACAAAGGTATCATACCCGGACAAGATACTGTCTATAATGGCTTCCTGATTGCCTTTAAACGTATCGAATCCGAAATATTTCTTTAACCCCCTGTAAAGTATATCTTGTTTTTCCATTGAGAGAATCACCCTGCGATAAAAACGTTGTCACCGAAAGGCTGACACAAAATTAAAAAAGTATTTCATATTTCCAATAACAATATCACAATACGAGATAAATCTGTTTATCCGACTTTGTTGATTCACCGAAACTACCTTTAATGCCAGCGGGAGCATCTGTAACTCCGATAAGTTGTTTTCACCTGAGTGATACCCGGTAATTACACTTCTAAGTTAATAGATAAAAACAAAATTTGCGCAAAGAACCTGTTAAATGTGTATATTTTCCTGTTTTCCACGCTATTTTTCCGGCCACGAAAAAAACGCAAGACGAGCATGCGTTTTCAACATTCCGCCGTATGATGACTGCCGGCGGGTGGATCATGTAAACATGAACGGATGTCGTTCAGGCTACTCTCAACTGATGGAGATCTGAATTCTCCAGCTGGTGGGTAGCGTATTTTCGGGTTACGTGCAGTTTCTTCTTCTCTTCAGAAGGCAGGGTAAACATGGCGTCAATCATGATGGCTTCCACGATGGAACGCAGTCCGCGGGCCCCCAGTTTGAATTCAATGGCTTTATCCACGATATATTCATATGCCTCCTGTTCGAATGAGAGTGCTACACCATCCATCTCAAACAGTTTCTGATATTGTCTGATGATGGAGTTCTTCGGTTCAACCAGGATGCGTAACAAGGCATCTCTGTCGAGCGGTTCCAGGTAGGTAAGGATGGGTAGCCGGCCGATGATCTCCGGAATCAGCCCAAATGATTTCAGATCGAGCGGCGTGATGTACTTCATCAGGTTGCCTCTGTCGATATTCATCTTTTCGTTGCTGGCTGCATATCCTACCACACGGGTATTGAGGCGTTGCGCAATTTTTTTCTCGATGCCGTCAAAAGCACCCCCGCAAATAAACAGGATGTTCTTGGTGTTCACCGCAATCATCCGTTGTTCGGGATGCTTACGTCCCCCCTGTGGCGGCACGTTCACCACGGAGCCTTCGAGCAGCTTCAGTAATCCCTGCTGCACACCTTCACCACTCACGTCGCGGGTGATGGAGGGATTATCGCTCTTTCGGGCAATCTTATCGATCTCATCGATGAATACGATACCCCTCTCTGCTGCATTCACATCGTAATCGGCCACCTGAAGCAACCGGGTGAGAATACTTTCAATATCCTCTCCCACATATCCGGCTTCGGTGAGCACTGTCGCATCCACGATCGTAAACGGCACGTGCAACATCTTTGCAATGGTTCTTGCCAACAGTGTCTTGCCCGTTCCGGTAGCACCGACCATGATGATGTTCGATTTCTCAATCTCTACCTCATCTTTCACATTCTTTTGCAAAATACGTTTGTAGTGATTGTACACCGATACCGACAGGAAACGTTTCGCATTGTCCTGTTTGATGACGTACTGGTCCAGAAACTCCTTGATCTGGGCCGGCTTGGGGAGTGAAGAAAGGGAGATGCCAATATCTGTCTTCTCGGAACCTTTGAACGAGTCATTGACGATTTCGTGCGCCTGCTCGGCACACATATCACAGATATAACCGGTCATACCCGAAATAAGCAGATTGACCTCCTGTTCGCTTCTTCCGCAAAAACTGCAATGATTGCTGCTGTTCGCTTTTTTTGCCATGTCTACTGGTTGTTACACAGAGTAATTTTGTTCAGATTTCCATCCCTTCACCGGTCCGTTTCCGGAGGATTATTTTTTGATCAGGACATCATCAACCATACCATATTCTTTTGCCTCAGCGGCCGTCATCCTGAAATCACGGTCGGAATCGCGGGCTACTTCCTCGACAGGCTTTCCGGAGTGTTTGGAAATGATGGCATAGAGCTCCTGTTTTATTTTCTCTATTTCACGATAGGTGATCTCAATATCGGAAGCTTGTCCCTGCACGCCTCCCAGCGGCTGATGAATCATCACGCGGGAGTGGGTGAGTGCAAAACGCTTCTTTTCATTGCCGGCCACCAGCAGTACGGCTGCCATGGATGCGGCAATACCGGTACAGATGGTCGATACACTGCTCGAGATGAACTGCATGGTGTCGTAGATCCCGTAACCGGCATATACCGATCCTCCGGGGGAGTTGATATAGATGGAGATATCTTTTCCCGGATCAGCGGAATCCAGATAGAGCAGCTGTGCCTGGATCACATTGGCGGTATAGTCGTCGATGCCGGTTCCCAGGAAGATGATGCGATCCATCATCAGGCGGGAGAAAACATCCATCTGAGCTACATTGAGCTGGCGTTCCTCGATAATCGTGGGAGAGATATATCCGCCGCCCTGACTGGTTATATTCATATAACTGTCTAATCTGGAGCCGCTCATGCCCAGATGTTTTACCGCATATTTTCTAAAATCGTTGTCCATAATTTTTTTTCAATCATTCAACCTGGTTTGTCAAAACCTATCGTTGCAAATAGAGTGCCATAATCGGAGGGAACCAGAGATTCATTCACCTGTTTGCTGAACAAAAATAATACAAATAAGTGAATTATATCATGAAAACCTGAAAAACTCTGTTCATTCAGCCAAAGTAATTATTCTCCGGCAGTGCCTGTTTCTTCCGCACCGGCTTCCTCTGTCATATCATCCTGGTGTTGCTCTCCATGCTGATGTGAATGCTTGTGCATCAGATCATTGAAGTCTTTCGATGAGATCTCTTTTTCCAATACGGTCACATTCTCTTTCAGCCATTGGATGATCTTGTCTTCAGTCGCTCTTTCCACCAGATTTTGTACGCTCTCCTCCTTTTCGAGCAGGCTCTTGGTGTAGTTCTGCAACACGTCTGCCGGGAGATTAGTCATCCCGTACTGGGCAAACTGTGCTTTTGCCACTTCGGCAGCCAGTGCTTCAATATCCTGATACTCTACTTTGAGTTCATTTGCTTCGACGATCTTCTGTTTGGCGATGTGGAACTTGAGGTCCTCCAGTATCTTTGGATAATCCTCCTCCACCTGTTCGGCCGTTCTCTCCTCACTCGATTCCAGCAGCCAGCGTTTCAGAAATGCGTCGGGGAATTGCACCTCTTTCATCTTTTCCACGATGATATCACGTGCCTCGTGTATGAAAAGGTGATCGGTGTCAGGTTTGAACTGATTACTCAGCTCAGCCTCCACCTTATGCCTGAATTCCTCTTCGGTTGATACAACGCCTTCGCCGAGTACACGGTCGAACAGCTCCTGGTTCAACGCTGCTTCCTGGTAACGGGTTACCTCCCTGATGTCGAAACGAAAATCGCTGTTGATATCTGCCACCTTGTCTTTCGTGGTCTGTAGCAGGGATGCCACTTCGGCTTCATTGTTGTCGTAAGCCGTTTTTGGATTGAAAACCACGCTTTCTCCCACTTTGGCACCGACAAAACGGTTCCTCACCGTTTCATCTTTCAGGTAGGAGGGCATCAGGATAGCGTTTTCGATCACCTGGCCGTTTTCCACATCTACACCCTCTGTCACTTCCGTAAGTGTTCCCTTGATCAAATCGGTCTCTTTGGCCTCTTCTTCCACTGATACATAGGTACCGTAATTCTGTTTGTAGGCTTCCATCTGTTTGTCGAGAAGATCGGCTTCCAGTTTCACTGTATAGCTGGTCAGTTCGGTACTCTTGTCCAACACCAGGTCGAATTCGGGTGTGAGTGCCACATCGAAATAAAATTTCAGGACCTCATCCTTTTCCAGATCGACCCGTTTTTCTTCGCTGTCATCGGAAATAGGCTCACCGAGAATCTTCAGGTTGTTCTCCCGAATAAAATGAGTCAGTTCATCCGTTACAATTTTATTGACCTCGTCAACCAGCACGGCTTTACCGTACATCTTCTGGATAACGCTTTTGGGTACTTTACCCTGACGAAAACCTGGTATGTTCGCTTTCTGGCGAAATTGATTCAGTGACTTATCTACTTTTTCCTGATAGTCGGTTTTTTCCAGTTCAATGACGATGGTACCGTTGACATCGTTCGTTTTATTCAGTGTTGACTTCATTATAATGAATGATTTGTTTTTGTTGAAAGTGGGTATATTTCAACCGATTGAAACATTTTTTGAAATAAGAGTGCAAAATTAGTGTTATTCTTTCAATTTGCAAAAAATATTTCATTTGTCCCGGGGAATCGGTGTTGACTTACGACAGGTGATTTGCAAATATTCTGCTATCTTTGCAGTCCAAAATGGTAGAAATGCGACAAATGCTGACATCAGCCACTCCGGGCACCAAAATTGCCTTCCTGTTCCTGTTTTTGCTGACAGGAGTCATCACAGCCGGTGCATTGAGTCATTTTATCCTGATGATACCCGCTCCGGGTAAAGGAGACGAACTGTATTCGATCTATGTGGTGTCAGCCTTACAGTCACTTTTCTCGATTGCAATGCCTGCATTATTGGTGGCTGCCATGACCCATCCCAGGCCGATGCACTACCTGAAGGTCGAAAAAAACGGAAAGATGCTTCAGCAAGTGATCTTTGCCGTGTTACTGTTTGTCTTCTCCTATCTGTGTGCGTCCTTTCT
>Ga0209347_1005505_pt1 | contig 11959 bp, 16 predicted proteins | sample AutmiccommuBRH23_FD_187382 | JGI IMG/M metagenome (GOLD analysis project Ga0209347, IMG submission 187382) | Deep subsurface microbial communities from Mt. Terri, Switzerland - Autotrophic microbial communities BRH/23 (SPAdes) (version 2) | ecosystem: Environmental > Aquatic > Deep subsurface >...
GTTCTCGTCAGTGTTTGTGATCCTTACAACCCTGTCAGAGATCGACGTCTTTCCACCGCTCTTGAGGGTCACTGCGGAGTTTGGAGTATAAGAGTAGTCCACCAGGACACCTTCGCCATCAGTAATTACTGTGGATTCTGCTACTCTGGCGATGCAGGTGTACCCGGCACTGTCCACGGCTATCACGTAATCGGTATTGCGGACAGCTGCATTGCTGCTGGCATCGGTGACAACGATAGAGCCTACTTCTGTACCATCCCCGTTCTTGTGGTTAAGTCTCACGAAATCAGTACCACTGAGAGTATGAGCTTCATTCTCAATCGACACCGGTGTCCCGGCAACGGCTGCGTATGTGTCCAGGCCACCTCTGATAGTGTTGAGGTTTGCCAGGTCGACTTCCATCATGTCGCCTTCGATGTAAGCGACATGCTCCTTGATACCGACCTTCACAACTCCGGCGTTGTCTGACTTGACTTCTACGTCTTCCCATTCTTCCTTGAAGACGGCACTACGGATGGCTCCGATGTTCACAAGCGTTGCAATTGAGGATCCCACCTCAAGTTTTCCGGACCCAAACCTTATGGACCCAGAGTTCTGTACTGTTGTCTGTGCCATTTTTTGTCACCTAGATGTGTATGATCTTGAAATCTACAGGCACATGGAAGAGGCCTGTCTCGTCCTCAATAGCATCCAGAGAATTCTCGTAAACGATCTGCTTGATATGGTTCCCTGATGCTACGCCTTTGTACCTTACAAGACAGTTTATCACTGCCTCTGATAGTGTCTGTACTATTGCGAATGATTCTGTCCAGCATGAGATCTGGTATCTTGGCGTGCCGTGACCCGTAATGTGGTCCTTATGACCGCTTATTTTGTGAATGCTTATTGCAGGCAGTGGACAGTCAAGTGGCAATCTAAGCGGATAGATCCGGTTGCTTGTAAGTCCCGTCACCGTATTGTCTGCAAGAAGAAGGGCCCGGAGAGCTCCGTGGATAGAGGTCATCTGTAGCTCCTGAGTAGTTTCTGGAGTTTGAGAGCGATGGCTTTTTCGACCTCGTCCGTGTTCTCATCCAAGGCAGGCCTGAGGAACGGTCGTGGCGGCTGATGATATCTCCTTCCGAGAGAATCGGTATCATTGAAACCTTTCTCAAGACGCATTGCGTAGTTCATGGTAGAACCTACCATCACCGTGCACCTTTCACTTGACCTCTCCACGGATATTGGATTCACTTCTGCAAGGTTGCGGAACAGGTTACCAGTTATCCTGTGCGGGAAATTGTCACCGCCTTTTCTGGAATTCTCCTGAGCAGCTCTTACAACAACATCGGCACCTGCAAGTGTGCCTTCCTCCAGGACATCGGCAATGTCCTTTCCCAGCTCTTTCAGGGTCTTCTGCAATTCATCGATCCCGTTGATCTTCATCTTGAACATGCTTATCCCCCGGGAAATACTATCTCAACCACGATCCCAAGAAGCTGCAGGATAACAACGATGATCAGACCGATGAAAGCGTTCCTTCCAAGCCAGCGGTTCTGCCTCTCTTCCAGCACGCGAATCCTTTCCTCATGGTCCTCTATAGAACATTTCTCCAGCACACGGATCCTCTTCTCGTGGTCATCGAGCTGGCAGCTCATCTTATCAATGCCGGCACGTACATGCTTGACATCGGTGTGGGTCTCAATTATCTTATCATAGGTTTCCTGGTCGATATCCATCATGTCACTGCCTTGAGATCGCATTCATAGTGATGCACGGTGTTTGACATCAGCCAGAATACAGGTTTCACAGCTGTAACTTCGTAAGTGTTAGAGAAACCCGTGGTGGTGCTTGTGATAGTTTGTCCCTCTGCAACTGTTACAGTAGGAGGAAGTATAACCGATAGCTCTGAGACCACGTGTTCCCCGCTATCCAGCGAAATTATCCGGTTATTACCTGGGATAAAACGACAGGCTGATGCAGCAATGGTGGTTGTATATACAGGTGAACCATACTCATCTTGGCCTGACTGGATCCTGGAAATAATGCTGCAGGTATGGACCATTCCGACATCGCCAATCATCAGTCCTCACTGTTGACCGCCTTAATGCCCGCTCTTCCGTACAATATCGAAAATCCAGAAGTTGCATATCTGAATTTCCTCATGTACTTTTCAGCAAGCTGTTCATGTCTGACGATATCAACATCAATGCTGTTAGATTGGGACTCGTTGCCAAGTTTTATCTGTGCTGCCAACTCTCCTGTGAACTTCATCTTCTGCAAGGTCATAGCCGCTGCCAGATGCGTACATGCCAGAACCAGTCTGGTGTCAGTAGAATCGGCACTGCCTCCGGTAGTGAGCGTGATGATATCACCAGCATGAGAGATCAGGCCAGTGATATCGCTGTCAGTTAAGGTTTTTGGATCTACAATCGCTCTGACCTCAGCTACCGTGCACAGTGCCATAGTGTCACTCCTGGGAGGATATATTCATCTTCATCCAGCAAGTCTCTATGCCATTTTCATTATATCCGGTCATCATAATTGTATCATTGACGGGGTCAGCGGATATCGTGATGGAGTTCGTGCCGTTGATGCCAGTTATCGTCTGGCTCAATGCAGATCCATCTGTACTGGATGGAAGCACAGATGCACCAACTATAGCGGAAACCACCAGCATCAGGGCGATTGGAATGGTACGTTTGTCCATGATTTACACCGCCGCTTTTCTTTTGAACCTCTTCGGCTCATCCGGTGGCATGAGTTCCTGCCCAAGTACAGCAGGCGGGATATCTTCCCATATCATGACAGAATTTCCGAGCTTCTTCGCCCTTTCTGCAGGAATCTCGAACACATCTTCCTGCCTGAACTTCATCTCTTTCCCATCAACGTCGATTGCAAGATTGTTCACACGTACCTGTACTTTGACCACGTTCTCACCTCAAATCGCACTGGTCTTGCAGATAGCCACGTTCTGTTTGATCCTCAGGATACCGGCACTGTAAACACGGCCATTGAGGTCCCCTGTATCGGGATGCTTTGAATCAACACCATGCTCTGTCCTGAAGTCGGATGTCATGTAGAAATCAGCATATGGCTCTCCGACATTCTCTGTGGGACAGACAAGGCCTGTACCTGCAGTAAGAGTGTTGGTACCAAATACCTGACCACCGTTGAGCATGTCCAGGATATCCGGCATTTCCTTGATACCGTTGGCACTGCGGCTGGCCATCAGCTGCCTGCGCTGGGTGGTTGCAAGTACCCAGTTGAATGAAAGGCTATCAACCGGAATGCCATCATCGTCCATGAGCTCATAGACACCTGCCAGGGCATCGGTGGCATTGCCATAGGTACCAAAGTCCTTGGATACGGAATAATCATTGCCCGCTCCCTGGTAAAGTCCATTGAGATCGTAATTTGTGCCGTCATTGCTGACACCCATCATGATGGCTTCATTTTCCGCCTTTGCTGCCTTGTATGCGGCTGAGATGGCAGATGCCCTGTCAACGTCAATGCCGCTTCTAAGCCAGCTCTCGTAAATGCGCCTGTCAACCGTGTAGTCCTTCCAGTACACAGGGATCTTTGAGTTGGTCAGGGAGACCTCTACCTTATCCTCATTACCGTCCCTGAAACCATATGATACATATCCGTCACTGACGTCTGTGATCTTGCCCCAGTCAACTGAGGTGATACCGAATCCCTTCTCAGGGGTCACGTGCACCAGTTTCCGGCCTATTAGTGCGTTCCTGAGGGCAGGGACGAGCGAGGAGTCAATTTCTTTTGAGAATGTTGCGAGTGCGTTTGTCATTTTATCACCTCAGATAAGACTCAGTACCACGATATCCGCAGCTGCAGAGGAGGCATCTACTGACTGCTGTGCTATCGCGACAACAATACCTTCATCCGGGAGAGAACCACTGACAATCGCTCCATTTGCTGCTCCGGATGTAACAGGGGTAGCGCCAGAATCAATTGCAAGAGATGTTGCAGCAGTAAGCTCACCGTTTGCAGCGGCTACAAGCCTTGTTCCCTTTGTGACGTTCTGGCCAGATGCAAGTCTGCCAACTATCAGAAAACCTCCACCGTACAGGACAGCCGCCATATCATTCTGAGCGTAGATGGTATCAACATCTGTAGGCATGAACACAGGATTTGTCTGCTCGTATCCAAGCCAGCCCAGCGCAGGACCACCTGCAGTGTTCACTACCATGTCATCATCGTTTGTGCCTCTCTTGACCAGACGGCCCGGGCACATGTTCGTGGCAGTCTCGACCTTAAGCTCCTGAGTAAGAGGACTCCCGCCAGCCACTATCTTGTTGGCCGGTTTCACCACACCAGAGTATGCCATTATGCCACCACCCATTCTTTCTTAGTGCTGTCCCATCTGCCAACAGTCCCAGTTCCGGTTGAGCTGGGATATCTTATACTTTCAGCAGATGCCCCGAGCTTTATGGTTTCAAGGTCCACGGCAAGCTTCTCGATATCCGATGCTGTCAGGTGCTGGTAGTCTTCAGGTTTTGTCTCGAGGTTCAGATTCTTCCTGGCAGCTGTGAGACTGTCCATTGCGCTGGCCCTTCTCTGCTCTTCCTTGTAGGCCACGATCTTGGCAGTGGCGATCTCATCTGCTTTGCTTGCCACAAGTTCCTGCACCTTTTCCAGGGGAACAGAGGTTGCCTTGTCCTTCTCATAGGAAGCAACCACCTTTTCGAGGGTCTTGACCTTCGTTTCAAGTTCGGTTCTGGTAGCTTTCAGGCCCTCGATTTCCTTGTTCTTATCTACATTGTCCTTTTCGAGCTCAGCAAGCTTTTCATCCGGTGAAGGATCTCCACCGCTGTTAGGATTGTCTTTTTTTTCTGTCACAGGATCACCTGATGCCATGATTTTGAATTGATGAACGTTACGTACCGCTACTTTTCCTTCCTCGGCTGCCGTTATGCTCCACGTTGCCTGCTCCCATGCAGGGTTCTGGACAAGTGTAAGGGACCTGGCCTGGACTCCGCTGGCCCAACTGTCATCAATTGAATTTGCCAGAGAATAGACGCTCCAGGTCTTTTCCCAGGTCCCGTCCTGAATCTTTCTTTCAGCCAAAGAGTCGGTTACTGATGCCCTTGCTTTGATCTCGGACCCTTCGCGCCATGCATCGACAACCCTGCCGATCTCCGCGTTTGGATCTTCAGAAAAGTCACATTCATGTGGAGCATCCCGCGGGCATATTCGCAGAACAGAATTCTTGAGAGAGGAGACGGCATTGTCTGCTTCTGAAAATGGGATTCCCCATCCATTCTTGTTTATCTCGCCGAGTGGAAATGCAGTACCTTCAATAGTGATAGCCATCGACAGCCAAGTACAAATACAACAGCTATAAAAAGATTATACAAATAAAAAGCGACAGAAGAATAAATGGCCAGAATGTCCAATTAAAGTCACACGATATAAATATCATATGATGATTTTTGGACTCTGTAGATTATTATTGAAAAAAATATGTCGGAATTCATGCTGCATTTTGATTTAAAATAAATATAAATTCCTTTCCTGATTTTTGTCTTTGAAGATGACCTAATTCTTCAAGAGAATATAGATCTTGTCTTGCTGTTGCATAAGATACTCCTTGCGTACTTTCGACTTCCTTAATCGTTATTGTTTTATGAGGGTATTTTATGAATTCTTTCAATATTTCTCGTTGTCTGTTATTAAGTTTATCTGATTCTTTGATGCTTTTTAATGCTTGATACTGTTCTTTTTGCTTATTAGCCAGGTAGTCTTGGATCTCATGTAATGATTCCATTATTGCATCTAAATTAAACTTTATAAAATATGTAAGGTCCCCTATCTCTTCATCCTTGTTAAATGCATAATCAGATTCCGTGTACTGATATGCTAACTTGTACTGCCTTCTTTTTTTGTATATTAAACGTGAGACTGACATATATTCGAAAAGCCAGTAATCTTGTTTGAGAACATACCAATAAAACAAGCTCCTGCCAGTGCGTCCATTCCCGTCGTTGAATGGGTGAATATAGTTAAGTAAATAATGAAGAAAAATCCCTTTAATTATAGGATGTATGAACTTATTACTATTATCATTTGCAAATTTACATAGTTCATTTACTAATTCAGGAACTTCATCTTTTTTAGGGGGTATATGTAAAACTTCACCGTCATTATCAAAGACCAGGATTTCATCATTATCTCTGAAAATTCCTTCATCTATAGGTTCCTCTAAAGTGCCAATGGTCATCATCTTTTGGATTTCAAGTAAAAGACTGGGAGTCATTTCCTTATTCTTAATTTCTAACACATACTTCATAGTGTTATAATTGTTTATGATCATTTTTTCGTCTTTATTAGTAGGTTTTCGATTCTTTTTTAGCATTTCCTTAGCAACTCTGCGTGATGGTGTTGCTCCCTCAATTTGACTCGATGCAATGGCTTCTTCCATGAGGGAATTTAAGATATATTTTTCACGAGTGTCTGAAATTGCGTCTAAAGTACTTTGTAAATTCCCCGCTGCATCTTTATCAAGAATATGCAATTTTTCTTGGAAATCTCGAAGCATTGTATATGTAAATGTATATTTTCCAAAATTAATAGAAGGCTCTTGTTTCATTATTCTTAAAAATTTCATTAGAAACCATAGATATATAGGTTTAATTGGGATTTGATCTTTTCTTTTTTCAACTTCTTCCCAATGTAAATATCTTTCATTATATTCAGTAATAAGTTTGATAACTTCAGGATTATGAAAATATTTAAGTGGTTCCTCTCTTTCCTCAAGTGGTAACACGGGAGTTTTTGGTAGTTTTTTCATGTTATTATTTATCGCTTCTTACTATTTCAACTATTAGTTTAATAGATTCTAACAGATTCTAATAGTTTATTTTTAACTTTGTTTTTTGTTCAATTTATTAGTTTAATAGATTTTAACAGATTCTAATAGTTTGTTTTAACTTTGTTTTTTGTCCAATTTATTAGTTTAATATATTTTAAGTTCTAGAAATCCTCTAAAATTAAACGACTAAGAATATCTATAAACATTGTAAATATGGCTTTAAATATTGATATATTTGCTCAACTATAGTTGAATAATATCCATTACAACAGGATTTAGATCGGATTTCTAAGAGCCAAAGTTAGTTAAGTACTGAAATTTTGATATTTCAATTTTTCCTAAGCTGGCATGGATATTTTCAAACCGTTCTCTATCATTAACCGTTTCTCAATATCTTTATCCAGGATGAACTGAGATATCCGGTATTTCTCATTGAACCTGTCGATATTCTCAAAAACCTTCTCTACAATTTGTTCATCAGTCAATTCCTTAATGAAAGCCCCACTTTGGCCCATATGATGGCGGAAGTCACGATTATCGAACTCAGCATCAGGATTGATTTCTCGGGTAATGGGTATAGGTTTAAGCCCAGAACGGCAGTGATGATGCAAAGGCGGCCTGTACTTATTTAGAGAATCAGATTCCGTTGAGAATACCGTACCATGGAAGGCCCTGCACTGATCACTTGTCCTGTCATCAAGTTCAGAATCAAATTCAACATATTCAACTCCACGCTGTCGATACCGGTACACCGTTGTGCTGGTAGCTACGTCTGCAGTGAAGGTCCTGGCAAATCTCACTGCCTTGTATCGCTCTCCTTCCCAGAGATCCTCTATCCTTTTTGCCAGATTGGTGGGGTGTGTCGTATAGATGGCCTCATCCTTGAGCATCTGAATGATAGACTCTAAGACATTGTCCGCCAGGTCCTTGGATATTCTCACAGCCTCTTCTGTAAGCACGTATGACTTTTCTATTGCGGCTGCAGAAATCTGTTTCATTTGATCATCGGCATACAGTAACGATTGTTTTATAATTTCAGTGATAATGTTATCCAGCTGCTTCACATATGTCCTGGACCCAAATTCCCGCCGAACGTTGCGGACAAGCTCTCGCTCATAGTCCATGGTCCTTAATCTGAATGCTCTTTCCATGGTGCGGTCTAAAAGCAAGATGAGCCGGTTCTCGGCCCGGATGAGTTGTGGAGATCTCAGAAGGGACATCTTATCACCTGCTTACGGAAGCCTCAAGAAACACAGAGCAGCAAAAACAAGCATAAACAGCCATGCAAAAGTTGCAATAACGATGAAGCTGTTCTTGTGCCACATCATTCCCCTTCCACCGGGAATCCTCCCCATTTGAGAAGCTGCTCTCTTGTGAGAACTCCGCTATTATACCATTCAATCACGTCACGTGACTCTAACTGCGGCCGGCTCAACTCCTCGAACTCTATCCACACAGAATCTTCCGTCTTGTTCATGAGCTTAAGGCGCATATTGACGGCACTGTTAGCGATATTCCGGACAATATGCTGCAAGCCTTCTAGGACGACCATACGGTCCTCTTCGGACACATATCCGGCTGCATAAGTGGATCCTTTTGTCTCTCCCATGCTGAGAGGGGACTGCAACAGGCCTATCTGGATATCTGTTTCCAGTGATTTCTTGAACGACATGACATCCAGGGATCCCTTTGCATCAACGGGAATAACATCCAGACCCACTGCAGCAATATCCTCGTTCTCGGAGAGGTATTTATGTTCATCAAGCCAGGCGTCTATAACTTTCTGAGCATCCTCTATGCTGACAATCTCCTGCTCAACCAGCTTCTCCAGGAGCTTGAAGTCGATAAGATATCTGCCATTACCGTATTTCTTAACGAATGAAACGTACCCGTGGTTGATGTTCAGCAGGTTGCGGATACTGAGCTCAATGGGCTCCATCATGGAAGCACCATAAATACCGTATGTATCTCTCTTGAGAGGATCCTTCTGAACAGTGTCCCAGGCATTATAGGAATCGCAGACCACATCATTGATTTTCAAGATCTTTCTATTGGCCTTGTCACTTTCATTGATAACAACAGAACCGGTGGGTGGAGTGAGGATATCCTTCGAGTTCATTTCGCCAACAGTAAAATCCTCCGGGAGGATAGTTGTGTTCTGCATGAGCAGAGGTATCAGGGAGAAAGTGTCTGCATTTCCAGTGGGTGCTGCCACATATGTTCCGTCCCTACAGAGAAGCCTGGCAAGTGTCTGCACCTGCTCAAGGAAATTGACCTTAGCGGACCATCGCTCGAACTCTTTAACAACCTTGGAACCTGTTCCATCAAACTGCATGCCCTTAACTAGGGAAAGAGCCAGCTTGTTTAGCGATGTGGAGACATGTGGGGTGCAGGTTGAGAGCTGTTGGTAGTACTTGAAGCGATTATCAGTATCGAAGTTCTGATATCCTCCAAACCTGGTCGATGTGTCTGTTCTTTTGATACCTGCAGAGGCCATGAGAGTAATCGGCTTAGTGAGAGGATTGTTGACTGTGGCATTTAGGCGGACCATGGATCCCTCACATATGGGTCTTAATCAGAGCCTTTGCTTCTGCGGCAGTGATCTTACCGTCTTCCAGTGACTGCAGGATCTCGTAGACAAAGGACCTACGTTCTTCTGCGGTCTTGTTCTTCCACCAGAGTTTTGCCCTTATGATTATGCCTGTACCAATTCCAATAATGAAGGTAGTTGCTTCAGTTGTATATGATTCTATCATGGTTTGCTGCTCCTAGGCTCGTGTTGGCCACAACACTCATCGGAGGGAACAATTGGAAAACCTACCTTCGCAACTGGAGACTCGCGTCTGCAAAAACCGTATGTTGGAGCAGTTGGCTTGAAAAAAGTGCATGTGGAACAGGTATTACTCATGCAATAAAATCAGAATGCTGCAAATATAAAAGCTTTATACACATTTAAGGGAAAAATATCTAAGTTTTCATTATGTGGGGGTAGAGTAGATAAAAAATAGAAGCCTTAGTCCATCGAATAGACTTCGTTTGCTTTTAGATATGCTTCTGTTGCTTCATCAGTTCTTCCTAGACTTAAGAGCGTCTTTCCTTTATGTTGCCACCTTAAGAAATCCTCTGGATCAAGTAAGATACGTTTGTTTGCGGCAGTCAATGCTTCTTCATATTCCTTAAGTTCCTGATGATAAATGAATTTCAAAAATAGAGCGAAGTCGTTTTCGGGTTCAATTATCACTGCTTTGTTAACAGTTTTCAGGGCTTCTTCAGTTCTATTAAGGATAGCTAAAGTAATTGCCTTTGCAATAAGTGAATCACAATTACTTGGTTGAATTTGAAGCTTCTTATTTAAAGCATTTAATTCATTTTCGTACATCTCAGAGAATGATTCTTCTAAGTGAGGTGTGAAATGCTTAAGTACAAATTCTTTCGCATGGTCATAGCCTTTATCCTTATAGATCGCACCAATTAACGCTTCCATTAAATCTTCTAAACGGGATTCTTTTCCAGCAATATTTTTAGACTCACCATTTCCTTTTAGCAAATAACGATCAAGTTCCATCTCATCCGCAATCAGCGAGAGCAAAATACCGATGTGCTTATCTCTGAATTTAGAATATTTGCCTTCATATGTAGGTGATGTAATAGTTTCATGAATAATATGCGTTTTCTCAGAATAGTTGTCATATGTATACTCAGAGATGATCATTCCCAAAACAGCATCTCCCAGAAATTCTAAAGTCTGATTATCTTTGAATTGGATTGCTATGTGTTCATTTTTATAAGATGAATGGATGAATGCGGATTTTAACAAATTCTTTTTTTCAAAATTAACTCCCAAAAGCTCTTCTAATTCAGATAAAGCAGAATTAGATGTTAATATGTTTATTGGAACATGCACCATAAGCATATATTAGTATATTATTAATATATATATGTAGACTAAAAAATAACCTGGTGCAAAGCATCAAATATGAACTTCTATATCACTTTTTATAGTTTAAGCTTCTCAATCACAAGCTCCGCAGTCTCTTCCACCTGCTTCTCCCTAAGACTATTCTGCATCTTCGAATAATGATCCGCAATAAAGTCCACATAAATTTGAGGCACTTTTTTGGAATCTTCCATAACATGTCCTATTCTAACTGGGAGAATATGGGATTCTCTAAAGACTCTTCATTACATGAAGAATGTGGACAGCGTGGCTAGCACGCTGCCCTTGATTGGTGGTCAAAGTTTTTACGCTTACCGCATATTAATTTCTGACATTAAAGCATATACATCTATTGAAACTGAATTTTGAACAAAAATGACAATCTTATGCATAAAAGGGAAGGACATCATGCGGTATTATGATGCCCTTAAGGGGCCTCCTGTTTCCAATTTCACACTATTCGCCAAGTAAGCCACCTTTCGTGGGTTGCTGGGAGTTGCTGAGAGGTTTTTAGGGGATTTTGTGGTACAACGTGGGAAATTGGGAATAATGTTTTACTTATTCACAGGAGGAGGGCAAAATAGTGTAATAGGGTGCCCTAAACATTCTTTTATTCACTCCCCATGTCCAATTTAAATTATTATCGGATATTATATACCATTATCGAAACTACTTTCTGACTTAGTAAAATAATTATGCAATGTAGCCAACATATAATAAAATTAAATCTAAATAAGGATGTATCGACATTGTTTACTATGCTCTTTGAAATCCTCCAATTCTTGCACCTGTGAGATTATCCCGCATACTGCTAAAAGTATTATTTGAGTTTATATATGCTTATCGAAATTCTCTTTCTCATAATAAAAAAGCTGCGCCATAACTTTTACTATGAATGCTCATTTAAGCAGGAATTGGAAATGTGGGACAGATGTAATTAAAATTCCAAGTTGACTTTTTAAAAATTAGATTAATTATAAAAAGTAACTTTAAATCGGTATAAATAGCAAGAGGCAGATAATTATAGAATGTTGTCTGAAATTACAATTGCTTGTTAGGATGTGCTGTCATGAAAAAGCCATTACTTGATGTTGTGTTCATGTCAGAGAAGAGGAAGGGAGTTCTCCTGCTCTTACAGAATGGAGCACAGAGAATGGAGTATATTCTCAGATCCCTTGGTACTACCAGGCAGGCACTGCTTCCTCAGATGAGGA
>Ga0209347_1005509_pt1 | contig 11953 bp, 5 predicted proteins | sample AutmiccommuBRH23_FD_187382 | JGI IMG/M metagenome (GOLD analysis project Ga0209347, IMG submission 187382) | Deep subsurface microbial communities from Mt. Terri, Switzerland - Autotrophic microbial communities BRH/23 (SPAdes) (version 2) | ecosystem: Environmental > Aquatic > Deep subsurface >...
CCAGATTCAAATTCTTTAACTATCGATTCCTTAAACTCTTTTGTGTATTTACGTTGTTTGTTGATTAATCTAATATTTGCTCTCATATAAATTGACTTTTATAGTCAACCTATATCAGGGACGTACAGTTTTCGCTTTGAGCCTTCAACTTTGAGCTTAAAACTTTCACCTTTGAACTTTTAACTATCAAGTGTTGATCTTCTAATTTTTAAATTGGGTGATATCACAACTTTCTGAAACTCGGCAGGTGCTGTATTCTCAATTCTGTTGATTAACAATTCAGCAACCTGTTTGCCCATTAAAAATCCGTGCTGTTCAACGCAAGTCAATGGCGGATCGGTGTATTCAGAAATTAAACCACTGGTAAAACCAATAATGGCAATGTCTTCGGGTATTTTTAATCCGCTTTCCTTGGCTACTTTTAGAGCGATTGCCGCATATATTTCGTTCACCGCTAAAATGGCATCGGGCGGATTTTTAACAGCGAACACTTTTTTTATTTGCTCATATAAATCCAAATTGTCATCAATTTTGTAAATCAGGCTTTCATCTATAGAAATTTTATTTTTATTTAACGACTTAATATAGCCTTTTTTTCTCAATGACCCAACCGTAATAAAATCTTGGGTTGTTAACAATGCAATTCGTTTTGCACCAATTTCAACCAAATGGTTTGTAGCCTTAAAGGCACCTCCAACATCATCAATAATCACTTTATCACATTCAATATCATCGTTAATTCTGTCGAATAGCACCAAAGGGAAATCGTCATTGATTATGGCTTCAAAATGTTTAAAATTCTGATTTTGCTGTGTTTCACGTGCAATGGAAACAATTAATCCGTCTACACTTCCATTGGTAAGCACGCTCATGTTAGAAACTTCTTTTTCATAAGATTCATTAGACAAACACACCATTACATTGTATCCCTTTTCTGTGGCGTATTTTTCAATGCCATTAATTACTGTCGAAAAAAAATGATGCACAATTTCAGGGACAATCACACCAATAACTGAGGTTTTTTGGTTTCGAAGCTGTAAGGCCAGGTTGTTTGGCTTATAGTGATAATAATCGGCAAAGGCTTTAATTTTCCCTCTTGTTTCTTCACTAATTTCATGGCTGTCTTTCAACGCTTTTGAAACCGTAGAAATGGATACACCAAATTCTCTTGCAATTTTTTTTAGGGTAATTCTTGGCTTCATTTGTTTATGATGGTGTGAAAGTTAAAAGGTTATATGTTAAAAGTTATATGTTAGAGGTTATTAGTTATAAGTTAAATGTTATAAATAATAGAAATTTTAAAAGTTAAAAACAGAACACTGAGCGGAGTCGAAGTGAAAATCGTAATTCTGAATTCATTTATCAACCTCATTTAACATGTGTATTTTCAATAATGATTTCTAAAAATTAACCAAAACCGCTATTTCCTACAAATATAAACTTTATCCTTAAAAAACGAAGTGATTTTTAAAAAGAACCATCATATAAATACTTCTTAAAAATCTAAAAAAACAACTTATTTGTGAAATTTTCGCAAAAACACTTGAAAATTAGCGACTAAACTCTAACGTTTGCGTAAAAAAGTTGTAAACACGAAAACGTTTGCGAAATTTTTTTTCTGATATATATGAGTGTTAAATTAACGTTAATTCCTTAACTTCACACTGTGAAATGCAATAAATAGTACACTAATTTAAACAAAACCTTAATTATTAATTAACTTAAAATAGATGAAAAATTTTAAAATTTTTTTGTTTAATGTCATGCTTCTTTTGCCTATAGTAATGTTTGCCCAGCAAACCGTTAAAGGAAAAGTTACAGAAGCAGCGGGCGGTACAGCACTGCCTGGAGTTGGCGTTATTATTAAAGGAACCACTGTAGGTGCCGCAACTGATTTTGACGGTAACTATATTTTGGAAAATGTGAAACCAACAGATGTCTTGGTTTTCTCTTATGTTGGGTTCAATACCCAATCAGTTACTGTAGGAAACAATACTACAATAAATATTATTCTGACTGAAAGCGCAGAGTCGTTAGAAGAAGTTGTGATCATTGGTTATGGTACCACTACCGTAAAAGATGCAACAGGATCCGTGGCCGCTGTGACCTCAAAAGATTTTAACAAAGGAAATATTGTGACTCCTGCCAGCCTTATTCAAGGACGTGTTGCGGGTGTTGACATTGTTTCAGATGGAGCACCAGGTGGTGGATCTACAATCAGAATTAGAGGTGGATCTTCCTTAGGAGCATCAAATGATCCGCTGATTGTAATTGACGGTTTGCCGATTTCGAATTCAACCGTAGGTGGATCAACTTCTGTGTTATCTTCAATAAACCCTAATGACATTGAATCATTTTCTATTTTAAAAGATGCCTCTGCAACCGCAATTTATGGTTCAAGAGCATCGAATGGGGTTATTATCATTACCACAAAAAAAGGAAAACAAGATTTTCAAGTTAATGTGAATGTAAAAACTGGTTATCAAACCTTGGCAAACAAAATTGATTTGTTCTCTGCTGCAGAATATAGAGATTTGATTGCCCGAAGAGTTGAAGAGGGACAAACAGGTATTAGTGTGGCTCAATTGGGAAATGCTGACACCGATTGGCAAGACGAAATTTATCAAGAAGATTTTACCAGTGACAATTCTATTTCATTAAGTGGTGCAATACTGGAAAATTTACCTGCAAGGTTATCTTTTGGGTACACACAACAACCTGGTTTAAGAAAAACTTCAAAATTTGAAAGAACTTCATTGGCCTTAAACTTGAACCCTTCATTTTTTAAAGAGTCTTTGAAAGTTAATTTCAATTTAAATGCAAGTGCCGAAAAAAACAGGTTCGCTGACGGTGTTGAGGGTACTGCACTTTATTTTGACCCAACACAACCTGTTTATGACGCAACTTCTCCTTTTGGCGGTTTCTTTGAATACCATACCAATGGTGAACCTAACAACGCGCCTAGAAATCCGGTTGCAAGTTTAATGCAAAGAAAAAATACCAGCATGGTTGATCGTTTGTTTGGTAATGTTGAATTTGATTACAAATTCCTTTTCTTACCAGAATTAAGAGCAGTTGTTAACTTAGGTTATGACAGGTCTCAAGGTGATGGTTCCAATACACTTTCTGACCAAAGTATTAATGGATTTAGAACAGGAGTTAATACGCCATTTTTAGGCTCTTTCTCAGAATATACAAGTGAAAGAAAAAACACTTTAATGGATTCTTATTTGGCATATAATAAAAAATTAGAAAATGTAAATATTGAACTTACCGGGGGTTATTCATATCAAAAATTTGAAGGTGAAGACTTTAACAGCGGAAATACTATTGATCCAGATGCTGAATCAGACGTTAATACACATCCTGATGTAGTATTAATTGGTTTCTTCGGAAGAACAAACTTATCTTTTATGGATAAATACTTGCTAACACTATCTTACAGAAGAGACGGAACGTCAAGATTTAGCGAAGCCAATCGTTGGGGTAATTTCCCTGCAGCGGCTTTGGCTTGGAAAATTAATGAGGAAGATTTCTTAAAAGATTCGAACACGCTTTCAACCCTTAAATTAAGATTGGGCTGGGGTATTACAGGTCAACAAGATATTCCAGCTTCTTATGCTTACTTAGGTAGACACTTAACAGGTGATGCAGTTTCTCAATATATTTTTGGAAACACTGCGATTGTAGTAGGAATTCCACAATCAAGGTTTGAAGATATTAAATGGGAAGAAACTACTACGTATAATGCCGGTTTAGATTTTGGTTTTGCAAATGACAGAATTACAGGTTCAGCCGAAGTTTATTTAAAAGAATCAAAAGATTTATTGGCAAATGTTGCCGTGGCTGACGGTTCTAACTTTAGCAATGCCGGATGGCAAAATATTGGAAAATTTACTTCTAAAGGGGTTGAATTTTCTCTTGGTGCAGATGTTGTAAAAACAGAAGATTTTAATTGGAACATGAACTATAACATCAATTTAAACCAAACTAAAATTGATGAATTGGCTTTGGGACAAGATCTTGAAGTTGGTGGTATTGCTGGTGGAACTGGTTCTAGAATTCAGGTTCACAGTGAAGGTTTCGCTCCGTATTCTTATTTTGTTTTTAAACAATTATATGATACTGCAGGTAAACCTATTGAAGGTGCATATGCCGACATTAATCAAGACGGAATTTTAAATTCAAGTGACCGATACATTTACAAAAAACCAAATGCAGACATCACCATGGGATTCCAATCATCGATTGATTACAAAAACTTTGATTTATCATTCAATTTAAGAGCAAGTATTGGCAATTACATGTATAACAACGTAAATTCAGACAGAGCACAATACAATGATTTACAAGCTACTACTGCTTTAGGGAATTTACCAAAATCGGTTTTAGAATCTAATTTTGTTGAAACCAGCAATGTGTTAATTTCTGATTATTTTATTGAGAATGCATCATTTCTTAAAATGGACAATTTAAGTTTTGGGTATACATTTAATAAATTCAATAAAGATTTATCAAGCCTTCATTTATTTGGTGGCGTGCAAAATGTATTTACAATTACAAATTACAGTGGTTTAGATCCTGAAATTTACGGAGGAATTGACAATACAATTTATCCTAGAGCGAGAACATTCTTGATGGGTGCTAACATTAAATTTTAATAAAACACACGAAAATGAAAACAAAAAATATATATAAATTTTATTTCTTTTTTGGATTGTTATTCATTCTTAGTGCTTGCACTGATGATTTGAACGTAACGCCAAAGGATGACGATGAATTTTTATCGGAAGCATTTTATGCCAAACCAACTTCATATAAACAAGCCTTGGCAGGAATATACGGTAATCTTTCATTAACAGGAACTGCTGGCTCAGGATCTTCTAATTTACAAGGTATTGATGCCGGTACAAGTCAGTATGTTAGGACTTTATGGTATTTGCAGGATTTGGCTGCAGATGAGCCAATTTGGTCATATGAAAATGATGAAGGTGGTGCTGTAAGAGAAATCCAACGTAATACTTGGGGGCCAAGTAACACTATTTTATTAGGTTTTTTTAGTAGAGCTATGTTTTCTGTAGCTTTAACAAATGACTTTTTAAGACAGTCTTCACCAGAAGCCTTAGAAGCAAGAGGTCATACTGATGAAATGTCAAATGACATAAAAGCTTACAGGGCAGAAGCAAGATTATTAAGAGCTTTAGCCTATTATAACTTGATGGATTTATTTGGAAAAGCTGCTTTTGTAACTGAAAACGATCCAGTTGGAACTTTCCAAGGCCCGCAATATGACAGAGCCCAATTGTTTGAATTTATCGAATCAGAACTTTTAGCCATTGAAGGTGATTTGGCTGCGCCTAGACAAAATGAATATGCACGTGCTGATAAAGCAGTTGCTTGGACCATTTTAGCGAAAATTTACCTGAATGCAAAGGTTTATATTGGTGTTGATAAAAACACAGAATGTATTACTTATTGTAATAAAATTATTCAATCAGGTTATAAATTGGCATCAGATTATGGATTAAACTTTTTGGCCGATAACGACTTTAATGAGGCAGGTATGAACGAAATTATTTTCGCAACTGTATCTGATGGTGTTGTAACCCAAAACTATGGAGCCACAACCGTTATTATTAATGGTGAAGTAGGAAGTTTAGAAGGAAATGCCGCAGCTTTAGGAGCCCAAGGATGGGGTGGTGCTTTAAGAGTAAGAAAGCAATTTGCCAATAAATTCTTAGGTGGTGCTGTTCCTTTAACAGACAAAAGAAATACCTTGATTACCGCAAACAGAAATATTGATATTGTTGATGTGGGAGACAGAGATTCAGGGTTTATTATTACTAAATATAAAAACATAACCTCAACAGGAGTTCCCGGTCCAGACCCAACTTTTGTTGACACTGATTTTCCTATGTTCAGATTGGCTGATATTTATTTAATGTATGCCGAAGCTGTTGTTAGAGGCGGTGCCGGAGGTACAACTGGTGAAGCTGTTACTTATGTTAATTTATTAAGAACAAGAGCTAGCTCATCATTAATATCATCATCTAACTTAACCTTAGATTTTTTAATTGATGAAAGATCAAGAGAACTGTATTGGGAAGGACACAGAAGACAGGATTTGATAAGATTTGGAAAATACACAGGCGGTACTTACAATTGGGCATTTAAAGGAGGAAGTCCGGGAGGTATTGCATTACCAGGGCATTTTAATGTCTATCCAATGCCGGCAAACAATTTGGCTGCCAATCCTAATTTAACCCAAAACCCAGGTTATTAACACTAAATCAAATTTAAGATGAAAAACATATTTAAATTTTTGTTCTTGTTAACCTTCGCTGTCACTGCCTTTTCTTGTGACAATGAAGACCAAGACCAATTGACAATATCGCCAAAAGGTGCAGGTGAGATTACCTCACCTTTGGCAGGAACGGTTTATATACTCAATCCAGTTGAAGACCAAACGAATACCATTTTTACATTAACTTGGAATGCTGCAGATTATGACGTTCCTACAGAAATTACTTATGTAGTGGAATTCGCGAAAGCAGGAACTTCATTTGCGGAACCTTTTGTTGTTGGTTCAACCAATAAAACAAATTATTCCATGAATGTTGGTGAATTTAATGGCGCTGTTGTAAGTGCGGGTTTGTCTCCATTTGTACAAGAAGGACTTGACATCAGAATTACTTCCACTGTTGGTTCATTGGGAAGTACGCCTCAGGTATCTGATCCAATTACCATTTTAGTGACACCATTCACTACCGATTTACCTAAAATATCAGTTCCTGGAAATCACCAAGGATGGGATCCTGCCACAGCGCCTACATTGGCAGCTTCAGGTTTTGGAAAAACTGACTATGTTGGATACGTTTGGTTAGATGGCGGACATAAATTTACTGCACCAAATGCCCTAGGAAATTTCAATTGGGATTTGAATTGGGGTGATGATGGTACATTTACCGGCAAATTAAAGGTTAACGCCGCCGATAACTGTAATGCTGAAGTTGCTGGTTATTACTATGTTCAAGCCGACACAAATTTGTTAACCTATAAAGAAACTCCAGTGAGCTGGGGAATTATTGGCGCAGCAACTCCTACTGGATGGGACAGTGACACTGATTTGGTATACAACGCGGCCACAAGAACGCTTTCAGTTGATATTAATTTGGTAGCTGGCGGTTGGAAATTTAGAGGAAATAATGAGTGGGGAGCTTTTGAATTTGGATCATTAAATGCAGATGGTTTTTTACAAGCCGGCGGTGATTTTATATTCGACGGTACTCCTGGGAACTATCGTGTAATATTAGACCTTAGCAATCCAAGAGCATATACTTACACGCTAACGCCTAATTTTTAATAATATTAAATTATATTCATATGAAATTTATATATAAAATAGTATTGCTTTCATTGGTCATCATAGGATTTAATTCCTGTGATGCCAATGAAAACTTTGAAATACTGCCTCCTCAAGACGGCATTACGATCACCAATCCTGTTAATGGATCTACAGTGGTACTTGATGATACCAATACCGCCAATCCAGGTTTAACAATAAGTTGGTCCGCCCCTACTTTAGTTGGCGCTCCAGCTACTTTTACGGTTGAGGTTGCTTTAACCGGAACCGATTTTGCCGCTCCAGTAGTCATCGGAACAACAGAAGCTTACTTTTTTGGCTTAACAGTGTTAGAATTAAATACTTTGGCTCTTGATATTTTAGAAATTGAAGGTGGAGCAACTCAAAGTATAGACATAAGAATATCATCTGGAGAAGTTTCTGATAAAGTTTCAGTGATATTAACACCTTATAAGGTTGAATTTACAGAATTATTTTTGGTTGGTTCTATCACAAATTGGACACCGGCAGAGGCATTGCCAATGACCAGACTAGGTTTTAACGAATTTGAAATCACTGTTGACCTTCCTGAAGGCGCTGAATTTAAATTTCTTCCTCAAAACACAGGATGGGATGGAGATTTTGGTAAAGATCCTAATAACGAAGGCGTTCTAATTCAAGAAGGAGAACAAAACCTTGGAGGATATACCGCCGGTAAATATAAAATTTATGTAAATTTAAATACATTTACCTATACCGTAACTGAGGTTGTTGCTCCAAATAATTTATTCCTGGTGGGTTCAATAACCGGATGGGACCCTGCAACTTCTTTACCTTTCTTTAAAGCAGCTGAAAATGTATTTACCATCGTTGTAAACTTACCTACAGGTGCCGAATTCAAATTCTTGCCAACCAATACAGGTTGGGATGGAGATTTTGGAAAAGACCCAGCAAATGAAGGAAGTATCATACAAGAAGGAGAACAAAACCTGTCAGGTTATGCCGCAGGTAAATATTTAGTGACAGTAGATTTTGGCACATTAACTTACAAAGTAACATCTGTGGGAAGTTTAAATGTAGTTGGTTCTATAAACGGATGGGACAATGCTTCCGCTTTACCTATGGGTGAGGCAAGTTTGGGCATTTTCTCCATTGTATTAGATTTACCGGCTGGTGCTGAATTCAAATTTTTGCCTACGCTTGGAAGCTGGGATGGAGATTGGGGTGCAGATGCAGCCAATGCCGGACGTATCATTCAAGATGGAGAATCAAACTTATCAGGTTACGAAGCAGGCAAATATGTAGTTGCTGTTAACTTTAATACGATGAGCTATACTGTTTCAAAAATTACAGGAACACCAGCAAATCTTTATTTGGTAGGTGGTTTTAATGGATGGAGCAATACTGCAGGTAACCCACAGTTTACACAAACTTCTGCCGGAGTATTTGAAATTACACAAACACTAAGCGCAAACGATGAATTTAAATTTGTTCCTGTTGCCGGAGATTGGGGTAATGACTTTGGCGAAAGCAAAGTATCTTCAAGAGTTCTTGAGCAAAATGACGAGAATAATCTTAAGGTAACTGCTGCCGGAAGTTATAAAATAATTGTAAATTTTAACAAAGGAAATATTTCCGTTATATTGCAATAATATTAAATAAAAAAAGGCTGTTTTAACAGACAGCCTTTTACTACTTATACTTTTTGTAATGAACCGGTTAACCTTTGTTCCGGTTCATTGCATTTTGTAATTAAATTAAACCTCATGAAAAAAACATTACTTTTTATATTTTTAAGCTGTACCGGCTTCTTATTCTCACAAGTGAGCACGGTGCCAACAATTCCTACGGCAAATAGTCAAATTACGGTCACTTTTAATGCTGTAGGCACTCCGTTAGCCGGATATACCGGTGACGTTTACGCACATACAGGGGTGACGGCAAATGGTGTTAGATGGTCAAATGTTATTGGAACCTGGGGCACAAATACCACCCAGCCAAAACTTACCCGGTCAACTTCAAATGCCAATTTATACACCTTGGTAATTACACCAACGGTTTATGGATTTTACGGCGTTGCAACCACTGTTACCATTACAGAATTAAGTTTTGTTTTTCGTTCGGCTACAACTGACACAAATAGCAAGTGGATACAAACCAGCCCAGATATTTTTATACCCATTTATGCAGCCGGATTGAATGTTACTTTTACCAACCCTGCAAACAACAGCGCTTTCAACCTAAACAGCAGCATCACCATTTCAGCGGATGCTTCTACAGCCTCCAATCTGGAGCTTTTTGTGAATGATACCTCCATAAAAACGGCGACCAATGCCACCACCATTTCAACTTCATATGTATTGACCACAGCAGGAAATCAAATCCTTAAAGCTGTTGCCACTAATGGTACTGAAATAAAAGAAACAACGATCAACATCTTCGTAAAAACACCAACAGTGAATGCCACAAAGCCTGTAGGCTTAAAATATGGCTTCAATAAAAACCCCGACAATTCAGTAACTTTTTTACTGAAAGCGCCTTTTAAAACTGATGTATTGCTTTTGGGCGATTTTAACAACTGGACATTAAATGCCACTTACCAGATGAAAAAAGATGGCGAAGATTTTTGGCTAACAGTTCCCGGTTTAGACATCAACACAGAATATGCCTATCAGTATTTTATAGATTACAGCATTAAAGTGGCTGATCCTTATTCAGAAAAAATATTGGATCCTTCTAATGACCAATATATTACAAGTGTCAACTATCCGAATTTAAAAGCATATCCTGTAAATAAAACTACGGGCAATGTTTCAACGTTCAAAATAAATCAGGAAAATTATAATTGGACCACTGCCAACTTTATAAAACCATCACAAAGCAATTTAATTATTTATGAATTGCTGATTAGAGATTTTACGGCAAGTTCTTCATTTAATGAAGCCATTGGGAAATTGGATTATTTGGCTTCTTTGGGCGTAAATGCTATTGAATTAATGCCTGTAAATGAATTTGAAGGCAATGACAGCTGGGGCTACAATCCGTCCTTTTATATGGCATTAGACAAAGCATACGGCACCAAAAACGATTTTAAAAGATTTGTGGATGCTTGTCATCAACGCGGTATTGCCGTACTTGCCGATGTTGTTTTTAACCATTCTTACAGCCAATCTCCCCTATTGCAAATGTATTGGGACAGCGCCACCAATAAGCCAGCCGCAAACAATCCTTGGTACAACGTAAACCATAACTTGGTTGACAATACCAATGCGCATTGGGGTTACGATTTTAACCATGAATCGGCTTATACCAAAGCCTTTTTCAATGATGTTTTAAGTTATTGGATGGATGAATATAAAATTGATGGATTTCGATTCGATTTCACTAAAGGATTTTCAAATACGCTTTATTATGGTGCCGACAATTGGGCAAGTGCTTATGATGCTTCGCGGATTACCATTCTAAAAAATTACGCTGACCACGTTTGGAGCAACAATCCAACCAACAAACCCTATGTGATTTTTGAACATTTGTCAGACAATTCCGAAGAAACCGTTTTGGCTAATTACGGCATTATGCTTTGGGGAAATATGAATCACAGTTACAATCAAAATACGATGGGTTTCCCTACCGATACCAACATCAATTGGATTTCTTACAAACAAAGAGGCTGGAACCAGCCAAATGTTGTTGGGTATATGGAAAGCCATGATGAGGAACGTTTGATGTATAAAAACTTGCAATTTGGAAACAGCAATGCCACCTACAATGTTAAAAATTTAAACACTGCATTATCCAGACAAGAACTCGCAGGGATGTTCTTTTTTACCATTCCCGGACCAAAAATGATTTGGCAATTTGGGGAATTGGGTTATGATTTTTCCATCAATACTTGTACAAATGGCACAATAAGCAATGATTGCAGATTGGCAAAAAAACCAATTCGTTGGGACTATTTTGACAACGTCAACAGAAAACAAATTTATAATACTTGGGCAACACTGGCTGCGTTTAAAACAAATCAGCCCGTTTTTAATACGACCGATTTTACCTTAAATGTGGGAACATTAACAAAATCCATCCTTTTAAAACACGCCAGTATGGATGTTGCTGTGGCTGGTAATTTCGACATTACTTCAAAGACAATAACTGTTCAGTTTTCAAAGACAGGAACTTGGTATGAATATTTTACGGGTGAAGAAAAAAACATCACCAATACTTCAACAGCAATTACGCTAAACCCGGGAGAATATAAATTGTATTCTACCGTAAAATTACTGGATCCAAGAGGCGGAACGGCTTCAGACGACAGCGACGGCGACGGGGTTGCCGATAGCATAGATTTATGTCCGAACACCTTTCCCGGAACAAGCGTAAACAGCACTGGTTGCCCAATATTCTCTTTACCTTCTACCAATTTTAATGTGGAAGTCATCAGTGAAACCTGTCCGGGTAAAAACAACGGACAAATTAAAATTACGGCAGCGACTGCTTTAAACTATACCGTAACAATTAACAATGTTCCGTATAATTTTACAAGTACAACCTCAACCTCCGCAAATTTGGCTCCGGGGACTTATAATTTCTGTATTGGGGTTATAGGGCAAACCT
>Ga0209347_1005511_pt1 | contig 11951 bp, 7 predicted proteins | sample AutmiccommuBRH23_FD_187382 | JGI IMG/M metagenome (GOLD analysis project Ga0209347, IMG submission 187382) | Deep subsurface microbial communities from Mt. Terri, Switzerland - Autotrophic microbial communities BRH/23 (SPAdes) (version 2) | ecosystem: Environmental > Aquatic > Deep subsurface >...
CGGCGGTTTCGACTACGACTGGGGCGGCTCTCGCCGTCCGACGCCTGCTCGGCGGACCCCTCGCGCCGGGCTCCGCCGGAGCGGCCGCGCGCGCCGGATCCGGTCGCCCGCCCCGGGCCACCGGAACCACCCGGGCCGCCCTTGCCGTGACGCTTGCCGGTCTCGCCGAGGTCCTCGATCTCCTCGGCGGCGAGCCCGGCTCGAGTCTGCTCGGAGCGGCGCAGGAAGCCCTTGGCCTCGGCCGGGATCTCCAGGTCGCTGTAGAGGTGCTCCGAGTTGGAGTAGGTCTCCTGCGGCTCGGGGATGCCGAGGTCGAGGGTCTTGTTGATCAGCGCCCAGCGGTGCAGGTCGTCCCAGTCCACGAAGGTGACCGCGACACCGGTGTTGCCGGCCCGTGCGGTCCTGCCGATGCGGTGCAGGTAGGTCTTCTCGTCCTCGGGACACTGGAAGTTGATGACGTGGGTGACGTTGTCGACGTCGATCCCCCGCGCGGCGACGTCGGTCGCGACGAGGACGTCGACCTTGCCGTTGCGGAAGGCCCGGAGCGCCTGCTCCCGTGCGCCCTGACCGAGGTCACCGTGGATGGCCGCGGCCGCGAAGCCGCGCTCGCCCAGCTCGTCCGCGACCTTGGCCGCGGTCCGCTTCGTGCGACTGAAGATGATCGTCAGGCCACGGTCCTTCGCCTGCAGCATCCGGGAGAGCATCTCGACCTTGTCGAGCGCGTGGGCCCGGTAGACGAACTGCTCGACCGCCTTGACGGTGTGGGCGTTCTCGTTCTCGTCGCCCATCGCGCGGATGTGGGTCGGCTGGGTCATGTACCGGCGGGCCAGCGTGACGATGGCGCCCGGCATGGTGGCCGAGAACAGCATCGTCTGGCGCGAGGCGGGGGTGAGCGACATGAGGGTCTCGACGTCAGGCAGGAACCCGAGGTCGAGCATCTCGTCGGCCTCGTCGAGGACGACGACCTTGGCCTGGGACAGGTCGAGGTGGCCCTGCTTGGCCAGGTCGATGAGGCGTCCCGGCGTCCCGACGACGACCTCGACTCCGCGGCGCAGGGCATCGACCTGCGGCTCGTAGGCCCGGCCGCCGTAGACGGTCAGGACCCGGATGCCGCGGTGGCGGCCGGCCCGCTCGAGGTCACCGGAGACCTGGACGGCGAGCTCGCGCGTCGGGGCGACGGCCAGGGCCTGCGGCTTGCCCGGACGGGGGAGGGCGTCGAAGCCTGCGTCACCCGGCGCGACGACGCTGTTGAGCATCGGGACGCCGAACCCGAGCGTCTTGCCGGTGCCGGTCTTCGCCTGGCCGATGATGTCGTGGCCCGACAGGGCCACGGGAAGGGTCATGGCCTGGATCGGGAAGGGGTGGATGATCCCCCACTCGGCGAGCGCCGAGATGATCTCGGGGTGCACGGGGAAGTCCGCGAAGGTGATCTCCGGGGCATGAGGATGAGAGGTGTCGGTGGACTGGGTCATCACTGTCTTTCGATCGGCACGAGCACCACACGCGATTGCGGGAGCTCAGTGCAGGAGTCGTGATCCGGGCCGATCGGGGAAGTCAGTGAGCAGTCATCGGGCCGACCGGGCACCGCATGGTCCCGCCCAGTCTACCGGCAGGCCGCCACCTGGCCGTCCACGCTGCCCCGCCGCCGACGCGCGACTAGATTGGCGGCCATGAGCGAAGACGCGCCGACGCGGGCAGACGGCGACCGGGACCTGTTCGACCCGAACTACCGGGCAGCCGTCGTCGACCTGCTCGGCGCCCTCGCCTACAGCGAGCTGCGGGCGTTCGCGCAGCTCGCCAAGGACTCGGAGCTGGCCCCGACGCTGGGTCACACCTCGGCGCTGGCGATTCTCGCGGCGCACGAGCTGCGCAACTTCACGCTGCTCACCGATCGGCTCCGTGCGCTCGAGGTCGACTCGGAGGAGGCCATGCAGCCGTTCGTCGAGGCCGTCGACGCCTTCCATGCGAGGACCACGTCGAGCAACTGGCTCGAGGGACTGGTCAAGGCGTACGTCGGCGAAGGGATCGCGCAGGACTTCTACCGGGAGATCGCCAACTACGTCGACCCGGACACCAAGTCGCTGGTCCTCGCGGTCCTGGAGGACCAGGGCCAGGCGGACTTCGCGGTGGCCGCGGTGCGCCAGGCCATCGAGGAGGACGGCCGGGTCGCGGGCCGGCTGGCGCTGTGGGGACGGCGCCTCGTCGGTGAGGCCATCACCCAGGCGCAACGCGTCGGGGTCGAGCGCGATGCCCTGGGAAGTCTGCTCGTGGGGGCCCCGGGGAGCGGCGGCGCGGACCTGGCCGAGCTCGGCCGGATGTTCGTCCGGCTCACCGACGCGCACACCAAGCGCATGGAGCGTCTCGGCCTCTCCGCCTGACTCCCGCCCGCGCCCCGTCGCACCGCCCATCGCCACCCCGCATCGCCACCGCCCACCCCCACCGCAACACACCCGCTTACCGCGCGCTCACCCCGACTGCAGACGGCACGTGCGCGCGGTGAGCGGGTGTGTTGCGCAAGGGGTGTTCGCGCCGGAGCCAGCCCAGCGGCATACGGCATGGCGAAGGGCCCGACCCACGGGGCCGGGCCCTTCACGGAGAAGGTCGCTGTCAGACGGGCCGGCGGGACATCCGGCCGTAGAGCATGATGCCGATCGCGGCGACGATGGCGCTGACGAGCCAGTACCACCAAGCGATTCCACCGCTCTCGTTCTCGTAGCCGAAGATGGCGCCGAGGATCAGCGTGGTGAGGAACGAGGCGATGATGCCGATGACGATCGTCATCAGGATGGAGATGTTCTGCTTGCCCGGCAAGAGGAGTCGTCCCAGAGCGCCGATGATGATACCGGCGATGATGGCTCCGATGATTGCACCCAGCATGTGAACTCCTTTATTCGGGTCGCGGCGAGCCGCCTCTGCTGTGACCGTTTACCCAGATCACGCCACCAATCTCCCACTGCGGGTGGTCGATCTGGTGGACGTTGCGGTCACAATTCAGGTACCCATGTCGCGGGCATCTAACTGACCGGGCGGTCCGGACCGTCCGGTCAGTGCGCCCCGAAACCCACGCCGGTCTTGCGCTCGGCTCCCATCGTCACGTAGCCGATCGAGCTGCTCGGCACCATGATGCGGCCGCCGCGTTCGTCAGTCAGCTCGAGCACCTCGCCCGAACGGGCGTTCTTGACCGCCTCGACGATCTCGTCGGCGCTCAGCGTCGTCTCGAAGGTGATCTCGCGTGCCACGTGCTGCACGCCGATTCGGATCTCCACGGTCAACCCACTTTCTCGTCGTCAGTCAGGGGCAGCGATCCAGCCGGTCACCGGCGGTCCGACCCCACGTCACCTTAACCAGCGGTCGAGGCCACCGATTCCCGGCCGGACGCACGCCCCTCCCGGCCGACGTTCGGGAAGGCGCCGAAGCCCCTGCGGATCAGCGCGCTGGTGATCCGGGTCGCGGTCTCCTTCGAGATGGTGTCCTCGTGGTCGAGCCAGTGCCGCGCTGAGGTCTGGGCCAGGCCCACGCAGCCGACGCCGACGAGGACCGCCTCGTCGTGCTCCATCGACGTCTCGGACCGGATGATGTCGGCCATCGCCTCCGCGCACGTCAGGTCGACCTGGTCGAGGCGCTTGCGGACCTCGGGATCGTTGGCGAGGTCGGACTCGAAGATGAGCCGGAACGCCGCGCCCTCCTGGGCGACGAAGTCGAAGTAGGCGTTGACCATCGTGTTGATGCGCGCCTTGTTGTCCTCGAGGGCCAAGGCGTCGCGGACGAGCTTCTCGAGCTCGGTGGAGTGCTGGTCGACGAGCGCGAGGTACAGCTCGAGCTTGCCCGGGAAGTGCTGGTAGAGGACCGGCTTGGAGACGCCGGCACGGGCGGCGATGTCGTCCATCGCGGCCTGGTGGTAGCCGTTCTCGACGAACACCCCGAGAGCTGCCTCGAGGAGCTGGGCGCGCCGCTCGGAGCGGGGGAGGCGCTGTCCGCGCGGCATCGGTGACGGCGTCGCGGGTTGACGGGTCGGCGTCTCGTCGGGCATGGGGGTCCTCGTGGTTCCTCTCGCGCACCGGGCCCACCACAAGCCGGTCGGCGACGGTGGACGACGATGTCGCTCTCACCATACCGACCAGTACCGTGGTGCCATGCCGTTCGAGCCACTGGTCAAGACGGGGCGACCACTGTCCGGCGAGGAGGTCACCCGCTACGCGCGGCACGTCCTCATCCCGGGTGTCGGTCGGGAGGGCCAGGAGCGACTCGCCGCGGCGCGCGTGCTCGTCGTCGGCGCCGGCGGGCTCGGGTCGCCGGCGCTCCTCTACCTCGCCGCGGCGGGCGTGGGCACCATCGGCGTCGTCGACGCCGACGTCGTCGAGCTGACCAACCTGCATCGCCAGGTGATCCACTCCGACGCCGACCTCGGTCGGCTCAAGACCGAGTCGGCGGAGGCGGCGGTCGCCCGGGTCAACCCGCACGTCGCGGTGGTCCGCCACGACGTCACCCTGGACTCCGGCAACGCGCTCCACATCATCAGGGACTACGACCTCGTCGTCGACGGCACCGACAACTTCCCCACCCGCTACCTCGTCAACGACGCCTGCGTGCTGCTCGGCAAGCCGCACGTCTGGGGGTCGATCCTCCGCTTCGACGGCCAGGTGTCGATCTGGTGGAAGGGTCACGGCCCGTGCTACCGGTGCGTCTTCCCTGAGCCGCCGCCACCCGGTGCGGTTCCGAGCTGCGCCGAGGGGGGAGTCTTCGGGATCCTCTGCGCAGCAATCGGATCGGTGCAGTCCACCGAGGCCATCAAGCTCCTGCTCGGGCTCGGCGAGCCGCTGACCGGCCGCCTCCTGGTCCACGACGCGCTGCGCCAGTCGTGGGACACGCTGACGGTCCGGGCCGATCCCGAGTGCCCGGTCTGTGGGGAGAACCCCTCGATCACCGAGCTCATCGACTACGTCGAGTTCTGCGGAGTGCCAGGCGCGCCCACCGTGGGCGAGGGCTCGATCCCGGAGGTGTCGGTCCGCGAGATGGCCGACGAGCTGGCGGGCAGCCGACCGCCGCTCCTGGTGGACGTGCGCGGGCCCGAGGAGCGCGCCATCGCGTCCATCCCCGGGGCGGTCCCGATCCACCTCGACCGGTTCCGGAGCGGGGCGGCCTGGGACGAGCTCCCCCGCGACCGAAGGGTCCTCATCCACTGCAAGGTGGGCGGGCGGTCCGCCGAGGCGACCCGGCTGGCGATGCGCGCGGGCTACGTCGACGTGGCCAACGTCGCCGGCGGAGTCATCGCCTACCTGCGCGAGATCGACTCGAGCCAGCCGGAGTACTGATGGAGGCCTACGCACAGCGGGTCCTCGAGGTCGTCGAACGGATCCCGTCGGGGCGGGTCGTGGCCTACGGCGACATCGCCCGCGCGCTCGGCGAGGGCGGCGCGCGCAACGTCGGCACCGTGATGAGCCGCTACGGCTCCGACGTCCCCTGGTGGCGCGTCATCCGCGCCGACGGCCGACCGCCCCAGGGTCACGAGGTGGTGGCGGTGGAGCACTGGCGGGCCGAGGGCACCCCCATGGTGGGTGGCCTGCTCGACGGGGCCCGGGCGGACCTGAAGATCGCGCGCTGGCCGATCCCGCCCACGCCTGCGACGTCCCCCGGCCGGCGCGGCTCGCTCCACCACGTCGAGCTGTGGGTCGCGGACATCGCCGCCGCCAGGCGAACGTGGGGCTGGCTGCTGAGCCGGCTCGGCTACCGCCTGGGTGACGACTGGGGGCACGGTCAGGCGTGGGAGCTGGGGACGGCCTACATCGTCGTCGAGTCCGGGCCGGACGTCGTGGGGGGCGAGCACCAGCGCACGCGTCCCGGGCTCAACCACCTCGCCTTCCACGCGGGCTCCCGGCACGACGTCGACGAGATCGTCGCTGCCTGCGCCGAGGGCGGGTGGACGCTGCTGTTCGCCGACCGGCACCCGTTCGCCGGTGGCCCGGACCACTACGCCGCGTACCTCGAGGACGCCGCGGGTTTCGAGGTCGAGCTCGTCGCCGACTGATGTCGGCTGCAAGCCGGTCGTACCGTCGGTCGCCCTGAGGTCCCCGACGCCGCCCGGACGCCGCCCGTATGCCGCTGGGCTCGCCCCGCGCCCCGGGTCCGGTGGACACGGGGCCGGGCTGGGCGGCATACCCCTTGGTGGCGGAGCCCGGCACGGTCGGAGGCTGACGCGCGCGGGGAACCCGCTCGGTCCGGCAGGCTGTCGGCTCCTCGTGATGGAATCCTGCCGTGGTCATCCTCCGCCGAGCTCCAGCGCCCGTCGTCGGCGAGGTGAGCCTCGACGAGGGCCAGCGGCGCGCGATCGAGTCGGAGGCGGGCGTCCTGCGGGTCCTCGGCGGCCCGGGCACCGGGAAGACGGTGCTGGCCGTCGAGATCGTCGTGGACGCGGTCGCCCGGGGGGCCCGCGCCGACGAGTGCCTGGTCCTGGCGGCCGGCCGGACAGCCGCCGGTGCCCTGCGCGAGCGCGTGACAGCGCGCCTGGCCGGCACCTCGACCCAGTCCCTCGCTCGCACTTGGCAGGCGCTGGGGTTCGGGATCCTGCGCGCCGAGGCGGCGCTGCGGGGGGACCCGCCCCCACGCCTGCTCAACGGCCCGGAGCAGGACGCGATCCTGCGCGACCTGCTGGCCGGTCACGCCTCAGGCGATGCGCCCGGGCCAGCCTGGCCGGCATCCGTGCGCGACGCGCTGGCAACCCGGGGCTTTCGCAACGAGCTGCGCGATCTGCTCATGCGGGCGGTGGAGCACGGCCAGGGTCCCGAGGATGTGCTCCGCCTCGGCGTCGAGCACGACCGGCCCGAGTGGGTCGCGGCGGCTCAGGTGCTGCGGGAGTACGACGAGGTGACAGCCCTCAGCCGGCATGGCGCCTACGATCCGGCCTGGGTGCTCACGTCCGCTGCGGATCTCCTCGAGGACGACCCGTCGGCGCTCGCGCGGCTCCATGATCGGCTGCGTCTGGTCGTCGTCGACGACGCCCAGGAGATGACGTCCGCCGCCGCTCGACTGCTGCGGGTCGTCTCGCGCGGGGGCCTGCGGATCGTCCTGCTGGGAGACCCCGACTCGGCGGTCCAGACCTTCCGCGGCGCCGACCCGCGGTTCCTCGCGCACGGTTGGGAGTCGCTCGGGGTCTCGCGGCCCGGCGCGGTGCCGCGGGAGACGGTGGTGCTTTCCGTGGGACACCGGCTCCCGGCACCGGTCGCCGACGTCGCCTCGCGTGTCGTCCGGCGGATCGGGGCGCTCGGCGGGGGTGAGCAGCGCTCGGTCCAGCCGGCTCCCGGCCGGGCTACGGTCGACGTCGCGCTGCTGCGCTCGGTGGCCCAGGAGACCAGCCACATCGCCTCGGTCCTGCGGCGCGCTCACCTGGTCGAGGGAGTGCCCTGGACCGAGATGGCCGTCGTGGTCCGCGGCAGCGGCCGCGCCGCGACCCTGCGCCGCGCCCTGGCCCAGGCGGGTGTGCCCGTGGGCGCGGCGACCGCGGAGACACCGGTGCGGGACGAGAACGCCGTGCGTCCCCTGCTCATCCTGCTCGGGGAGGCCGTCCGGATCGCCCGTGGCCCGCGCCACGTCCTCGACCCCGTGACGGTGACGGACCTGGTCCTGTCGCCGATCGGCGGGTCCGACACCGTGGGCCTGCGCCGGCTCCGCAGGGTGCTCCGCCGGGAGGAGCTGGCGGACGGCGGGGGACGGTCGAGCGACGAGCTGTTGTCCGAGCTGGTGCGCAACCCGTTGTGGGCCGGCCGGCTCGGGGAGGTCGGGCGCCCGGCAGCACGGGTCGCCGCGGCGCTCGCTGCCGGGGTCGAGGCGGCCCTCGTCGGGGCGGACGGGCGCTGGGGGGCGGGCGTGACGGCCGAGTCGGTGCTCTGGGCGATCTGGCAGGGGGCCGGCCTGGCCGACGCGTGGCGGCGCCAGGCCCTGGCCGGTGGACCCGGGGCCGAGCGGGCCGATCGCGACCTCGATGCCGTGCTGGGCCTCTTCGACGCCGCGCGAGCCTTCGTCGACCGGCTGCCCAGCGCCGGCCCGGACAAGTTCGTCGAGCACATCCTCGGCCAGGACGTCCCTGGCGACACGCTACTCGTGGGCGGCCAGACCGGCGCCCAGGTCTCCCTCGTCACGCCACAGAGCGCAGCCGGCCGGGAGTGGCGCCTCGTCGTCGTCGCCGGCGTGCAGGAGGGCGTCTGGCCCGACCTCCGCCTGCGGGGATCGATCCTCGGCTCGGAGGACCTCGTCGACGTCGTCGGCCAGCGTCCGGTCGGGTTCCGCGCGGCCCAGGCGGCGGTCCGCTACGACGAGACGCGGCTCTTCCACGTCGCGGTCACCAGGTCTACCGAGCGGCTGCTCGTCACTGCCGTCGGCAACGAGGACGAGCAGCCGTCGGTCTACCTCGACCTCGTCGACCCACCCGAGGGCGGACGGCTGGCGGACGAGGTGCGGCCGCACACGGAGGTCTCGCGGCCGATGTCCCTGCCGGGTCTCGTCGGCGAGCTGCGCCGCGAGGTGGTGAGCTCGGACCCCGGGGTCGCCGAGCCGGCCCTGGCCCTGCTCGCCGCCGCGGCCGCCGCCGAGGTCCGCGGGGCCGACCCCGGGCGGTGGTGGGCGCTGCGCGACGTGACGACCGACCAGACGGTGCGCCGCGAGGGCGAGCCGGTCCACGTCTCTCCCTCGAAGGTCACCTACTTCTCCGAGTGCGGGCTGCGCTGGTTCCTGACCTCCGTCGGCGGTGACGGTCCCTCGCTCGGGGCCGCCTCGGTCGGCACCTTGGTGCACGACATCGTCGCCGAGCGGCCCGACGCCACACGTGAGGAGCTGGTGGCCGAGGTCGACGCGCGGTGGGGCCGGCTGGGCCTGCGGCGCGGGTGGGTCACCGAGCGGACCCGACGCGAGGCCCACGACATGGTGTCCCGCTACGTCGCCTACCGCGAGTCCGTCGCGGGGGAGTGGGAGCCCGTCGGCATCGAGACCGAGTTCCGGGTCACGGTCGGTCGAGCCGTGGTGGCCGGCCGGGTCGACCGCATCGAGCGCGACCGCCAGGGCCGACTGCGGATCGTCGACCTCAAGACCGGGACGAGCAAACCGACGCAGGCTGAGCTCGCGCAGCACGGACAGCTCGGCGCCTACCAGGTGGCCGTCGCATCCGAGGGCTTCCCCACGCTCGGCGCGGAGAGTGCCGGTGCGGCGCTCGTCTTCATCGGCAAGGGTGGCCTGAGCGGCCTGCGGCCGGCCGTCCTCGCCCAGCCGGCGCTCGCTGACTCCGACGACCCCGACTGGGCGCGAGTCCTCGTGGAGCAGACCGCGGAGGGCATGGGCGCCGCGAGCTTCGTCGCCTCGCAAGGCAACTGCCGGACCTGCCCGGTGAAGTCCTCCTGTCCCGTACAGCCGGAGGGAGACACCCTGTGACGACGACCACCGAGCGAGCCGCACCCGCCTCGTCGGGAGCGCGGTTCTCCGCACACGACATCGCGCGCGCCCTCGACATGCCGCCTCCGACGGACGAGCAGGCCGCCGTGGTCGAGGCAGGCCCCCGTCCCCTGCTGGTCGTCGCGGGGGCCGGCTCGGGCAAGACCGAGACGATGGCCGCCCGGGTCGTCTGGCTCGTCGCCAACGGGCTGGTGGCCCCCGACCAAGTGCTCGGGCTGACCTTCACGCGCAAGGCGGCGGCCGAGCTCTCGCAACGCATCTCCAAGCGCCTCCGCGGGTTGGTGCGAGCCGGAGTGTGGAGCCCCCCGGAGGATGACGGGGGAGGTGCCGAGGTCCTCGGGGGAACGCCCACCGTGTCGACCTACCACTCCTACGCGGGCCGGCTCGTCCGCGAGCACGCGCTCCGGCTGGGGATCGAGCCGGAGTTCCGCGTCCTCACCGAGGCGGGCGCCTGGCAGCTCGCCGCCGAGGCGGTCTCCCGCTGGGACGGGCCGATGGACGGGGTGACCAAGGCCGAGTCGACGGTCATCGAGGCCGTCATGTCGTTGGCCGGCGAGATGGCTGAGCACGTCCGCGCACCGACTGAGGTCACCGACCACCTCGACGAGGTGATCGCCGCGCTGGAGCTGCTCCCCGACGGCGACGGGCGGGGCACCCTGATCCCGGCCAAGGAGGTGCTCGGGGTGCTGCGCGAGCGTCGGGCGATCCTGCCGATCGTCGAGGCCTTCGTGGCGCTCAAGCGCGAGCGCGAGTCGCTCGACTTCGCAGACCAGGTCGCCCTGGCGGCGCGCGTGGCCGGCTCGGTGCCCGCGGTCGGGGCGATCGAGCGGGAGCGGTTCCGTGCGGTGCTCCTCGACGAGTTCCAGGACACGTCGGAGGCACAGCTCGCCCTGCTCCGCTCGCTCTTCCATGACGCCTCGGACGCCTCAGACGCTTTGCACGCCCCGGACGCCCCGGACGCCCCGGACGCCCCGGACGCCCCGGACGCCCCGGTCGCGCTGACGGCCGTCGGCGACCCCAACCAGTCGATCTACGGCTGGCGCGGGGCCAGCGCGACGACGCTGCTCCGCTTCCCGGCCGAGTTCGCCGACCGGCACGGCCCGGCCGATGTCCTGCCCCTGTCGACGAGCTGGCGCAACGACGAGCTGATCCTCGCCGCGGCCAACGTCACGGCAGCACCGCTCGCCACCGCGCACGTCCAACCGTTGCGGTCCCGCCCGGGCGCCGGGCCCGGGACGATCAGCATCGCCCGGCGCGAGACGGCCCAGCAGGAGGCCGAGCACGTCGCCACCTGGATCGCCGCGCGCTGGCGGTCGCCGAGCGGTCGGCGCACCGGCCGTTCCGCGGCGGTCCTCTGCCGGCGGCGTTCCTCCTTTCCCCTCGTGATGGAGGCGCTCCGCGACGCCGGGCTGCCCGTCGAGGTCGTCGGCCTGGGCGGGCTGCTCAGCACGCCCGAGGTCAGTGATCTCGTGGCCCTGCTGTGGGTCGTGCAGGACCCCACGCGCGGGGACCAGCTGATGCGGCTGCTCACCGGGCCCGTCGTGCGGCTCGGTGCGGCCGACCTCGACGCCTTCTGGGCCTGGGCCAAGGAGCTCCACTCGCGGCCGTGGCGGCCGGGACACGCCGGGAGCGCCGCCCAAGGGGTCCTGCCCATCGAGGGCGACGGCCACGACGCCGGCCCGTTCTCCGGGCGTCCGGGTCACGACATCCCCGACGACTCAGCACGGACGTCCGACCTCGCTGCCGACAGCGCCGACGGTGCGACCCTCGTCGAGGCCCTGGATGAGCTGCCCCCGGCTGGCTGGCGCGGGTTCCGCGGGTCCCAGCTCACCGACGAGGCGCGGCGCCGCCTCCAGTCACTCGCGGACGTGGTGCGACGGCTACGCCGACTCACGGCCCTGCCGCTCGTCGACATGGTCGCGGAGGCCGAGACCGCCGTCGGACTCGACATCGAGGTCCTCTCGCGTCCGGAGCACACGGCTTCGACGGCCCGCGTGCACCTCGACGCCTTCGCCGACGTCGCCGCGCGCTACGCCATGAGCTCGGACCGCCCCACGCTCGCCGGGTTCCTCGCCTGGCTCGAGGCAGCCCGCGAGCAGGAGCGGGGGCTCGACGCCGGGACCGTCGAGTCCGACAGTGACGCCGTCCAGGTCCTCACGGTGCACGCGGCCAAGGGGCTCGAATGGGACGTCGTCGCGGTCCCAGGCCTCGTCGAGGGCGCCTTCCCGGACCACAGCTCGACGTCCGTCGCTCCACTCGATCCGGTCGGGGAGGCAGCCGACGCGGACACCCCGGTCGAGTACGGCTGCTCCGGAACCCCGAAGGACAAGGGCTGGCTCATCGGGCTGGACTCCCTTCCCTACGACCTGCGGGGCGACCGCGACGGCCTCCCTCGGCTCGACTGGCGTGCCTGCACCGACCGCAAGGCTCTCGGCGCCGCGATCGAGGCCTTTGCCGTCGAGGGGGGCCGGCATGCCATCGCCGAGGAGCGCCGGCTCGCTTACGTCGCCGTCACC